>OHIC01001089.1_pt1 | contig 11830 bp, 10 predicted proteins | sample 1568171 | NCBI WGS metagenome assembly OHIC01 (sample SAMEA3879506, study PRJEB24766) | human gut metagenome | biome: human-associated habitat; feature: feces | place: USA | collected 1985/1987
AACAAAAAAATATCATGCAGCCATAACTCCTGCTTCTGGTTGTATACAAAATAATAAAAACTTTCTTTTCTGTCCTGTAAAATCAATTGACTGCGTCCTAATCCGAGATCTTCTGCCACCTTTCCGAACAGCTCCGTCAGTTCTCTTGACAGGGCTTCCACTGTGATCACCATGCAGTCCGGCAGTCCCGGATTTCCCAGACGGCTCGCTAAAAGAAGCAGTTTCTTGATATAGAGCGCAAAAAGTTCCTCTGCCTCATACACGATGTTTTCCACAGTTACCTGTTTCTTTGCAAGTGCATTGTCAAGCAGATGGCCGATCACATCTTCATTCTGGATCAATGCCATCTTTTTTGCCTCCTCACCGATAAACCACTGTCCGATCCCCCGCTTTTTGATCAACGCCACCGGGATCTGGTAAATCTCACTTCCTGCGATCGTACTCAGTGTTTCCGGCTCTCTCATGCCGGCTTTGTAATAACTGATGACGGCATTCCTGTCGTCCATATCGATTCCAATATAATAACACTGCTCCGTCATCTTATGTGCCGTCCTTTCCAATATTTTTATAGCAATTTAAAAAGCTTCTTTACGGTATCGTCCATGCTTACATACTTTCGCATGCTCTCTGAAAGCATTGTCTCATCCTGCATGGCATAAGCAAACATAATATTGTTGATCACATCATACCGGCTCTGGTCTTTATCCCCATACATATTCTGGTTTGAAATCTGCCGGCTTTCCACCACTTTCCACTCCCCATGAAGCTTCTCTGAAATATAATAGGACACGGATTCCCCAAACAACAGCACAAACGCCTTCACATAAATACCGTCATAAACCTCCGGGATCTCTTCCTTATGGTATTCCCCACCGTTTACACTATAGTTTAACAGCACATGCTGGTCTGCCTTTGTATGATATTCCACAAAAAACTTATCATACAGATGATATTTCCGGATCATTGTCTCCCCGAACTTTTTGTAGAAAGCAAAATATAAATTTCTTCCGGTATACTTCATCAAAAGTTCGTCTGCTATTTTGTTGTCAACTGCATCGAGTGCAGAAATTTCAGACAATTGCTTTAACAGTCCGAGCAGGCATGCATCATTTAATGTCTGCCCCGCAAGATAGCGCTCCCTGATCTGTGAAAATACATGTTCCGGTATCATCATATCATTCACCAGATAATAATGGGAAAAATAAGAAAGGTACGCCATGCAGACTAATTCCCTTCCACCCCCGGCAAGATAACTGTCGTAAATCTGTTCAATCTCATCCACATAATCTGTCGAATAAAGCATCTGCGTGATAATACGCTCCTCCAGATCAAAGGTATCGATCTCAAATTCTCTGGCAGCTTTCCAGATAGCAGCCATCTGCTTGGTTGGTCCCTGAAAAAATTTGCACAGATAAATCAGGATCACATCATTATATTTTTCATGTAAAAAACAGTTCTGTGCCATTCCGAGCAGATAATCATTCTCCTCAAATGAATGTTCCGTGATCTCATAACTGCACAATTCCACTCCTGCCCTGCTTCCCAGTCTGTCATATCCATAGTGGTGTACCAGCTGAAATGCCCGTTCAAACTGATGTGTCTCTATGAGCATCTCCTCTATATAACACTGATTTTCCTGCGTCATATTACGGATATCCACTTCATTCAGATATGGTTCTATCACAAGCATTTCGCCTTTTTTCTGATAAAAGCGGATGATCTCCGGAATCAGATAAGCTTTATATTCATCACTGACACGCTCCGACTGTGTCAGCATACGAAAATATCTTCCGTCTTCCACCGCAAAATCGTCACATCCCCTTTTGCCATCGAAATAATACAAAAGATATGACAATTCCTCCGGTGCAAGCTCCATACATTTTTCCAGATAATTTTCCGGGTGAAGTAATGCCTCATCCTGATAATCATCGGTATAACAATTTCCCCCGGTATCGCAGAGAATGACTGTGTAATCTTTGGAATATGCCTTAAAATATCCGCATCCGTTCGTCAGTGTAACAACCTGTGGTGCTTTTAACTGCCAGTGCAGGATGTATGCCTTTGCAATCCCACGGTTTTCGCAGCATAATTTATGTACAAATAAAACTTCTGCCGCTTTGTGCGCCAGTTCCTCATTCAGGATGCTGACAAGAAGAATCTCCTGGTATAGAATCGCCAGATTGTCATCCATATGTCCGGCTTCCATCTGTGCAAGCGCAAACTGTTCCATATTTCTGCGATATTTATGGTATACATCCGGCTGTTTTTCCTTTGCTGCGATGATATTCACATATAAGACCGCCATATAACGGTAGGAAAGACCACTGTTATACTGAAAATATAATTGGATCATCTTCGGAATCGCAGTCACCTCATTCGGATCCATAGAGATCAAAAACGCCTCGTACAGATTCGTGATACGGATTTCACTGTCAATTCCACGCTCATACCAGACATGATATTTTGGTGCAAACTGCTGTCCACGGATCAGATAAGTGCATATCGCTGCGACCATCTCCTCTGAAGGATCTGCCTCATAACATTTCTCCAGAACCGGATACCATTTTTTCTGATATTCCCTCTGTTCCGGCAACAGATTGCGCACCTGCAATGCAATATCTTTCGAGATCGCATCCTGTTTTGCTGCCCACCCTAAAATCTTTAATGTAAAATCATTTAATCCAGATAAAAGGTATGGATCCTGCCAGATCAGATAATACGCCTCCAGATACAGATATGGGCTGTGGCAGCCTCGTCCGATCCACTGCTCGATCGCCTTGAATCTTCTGGAACTATTACGGTAAAACTCATCTTTTACAAATAAAAGAATCCAAAACAACATGGAATCATCCGGATAATGATGAAAAATCTGCTCGATCTCCTCCGCCAGACGATCCACATACGACTCTTCGCGTTCCATCAGTGTACATAGATACAGATAATATCCCCAGACCGGTGTCGTCCGGTCAAGACATTCCCGTTTGTAGTCTGTTAAAATCCAGCTTGCCTCCTGCTTCTGCCGGTTGATCAAAAGTGCCTGCGCCTTCATTAGGCGATGCATTGGTTCTTCCGGCTCTAAAATTGCCAGATGATCCAACAGTTCCACAGAACTTTTTGCCCAGACTCCGGTAACGATCCGTTTCAACCGGTAATCAATATAAAGCTGCATAAGTTCTGTCCGCGCCTGTCCGGCTTCCCTATGTTCAGAAATCTCCCGCTCTTCCTCTCTCTCCTTACAGGAAGCGGTAACGGTATATAGAAAAGACTGATCCGGGAGTTCAAAACACAGTCTTCCAAAATTCTTACCGGCATGCATTGCATCTGCATCGATATAATACTCATAAAAGCAGGTACTTCCGATAAAGTCATTTTCTGTGATAATCTGTTTCCCCGGAATCAAAAAATCTGCATCTGAAGAAACGTGGATACGGACAGCGCCCCACTGTGGTTTCTGGATCTCTAACTGCTCTTTTTGCTGTTCCTGCACACCATAAAAACTTTTCTCAGTCTCTTCGAACGTGACCTCCACTTTCTTCTTATGATGGGAAGCGATCAGAAATGTTTCCACGACCAATGCAGATTGCGGCTGCATTCTCAGTCCCTCATAGAGAATGCGGTCTTTATCTTCCCTGATCAGGTTTTTGAAATTGCTGGAATAAAATAAACGGTATGCCTCATCATAATTTTCCTTCGCAAGCCTGCAAAAGTCATCCAGATTCTTGATTTTTCCAAAGGATGAATCCGCATACAACCTGGAAATGGACACAACAAAAGAAAGGTTATATTCCCCCTGGTTACATACGATAAAAAACTCGCCTTTCTGAATATCCCCTTCTATCAGCCCCTCACTGTGAAACTGATACCGAATACGCACTTCTTCCCCCTCAAACTGAGGTGTAAGACATTCCATACGCGGATTGGAAGAATAAATGATGCCACGCATTTTTACCTGATTCGTGCTCGTAATGACAAAACTGCCTGTTTCATCCTTTCCTTCCAATGCCTCTAACTCTATCTTCTCTGTAGACAGAGATAGTTTCGGACCATTGTTATCGAATTTTCCATTTGCAAGCTGTTGTATCCTTTTCCGCAATCCGACACCTGCTCCTATCTATTTTTATTGCTTTTTTTTTAGCAATGACTATAATAAATTATAAACTAATTTGGAGGAGTAATCAATGATAAAACACAAAGACCACTTCCATGGAAGTGATTTAGAGAAAATAGAAGAAATCTATGGAATCAAAAAAGAGGAAATTGTAAGTTTTTCGGCAAATGTCAATCCGCTTGGCGTATCCCCTTTGCTGCGGACAACCTTAGCAGACAAGATCGATGCCATTACCACTTATCCGGACAGGGAATACACCTCGCTCCGCAAATGCATTGCCGCATACTGTGGCACTGATCATGAAAATGTGATCGTGGGAAACGGTTCTACCGAGCTGATCTCCCTTTTCATCCAGATAGAGCATCCGAAGAAGGCAATGATCATCGGTCCTACTTATTCCGAGTACGAACGTGAGATTTCTCTTGGTGGTGGAACAACCCTTTATTATCCACTCCGGGAAAAAGACGATTTCAGACTGGATGTGAATGATTTCATCTCACACCTGAATGAAAATATCGACCTTTTAGTCATCTGCAATCCAAACAACCCGACTTCATCCTGCATCACAAGTACCGATATGCGCCGTATTTTAGATGCCTGCAAGGAATACGATATTTATGTCATGGTCGATGAAACATATGTGGAATTTGCAGAAAATATGGAAGAGATTGATTCCGTACCGCTGACAAACTATTACAATAACATTGTCATTCTGCGCGGAACATCAAAGTTTTTCGCAGCACCCGGACTCCGCCTCGGCTATGCCATCACCGGAAACCGTGATCTCATCAAGGCGATCAACACACGAAAGAATCCATGGACGATCAACTCGCTTGCAGTTGTTGCCGGGGAAACAATGTTTTCCGATACTGCCTATATCAAAGAGACAAAGGATCTGATCACAAAGGAACGTGCCCGTATGTATCAGGCATTTTGTGAAAGTCCTGACTACAAGGTGTACAAACCAAGTGGGAATTTTATGTTAGTCCGTATCCTCCGCAATGATCTTACATCGCAGGAACTGTTTGACCGCGCGATCCGTGAGAAAATGATGATCCGTGACTGTTCCACCTTCCCATTCTTAGATAATAAGTACATTCGTTTCTGTATCATGAATCCGGAAGATAACGACAGATTGCTGCATTGTCTTTTAAATAACGAATAAGCTTAACGTTCCGCCAGAAGCTGCTTGATCTTGTCCTGCTCGATCTCCTGCTGCATCTGGCGGACTTTTGCGTCCTGCTGCAATGCAACTAAGATTCTCCGTATATCCTCCGGTGAAAACATTGCAATCGCTTTTGACAGATCTTCGATATTGTCCCTGTTCACTTTCAGGCAGCCTCCATTCTCTAACTGCACTGTAATGACATTCTTTTCATCACTCATGTCGCCAAGTGTGATCGCATTATTCTCATAATCACAGAAAAATGACACGCCATTATAAGTGATCACTCCATCCTCCGCCAGATAAGAGTATGGAGCAATGTCCTCACCATCTAAATGCTTCTGTATGGTTAATTTCTCCGCCTGTGGCTTTTTATACTGCTCTGCCATTTTCATTTTCTCATAAAACTGCTGGATTTCCTTTTCCTTATCGCGTTTTTCAAACCGCTCTTTCTGCTCCTGCTTTACCTCGGTCAGATATTCATCCATTTTCTGAATGATTTTTTTCCATTCATCCTCCGTAAAAGAATTGCCGCCAATTGTTGTAGAATCCTGCGATTGTCCGTTCTGTAACCGATTCTGGATTTCTGTTTTTCGTTTCTGCAACTCTGCAATTGCCTGTATTCTGGTTGTCTTTGTTACATTTGCCATACTCATAACTCTCCTCCACACCCATGTCAAACTCTGCTGTTTTTACAATATGATGTATTTCCGATATGCACTTTAAATCTGATTTTCTTTTATCAATGCCAAAAGGACGACATATGATTCTTTTCTCTCTCAAATCATATGCCGTCCTGGTCATTTTTCTCTTACATCCAATGTACTATTATATATATCGTATGGTTTTGTGAATTCTTAAGTCTCTACTCTAATAATTCCGGAATCTTTTTGGAACATGCAACTGCTAACGCTCCCGGTCCAATGTGACAGGATACACTTAAGGATAACGGATTCAGCACAATCTCCATACCCGGGAATTCTGCCTCGACCTCTTTTTTGAACGCTTCCGCATCTTCCAGATTATGTGTATAAGCCATCTCCAGATATATATTCTTTCCTTCCGGATCATTGAAACGATGGTCAAAGTCATTGCGCATGGCATCGATCATCATTTTCTTTGCCTGTTTTACCGTTCTTGCCTTTGCAAAAGAATCCAGCTTCTCACCCTGGATCTGAAGTACCGGTTTTAATTTTAATAAAGTTCCAAGTGCTGCAGCAGCCGGAGTGATCCGTCCGCCTTTTTTCAGATAGTACAGTGTGTCTACCATAATATAAATGGAGGACTCCATCTTCTCACGCTCTAGGATCTCTTTGATTGCCTCTGCGCTGTATCCTTTCTCTGCAAGTTCCTTTGCGTCTAATACAGACTGTCTCTGTGTGACTGAAATTCTCTGATTATTGACAACCTGCACTCTGCCGTCATAATCCTGTGAAAGCATGATAGCCGTCTCGCAGGAACCACTCAGCCCGGAAGACATTGGAATATGCACGATCTCATCATAATCCTGCAGCAAAGCATCCCATGTGTCCGTCACATTTCCGACAAGAGGCATGGAAGTGGAAATATTGGCATCTTCAGAAAGCTTCTGATAAAAATCTTCCTGTGTCAGATCAATATCTTCATAATAGGTCTGGTCATTAATAAAAAATGGCATTGGCATAACCGTTACGCCATATTCTTTTGCTTCACTCTGTGTAATTCCACTGTTACTGTCTGTTACAATTGCTACTTTGCTCATCCTGGCCTTTTCCTCCTATAATGTTTCAGAGCGCTCTTTGATGTTCTTTTTAAAATTAATTACTTCATGCTCATACTCTTCATTCATAAATTCAGAATGGATCATAAAATCTGCAGACGCACGGTTATTTGCAATTGGAATATCATAAACCTGTGCAATACGGAGCAATGCTTTCACATCCGGGTCATGTGGCTGTGCTGTCAATGGATCAGAGAAGAATACCACAAAATCAATTCTTCCTTCCACGATTTTTGCACCGATCTGCTGGTCTCCGCCAAGAGGACCACTGTTGTATCCTTTCACAGGAAGTCCGGTCTTATCTGTGATCATTCTTGCAGTTGTTCCGGTTCCACATAAAAAATGCTGTGTCAGAATATCTTTATTCTGCTCGCACCATTCAATCAGGTCTGCCTTTTTATTATCATGCGCGATAAGCGCGATATTTTTCTTTTTTCCAATGGTAAGTGTTATGTAATTATTGTTCATGAATTTCTCCTTCACCTGTTATTCGTGCCTGTGTTCTTTCGCAACACGCAAATAAATTGTATCACAATTTTTCAAATTGCACCACACAAAAATATGCAATACAATATACGCTCTGCGGACATTGTTACTGTTCACTCGTACCTCGTTCCAGTAACAATTTCCTGTAATGCCGCAATCTTTCCATCGAGGATCATTTTGATAAATGCCGTGTCACGGATGATCCACGGATCTTTTTCCATCGCAATATTCGTGTCGTAGATTTCCTGCGGTGTCGCCCATTTTAAGTAATATCCTTTTGCGATCTCGCTCTTTGTCAGATGAATCGGTGTTTCCTCCCCGGTCTCCTCACAATAATAGAAAAGGGAATGACAGATAAATTTTTTTGTATCGTCAAAAATATCTTTTCGGACTTCTAAAATCTCGCCAAGTCCCACTGCCTTTTCCGGAATGATAAATAGTCCGGTTTCTTCCTTCACTTCCCTTGCTAAAGCTTCCACATAGGTCTCTCCTGCTTCCATGCCACCGCCCGGGATCTTGTACTCTCCCTCTTTGCTGCACTGCATTGCAATCTTTCCATCCCGCACGATAATCCCACGTATGGTATATTTTTCAAAAACACTGGTCGTGTCTTTATAATTCTGTGCATCAAACTTTTTCAGAAGTTCCATGTGCCACCCCTTCTTTCGTATCTTTGATTATGCACATTTTACCACACCACATATCAGTGTGCAATGAAGAGCACAAAAAAGACCATAGCCAAAAGTTATCTTTTCGATTCTTCTGGCTATGGTCTTTTTCTCATTTATCTGATTCTTTCGTCAGATTTTACATCATTCCCATTCCCGGGTTACCTGCTGGCATTGCAGGAGCATCTTCTTTGATGTTTGCAACAACAGACTCTGTTGTAAGTAAAGTAGATGCTACAGATGTTGCGTTCTGTAATGCACTTCTTGTAACCTTGACCGGATCAAGGATTCCGTTTTCAACCATATCTACATACTCTTCTGTAGCTGCGTTGAAACCTGTTCCAGGTGCGGACTCTTTTACTTTATTGATGATAACTGCGCCCTCTAATCCTGCATTTGCAGAAATATAGTACAGTGGAGCTTCCAGTGCTTTTAAGATTACTTTTGCACCTGTCTTCTCATCACCCTCTAAAGTATCTGCTAATTTGGCAACTTCTTTGGAAGCATGGATATATGCAGATCCACCACCTGCGATAATACCTTCTTCTACAGCTGCTCTTGTAGCATTTAAAGCATCTTCCATACGAAGTTTTGCTTCTTTCATCTCTGTCTCAGTAGCAGCACCTACACGGATAACAGCTACACCGCCTGCAAGTTTTGCAAGTCTTTCCTGCAATTTTTCTTTATCAAACTCAGAAGTCGTCTCCTCGATCGCTTTCTTGATCTGTGCAATTCTGTCTTCAATCGCTTTTTTATCTCCGCATCCATCTACAATAACAGTATTTTCTTTCTGAACTTTTACAGATTTTGCACGGCCAAGCTGATCCATAGTTGTTTCCTTCAGATCAAATCCAAGTTCTTCTGAGATCACCTGTCCGCCTGTCAAAATTGCGATATCCTGAAGCATTTCTTTTCTTCTGTCTCCATAACCCGGAGCTTTTACTGCAACAACATTAAATGTTCCGCGAAGTTTATTTACGATTAATGTTGTGAGAGCCTCTCCTTCAATATCCTCTGCGATAATAAGAAGTCTTGCGCCGGACTGGACAATCTGCTCAAGCACCGGAAGAATATCCTGAATATTAGAAATCTTCTTATCTGTAATCAAAATATACGGATCATCAAGAATCGCTTCCATCTTTTCCATATCTGTTGCCATATATGCAGAAATATATCCTCGATCAAACTGCATTCCTTCTACAAGGTCTAATTCTGTCTGCATAGTTTTGGATTCTTCAATCGTGATGACTCCGTCATTCGATACTTTTTCCATCGCATCCGCAACCATCTGTCCGACTTCCTCATCGCCGGAAGAAACTGCCGCAACTCTCGCGATCTGTTCTTTTCCATTCACCTTGCTGCTCATAGCACGGATCGCTTCAACCGCGTTATCTGTTGCCTTTTTCATACCTTTTCTAAGAACGATCGGATTCGCTCCTGCTTCAAGGTTTTTCATTCCCTCATGTACCATTGCCTGCGCAAGCACTGTTGCCGTTGTTGTTCCATCTCCTGCCACATCGTTCGTCTTAGAAGCAACTTCTCTGATAAGCTGCGCTCCCATATTTTCAAATCCGTCTTCCAATTCGATCTCTTTTGCAATCGTCACACCATCGTTTGTAATAAGCGGCGCTCCGAAAGATTTGTCAAGAACGACATTTCTTCCTTTTGGTCCGAGTGTTACTTTTACTGTATCCGCTAACTGATTTACACCTTTTTCAAGGGCTGTTCTTGCTTCAGATCCGTATTTGATTTCCTTTGCCATCGTTAAACATCTCCTTATTCTTACCTGTGATCATCTGTCTTCTGACTATTTTTACTCTGTTACGATTGCGAGAATATCGCTCTGTTTTACGATAATGTACTCTTCTTTGTCCAGTTCCACGTCTGTTCCTGCGTATTTAGAGTAAATCACTTTATCTCCCACGTTTACCTGCATTACTACTTCTTTTCCATCTATATTTCCGCCCGGTCCTACAGCGATAACTTCTGCTTCCTGCGGTTTTTCTTTTGCCTGTCCCGGCAAAACAATACCGGATTTTGTCGTCTCTTCTGCTTCTAACTGTTTCAAAACAATTTTGTCACCCAACGGTACTAATTTCATTGTAATTCCTCCTTTAAATTTGCCTGTTAGCACTCATTTATTACGAGTGCTAAACTTCATGAATATAAAATAGCACTCTGTTTTCAATTTGTCAACACAGTTTATGAGGTTTTTATAGAAAAAATAACAACAATCACCGGAAGTTCCAAAACGCACATTATAGATCAATCAGCAGTTGACAATATTTCAGTAAGCCCGATCTTTGGCTCATCGCCCATAAAAAAGACGAAACGCATCTACGCACGTTTCGTCATTTTTCTGCCTTCATATACATTGTAAAAACCATTTTCAATCCGAAGCTTCAAAAACTTTCGGTCATCGCGACAATATCGTTCTTTCACAACCCCTGTGCAATACAAAAGTTCTGTCCTTGTCGAAATATAACATCTGTATTTAGCATCGAGTGAAATTACCGTCAATTCATCTTCTTTCAACTCAAGATAAATGTAATCTTCCTCCGGATCATATTTTTCAACCCTGCACTGCCTTGTCGCTTCATCAAAAATTCCATCTGCCGATATGATTTTTTCCATACGCAGATCTACGGGATTTCCTTCGTACATCGTTCTTCCTCCTGCCTGCCTCTATCTGACTTTCCGCTTTTTAAAAAACTACATACGTTCTTTTTTAATTTTCTCAAGTTCTTCAAAAATATAGTCGTTCAATACTTTTATATAGGTTCCCTTCATACCGGAAGAACGAGATTCAATTACTCCCGCACTTTCAAACTTACGCAGCGCATTCACAATAACCGAACGTGTAATGCCTACTCTGTCAGCTACTTTACTTGCGACAAGAATACCTTCCGTTCCGCCGAGCTCATCAAAAATGTGAATAATCGCTTCTAACTCCGAAAATGACAGTGTACTGATCGCCGATTGCACGATATGTTCTTTTCTTGTTTCTTCCGCACTTTCTTCATTTACAGAACGAAGCATCTCCAAACCGACAACAGCAGTTCCGTATTCGCTCAAAATAATGTCGTCTATCGAATACGTCTTATCTTGCTTATAAATAAATAATGTTCCAAGCCTCTCTCCCGCAATATCAATCGGAGTTACGATTGCCTGGCACCCCTGCACCGCCTCTGCTGAAAATCCAAGTGTCTCCAGATTCACATTTTCTTTTGTAGAAAGAATGCTTAAAAGTCTTTCATTTAACATCTGATCGATATGAGATCCGACAGCCTCTGTGATCAATTCACTGATTTCCTGAACATCCGGGCTTTTACTTACGCCGAGAATCTTCCCCTTTCTGCTTACCACAAGAACATTTGAATCAAGAATTTCGGTCAATACCGCACAAATATCATTAAATACGACCTTACTTGAATTATTGTTATGAAGCAATTTATTAATTTTTCTTGTTTTGTCTAACAGTTGTACGCTCATTATTTCCTCCGTTTGCTTCTTACAAGCCAATAATTGTATACACAAATCCAGATAAATATATAGATAATAATATGTTATCACACAATTTTTCTGATTTCAATACATTTCCGCAGTTTTATTTCTTATTTTTTATTTTTTTTATTTATAATCCG
>OHIC01001091.1_pt1 | contig 11822 bp, 14 predicted proteins | sample 1568171 | NCBI WGS metagenome assembly OHIC01 (sample SAMEA3879506, study PRJEB24766) | human gut metagenome | biome: human-associated habitat; feature: feces | place: USA | collected 1985/1987
AATTTCTCGCCACGCATTCTCAGGAATTCTTCAAGGTTTACGCTGTTGGCAAGGATTTTTTGTTCGTCTGTAAATGGGATATATGACACTTTATCACCTGCTTTCTGTTTACTAGGGTTGATTTTTCGAGGTTGGTGTGGTATAATGGATAATAACATAAATCGGAATTTAGAGGAGAATTGAAAATATATGAACAGCATTGTTTTAGAACATATTAATGACTTGTTTGATTCATATGATTTATTTAGCAGCACAGGTAAAAAGAGGATACGCAGTTCAATTATAACAAGATTTCCCGATATATCAGATAAAGAGATCAAAGAAGCAGAGGAGTATTTGCATTCCTTTTATGAGTGTTGTTTGAAATATGCAGATATAGTAGCCGCTAAATATAAAACACCATTCTTACCTAAAGGAGAAGATGCACAAAAGGAAATCTCGGAATATGAGAGTGAATGCAGGAAACAATATCCCGAAATTGATGCAGAGAAAATTAAAGGTGTTTTTTCTACTGTTTGTTGGTTAGCTAACAGATAACTGAGTTATAAATTCTGATTTATACTCTCCAAAATCAAAGGGCTGAGCCAACCTCAGCCCTTTTTTCATTTTAAATCAGTACTTCACATTCTCCGCAAACTTACTCATCAGCTGCGAAAAACTCTGCCTTTCCATCATATCCGAGCTGAGAAATGCCCCCGAAACAACAGTAAGCTTGTTCTCGTTCAGCACAGCGTAGGTTTCTGCGTAACCGAACTGCGTCGCCATACCGTCAGACTTCTGAACAGAGACGTAACGCTGATACTTGCCCTTTGATACAACGCTGCTTGTCATTCTGTAATTGGACACAAAATCGTCCTCAGTGATACCGCTCATCTGTGCGGAGGTCTGTCCAAAGTAGTAATCTCCGAAGTTTTCAAGGATATATTCCATATCGTGATCAAGCTGAGCCTGCGATAGATCGACGCACATAACATCAATAGTTCCTCCGCCGTTTGTGCCTTTGAGCGTTATCTTCTGCACACCATTTGAATTATCAGTTTCATTATCAAAAGAACAGCCTTTCATTGCCTCTGTTACCAATGTGCTTGTGTCAACAAAGCATATATTTGAGTCGAAAAACTCGGCAATAAAGGTATCATGTTTTACCTGTTCTTCATCGACGGTACTTTCAGCCTCCGAAGAGGCAGCCGCACTTACTGTCGGTGCGGCTGTTGTGACCGTTGTCTGCTCGGCTTTGAAGGGCGGCGAGATATTTCCGCAGCCTGTAAGGATCACCGCAGACAGTGCGGCGAGTATAGGAATATTCTTCATTTGTCATACCTCCTTACACAATGGACCAGATATACAGCGGAGCGGTAAGGGTGAAGATAAGACAGCCAAAAATTATGGCTATGGGAGTCCATTCCAACTGACCGTGTTTTCGATAGTCGAGATATGCGAGACCTATCTTAACAAACAGCAAAACCGCAAGAATTACGTCAATTACGGGGAACACAACGTTGTTTACAACCGACACCACCTGCGACCTTGCGGTAGTCCATGTGCTTTGGACTGCTCCCGCAACATCGCCCGAAGCATAAGCTGTTAGCGACATCATAGCCGCAAAGCACACCGAACTTGCTGCTGCGATCAGTTTCTTTTTAGATCTCATTTCACATCATCCTTTCTCTGTTCCTTATCGTTCCTCTTGCATATGACCATACCGAAAGCCATAATAACCGCTGCGGCTACTAGATAAAGCTCAGCACTATTGTCTGCGGATACACCTGTATTAGGAGTATCTATTGTGACTGTAGGAGGAATTTCAAGATCAGGCGTATGCTCATCGTACATAACGACCTCCGTTACACTTCCGTCAGTATTCACAGTAAACTTTATCTCGCTTGCAATCTCATAACCGTCGGGAGCGATCGTTTCACGGAGCGTGTACTCCTTGCCTGCAATCAGCTTGCCCTCGATAAAGTGAGCCTCGTCTGTTGATACCCATTCCGTGGCAACATTTCCGTCCTCGTCAATAATCTGAAGCGTTGCGCCGGGGAGCTCCTCACCTGTAGTAATATCCTGCTTGGAAATTCTGACTTTTGTAGATTTATTCACAGCTTTAATTTCTATGACTTCGCCGTCCTCAGAAATTGTCACAGGGTAGCTTTCATCGCTGAGAATATATCCTGTGGGAGCTTCGATTTCCCTGACGATATACTCGCCGTATGGGATCTTGTCAAATTCAAAGTGTCCGTTTTCATCGGAAACAGCGGTCATATATGCGTTGTCAGCAGTAAACTCAGCAGTATCAACAGCAAATAGTCCGAACAAAGCATTTTCAAGAGATTTCTCGTTTTCATCAACCTTTTTACCGCTGATTTTTCCACGTTTTAAAGCATTCTTAAACTCGCCGCAATCAACAGTAACAGTAGTTACTTCCTGTCCCATATACTCGAAGTTTACAAGGTACTTTTTACCGTTCAGAACATAATGCTCATCGGTTGCAATTTCCTGAACGTAATACTTGCCGAAAGGCAGAGCAGTATCAAACTTTGCGGACATATTTTCAGCAAGACTTATTTCAGAAATCAGTCCGTCAGCAGGAATTACCGAGCCGTCAGCGGCAATAATTTCCTCTGCCGCAAACAGTCCGAAACGAACTCGGGTATATTCATCGGAGTTACCGATGTTAAATAGCTCGTCCTTTTCCATGACCTTAGAAAGTGAAATTTCTACACCCTGATAATCGTTGACAAATGACGTATTTACGGTATCACGAACAGCAATTTCCTGTCCTGCATAGGTCAGTTCAACTGCCTGTATTTCGGAATTTTTTACATATCCGTATGGTGCGGAAGCTTCCACTATTTCGTATTTTCCGAGATAAAGAAGATCAGTTTCCGCATACCCGTTTTCATCGGTCGTGATCTCAGCCACAACATCGCCTGCGTTGGCTCTGATCGTGCCGTCAAGAGTAATAATATCCTCGCTTGCAATCACCTGAAATACTGCACCACTGAGATTTCCTTTTGCAAAAACGGGAGTATAGGTGGTCTGCCCACTTTTGTGAACCTCGCCGTTTTCATCGATATATATTGCGCTGCCAAGAGCAGTTACGCTTGCAAAAACATCACCTGTTTTCTGAACCGAAATTTTGCCCTTCTGTGCGGTATTTGTTTTCTCCACAACTACGGTTTCTACTGAACCGTCAATTGTAAATGGAACAGGCTTTTTATCAAGCACATATCCCTCTGCCGACTGCACCTCATGAAGCTCGTAATCGCCGTAAGCAAGCTCGTTCGGGAGCATAAGCGAGCCGCTTTCGTCTGTGTAGAATGTGTCAAGGATCATCTCAGACGGATAGTTAATTTTCTGCGAAACATATTCGGAATTTGCACAGTCCCAAACCTTGAAGCCTATGCCCGAAACGGGAATTATATTGCCTGTTTCTGCGTCCTTCTTTACGATTTTTACAAAGGATTTTTTCACTGCGTCATTGATAAGATAGAAATATTCTTTTTCGTTTTCGCTGATAATCACTTCAAAATCATCGATCCATTCGGTATTTTCCCAACCCTTTGTCTGATGCACAATATACGTGCCGTAGGGGAGCATTTTTGTCGCAGCATAGCCGTTTTCATCGCATACGAGGTAGTCTTTTTCGCTGTCTTTTGCGGCTTCATAAGAGCCTGATGACTTGAGATAAACCTCAAATTCCGCACCGACTTCGGGAGTTTCGATCTGCGTTGTTCCGTCATCGGAATGCTTGATGATTGAAATATTGCCCTTGATAATATCCTCGGTCACTGTCATGGAAATGGGGTTATGCTCAATAGAATAATTCTCAGCTTCTGCACCAACCGGGTACACAGTTTCATCAAGCAGATATCCCTCGCTTGGTGAAATTTCCTGAACAGTGTAGTTTCCGCAGACATACTCTTTTGTCTTGAAATATCCGTTTTCATCGGTCACATACTGGTCAACCAATTCACCGTCAAGATACAGTCCGTAAACTGCTCCGACAAGGGTAGCATTGCCCTGTGCGGAGACCGTTTCTGCGTCCTGCTTTGTCACCTCAACAGTAAATTTCTTGAGGATATTTTTGAAAGTCTTAGTTGTGGTTGCGTCAGCAGTAAGAGTTGCAGTTTGCTCTGCTGGAACTACATATCTTACGGGAACATTTTTCTCGGAAATGGTGTACACGATCTTCTCATTATTGCTGTTGTAAACAGGAATATCGGAAAGGATTGCAATACCGTCCGAACCTGTTTTTATTGTGTAAGTCTTACCGTTGCCCGTAATAGTGAACTCTCTGTCGCCGTTCTGATTGTCCTCGGACTGCTTATTTATCTTTATCGAGCCCGTTTTAAGTTGATTGTTGAACTTCACATTCACAGTCAGATCAACATCTCCGCTTGTCAGCGTAACATTCTGAGCCTTAGGAACTTCGTATCTTGTATCTACATTGATCTCGGATACGGTGTAGGTGATCGCTTTGCCCGTAGATGTGTTGTATACCTTTAATCCGCTAAATTCGGCAACGCCGTTTGCATTGGTTTTCTTGGTGTAACTGCTGCCGTCGTTTCCTGTGACCTTGAACTCTCTGCCGCTTACGATCTCGTCATCGGCGGTCTTATTGACCTTAATTTTGCCTCTCGTAAAATCTTCGGTCACAAATATATTTTCGTCAGCCTTTAATGCGAACACTTCTTCAGAGATACTGTAACCTGTCGGTGCGGAGATCTCCTTAACGTAATACTGCTTTTCAGGTAACTGAATGGAACCTGTTCCGTCCTTGCCGATAGTGATCTCGCCGACCTTGTTTTTACAAGCCTTATCGGTATATACTCCGTATTTTGCAACCGTGCCGTCTACCTTGCTTGTGCCTGAAATCTTAACCGTTCTGTCTGAAACAAGAACCTTAGTTATTTCAAATTTCACATCATTTTTTGTTATCCTGAACGCCGACATATTCATAGCGGTAGCAGTCTTACCGTCAGTTTTGTTGTTGATAACAACGCCCTCCGAACCGCTGGATTCTATTCTCCAATGCTTTCCGCCTGCACCTTTTCCATCGCCGACTGTCTTTGAGTTTATGAGTTTTTCCGAAACGCCGATAGACTTAAGGTAGCTTATTACATCATTTCTTGAATCAAATTCACCCATATATATCCAAACGTGATCCTCACCAACCGGATTCTGAGCGACCACCACAGATCCTGCTGTAATAACCGAACCGTCAGCACACTCCCAATACGGGCGGTCCGTTGTCTTGATGTTTTTCTTTTCGACTTCGACCTTTGAAGTCTTTCCGTCGTAAGTTATGGTGCAGTTATCATTGACTGTAAGCCAATGATCTGTATCAACAGGCACGGGGTTGTTCCATGAAAATCCCGAAGTGCTGTAGCCAAGCTGCGTAAGGGTATAGTACACAAGTCCCGAACAGTCAATGCCGAGATTATTTATCGTTTCAACAGAAAGCGGAGTGTACTGCCCCTGATCATACGCATACCAGTAGCCCTTGTTACCAAAGGTATATGGTGTACCCAGTAAAGTCGCCGCCTTTGCGATCACCGTATCCGCTGACGGGAATGCCGGGTTTTCCATAGGTGTGCTTGCGGCACTTGCTGTGATTGCTCCGCTCATAGATGAGCCGAGCATAGAAAAAGCGCAAAGTCCTGCCATGAACCCTGTTGTAAGCTTTCGTAAAAGTTGGGAGTTTGCCGCAGGCAAACTCTTAGGGCAAGCACGCAAATGAAAAAGACGAAGCGACGTATTCGCTTGCCCAAGTTTCTTTAAAATCTTTGATTTAATTTTAAACATATATTGCATTTCTCCTTTGATTTTGCGCAAAAGAAAGAGAGCCAAATCGGCTCTCTCGCTTGCATATTTTAATAAATTTCATCATATCTTTGACTGCTTATCATGTCAGCACTCGATATATATGACTCATCAATATCTATTATTTCGCTGAATCCGCAGTCGTTATTCAGCAGAAATCCTTGTCCCTGCGTATCAAGAACAAACCATGTTCCGTTTACCTTAACAACATTTGCTACATGACCGTACAGCTTGGATGGAGTCCATGCAAGATAGCATTCCAGACCTGTACCTTTGCACAAATAGTAGGTCTGCCACGAATAATTCACACAAGTGCCCGAACCGTTTTCAGTCATCCAGTTGTATACCGCCTCTGCCTTGCTGTAATCAGAGCCGTTATGAGATAAGCTTCTGCCGATATCCATATATCGTTCTTCCTCAGTAGGCACCGGCAAGGGTGGTTGAGTCTGCGGAACTGTTGTAGTCTGCGGCTTTGTCGTTGTGACAGGCGGATTTGTTACCGCAGGCTTTGCCGATGCTGACTGCTTTGCCGTTGTTGATCGGGTGGCAGACGGCTCGTTATTCTGAGACTTCTCATTGGACGGCTGAGCGTTCTGCTCCGCTAAGTTATTGTCCTGAGAATTGTTGGATGGAGTATTATTCTGCACAGCTTGGTTATTACCCTGTACAGCGTTATTCTGCCCCTGAACTGAATTGCCGCCTGTATTTGAAGTGCTTGATTTCTTAACCGCAGTTACTTCAGTATCTGTCAGCTTTGAGGAAGATGATACCGTCTGCGAAATCTTTTTAATGGTCGTTGTGGTTTTACTTGTATCCATTTCTTCCTTTGCCGATGTTACCGTGACCGCAGTTTGGCTCACATCTGAGGTTTCTGCACTTTTCGTTGACTCCGATACATTCCCACAGGCAGTCAGCATTACTGTGCAAAGTATTGAAATATATATCGCTCTTTTCATATTATCACGCTCCTTGACAAGCAATATATCACACTAGTACTTTAAAATCCAGACTTTTTACCGAAATTCTACCCTTGTGACAATTTGCACAGCATAAGCTTTAGCAAACTACATACTTATCTCCGGCGACTCTTCAAATTCTTCAAGCGGTTGAATCACTTCGGGTCTTGTTTCTCTCACAGCAACCAGCCCGATACCAGGCAGATCAACTATGATATGATCAAACTGCTGCTTGTACTTTTCTATCTGTTCATCGGTAAGTGAACAGCTGTCCCATTCGCCGTATTCGTTACGATAATTGCCTGAAATATAGAAAGTGCCGTGAACAAGAGTATTTCCAACTATCCTGTTAGGCTTTGAACCGTTCAGCAGAAACTCATCATTGCACCAGCAAATAGCGTCCTGCTTTGGTTCAAAATATATTGGCTCGATGCTGCCTCCCACTACTTCCTGCATGGCATGGATATCATCTTCAATATCCTTTACATATGGTTCTTTCAGAGGTTCAAACACAAGTATCCTCATTCTTTTGCCTCACTTTCACAATACTCTTTCAGCGGACAATCGCCGCAGTCATCAAACATTGCACAGGTACGCTGTATCTCTTCTTCGGATATCCCACAGTCAAAGTGCTGCTTTTTCTGCTCGTTCTGCCATACGATGAGTGAAACACCGCTGCTGTCACGTTCGACCTCTACCGTTACAGCATTTCCATGCCTATCATAAAGTCCAGAAAATTCTGTTTTGCCTTTTGCCGTTAAAACCTGTGCCAATATTATCTTCTTCATAAAAACCTCCTAATCAAAAAGTGAAAGCTGTTTGATAGCTTTCGCACGTTCGCTTGTGTCATAATTTGATATGAGCAGCTCTGCATACTGACAGCCGCCGTCATACCGCTGTGCCAAATTGTTCAGCCTGCTTATCTCTTCAATGTGAATGTTTGGTTTATGCCATATCTCACGGATCTCAGGGCAATCGTTATACGAAACCAAAAATCTGCCTTTGATGTCAAGCAGAGCGTCACGCAGTCTGATATGGTCTTTTGCAGTAAAAACTACGTCCTTGTAGTAATTTTCAGTCGCAAAATACGGCGGATCACAGTAAAAAAAGCTGACGGGTCTGTCATACTGCCTGATAAGCCTTTCAAAATCCTTGTTCTCAACAACTACTTTCTGTAATCTTCTTGCGGCAAGGTCGATCATAGGGAAGTCCGACCACATCGAATGCGGCTGACTTCCAAAGCTGTCAAGACCGCTTGCATAGCTGTAACGTATAAGCTGATAAAACTTAGCCGCTCTGTCAACGTCATAAAGCCTTGGCAGTATACCACGCTTATGCAGTAGGGCTAAATATTCAAAATCTTCTCTTGAATCAAGCACATACCTAAGCTTGTATTTCAGCTTTGCAGGTTTGTCACGAACGCAGCGGTACAGATTTGCAAGATTTGAATTAAAGTCATTATACACCTCAAAATCTGCACCGGGCGGCTTGTGAAAAAGCACCCAGCCTGCACCGCCGAACACCTCGATATACCTTTCATAGTAAGGCGGAAATCTTGCAAGCACTTCGTCACGAAGATTCTTCTTTCCACCTACCCATGACATAAAACTGTTCATTTTCTTCCTTTCTGCCGCTAGAACCAATGACAGAAAGAAAGTCGCTTTGCTAAAAACAGAAGTTTTCTGTCATTGGCAAAACGACCTGTCCTAGCGCGGACGGCGCATTTCACGCTCGAATTTAATATGAGCTATACTGCCTGCCCGCTGATTTTCATTTGTTGTATCTCAGCCCTTAATAATTGGGTCAACATAGCTGAATATTATGCGTTTCTGTTCAAGGTAGCCGTCGGCTTTGTTTACCTCATTACACAGCTCCTTGTATTGCTTTTCCGAAAGCACAGGCTTTGTTGCTCTCAGCATTGCAGATATACACCCAAGCGTCAAACTGAAATCAGCTTTTGGTTTAATTCTTTTCTCCACGAACATATGCCTCCCTCAGCTCTTTATTCAGTCTTCCGACCTCCTGCTTTGCAGCATAGAGCATTGCACAGTCAGCACCGATGACAAGCCCTGCGATAGCTCCGATAAGCATTCCCATAAACAAATACGTCATTCACATCATCTCCATTTCCATATCCTCATCTTCTGTCTGTTCATCATCGATAGAAGTGATCTCAACATACTCGCCGATAACATTCAAGGCCTCATAGTAACTGCCCGAAGAAGTTATTCTGCTGCACATTTCCTTTGCCTCATCATACATTCCGTTCCTTTTCAGCGTTTTTGAGGCTATGCCCATAAGATTGAATATATTTCCGTCCTGACCTATCAGCGGACATTTTGGCTTTTTGGACATCACGAAATCTCCTTTCCGTAATATTTTCTCAGCAGACCTATGATAAAAAGCTGACCCTTACCCGTAACGAACGTCTGCCGATAAGTCTTTTTCATACCCTCGACTTCGAACACAGACTCTTTTACAACAAAATATCTGCGGTCAATATATCTCTGATACGGCAGATTGTTTGACATAAGAACTCCCATTTCTTTCAGCCAGCGAAACAGTCTTGTTCTGCCGATATTGAAATTTTTATCAGCCGCAAGCTTTGCCATAGCATTCATATCTATGAGATCCTCGCTGTCGGCAACGTGCAGAGCGAAATCCACGAGAGGCTTATCATTTCTGATCCGTTCATTCAATTTGCTGATAAACGTCATTTGTAGACGGAAGAGATTTTTGTACGGTTCGTCGAGAAACGAGAGGTAGTTTTCTATGAACATTTCCTCGTTGCTGACGTAACCCCCTGTGCGTCTGATCGTTGGGATCACCTCGGAAGTCAGCCATTTACGAAAAGATTGTGCTTGCGGCTTATCACTTCTGATAATAACCGCATAGAATCCGCTTTCGTTAATTACGGTCATTTCACGCCGCTGACCACCTGATGTCAGTTTAACTGACATCAGCTCATCCCTGTCAAGACGACCGGCAACCATCCTTGAATTTCTGATTTCAAGAGCTCTGCATACATCTGCAAGCACAAACCACGGTTCCCCGTCTTTAGTTATAGTCCTGATCCGACCAAACTTCTCGTTTTCAAAAATTTTGATTATCTGTTCCATTTCCATTCTCCTTGTCGATCTCTGAAATATACTTTCCAATAGCCTCGATAACATTTGTAGTCACGGCATTTCCGGCTTGTTTGTAGAGTTGAGCGTCAGACATTCCTGTGGCTTTGACCTTGTTGAACTGCTCATCGGTAAAGCCCTGCAGTCTCCAACACTCCAAAGGCATAAGCTTTCGTATATATCCGCAGTAAACAACGCCGTGTCTGTCCGTTACCGTAATTGTAAACATAGGCTCGTCGGGAAGCTTGAATCTTCGTCCCTGCTGTCTTACTGCTTCATTTGCAGGAGTAAGCACAGCTATGGGTTCGGTAACAAGTATCACTCCCGACTTTTCGCCTTTATGATGACCTATGCCGCTGTCCTGTCTTGAGGTTATACATCTTGCAAGCTCAGTCACTTTCGGCTCAGGATTCATATCTATACACATTGCGTAATATCCCTGATTACAGCTTGTTGTGAGAGTATGTGCTATCTCCTTTCCCACTCTCCCTCGCCTTGAATTCATATCGGGATAGGCAAGATCTATGCTGTCGCCCGGCAAGGCAATCTGATAGCCTGTTTTGGTTTTGACCTTTATAGGCAGTCCTAAAATTTCATAAAGCCCTGTTTTTCCGCCGAAACCTCCTGCCTGGCTTGTAAGCGTTATGCTCAGTCCCTCAACGGAGTAGACTCGGTTTCCTTCCTTTCCGGGAATTCTTTGGACAAGAGTTTTTGGATTTGCGTCCGTGAAAGACAATACTTTTCCGGAACACTTTTCTCTATGAAATCCGACAATGAACACTCTTTTTCTTGACTGGGCAACTCCAAAATTTGCGCTGTTAAGCACTTCCCATACGACATCGTACCCCAATTCATCCAACGTACCGAGGATGGTCGCAAACGTCCTGCCCCCGTTATGCGATAGGAGACCGGGTACGTTTTCAAGGAGCAGATACTTAGGTTTTTTAATGGCGGCAATCCTGGCGATCTCAAAGAAGAGAGTTCCTCGGGTATCGCTGAATCCTTTTCGTTTTCCAGCGATCGAAAAGCTTTGGCAAGGGAATCCTCCGCATATAAGGTCGAGATCAGGCAGTTCGTTTGGGTCGATCTTTCTTGCGTCATCGTAATACACCTCGTTTCTTGTATCGTACAACGTTTCGTATGCTTTCTTTGCATATTTGTCTATTTCACAATAACCGACGCACTCAAAATCTCCTGCTTTTTCAAGTCCTGAGCGAAATCCGCCAATACCTGCAAAGATATCGAAATATTTTATCATTTACCACGTTCCTTTCCTCAATAAAAAAACGGCCAAGCTTTCTTAACTTGACCGTTACATTGACATATTCATTTCTTCGGATTCTTCAATATCTTCTGTCTGCTCATCCACCTGAGTCTGTTCCTGAGCAATTTTGTGGAACTGATCCACATTTGGGATAACACCAAGAGTTCTTCCGTTATCGAATTTACAATGCAGAGTACCCGCATCGTCCACAAACTGAACCTCTCCGCAAGTGCCGCTTTCCACAGGGCACAAATCCTCCATGTGGTCAAGGCAAATACGAGTACCTTCGGGATACCTTTGTCTGAGCAGTTCTGCTTTGTTTTTATCGTATATCATGCGTACCTCACATTGTCATCCCCATATCGGGTTCTTCGGTCATATCCTCAGATTGACCTTCGTTCATTTCATCCTCCGTCTGCAAGCTCCAGCTTTCATCTGAATTCCAGAAGCTGACATAAATATCGCCGTCGGGAGTTTTTATAGGCCGCTGTTCAAGAGACTCCCCAACGCCGTCTGAAAGTTGTCCCTCGCAGTACAAGCGGAATTCTTCAAGTTCTTCCTCCGTAAGCTGACCGTAAATCTTAGCCGTGATAACTCCGACAAGCTCTCCGTCACGCCCCTCGACCGACATAAATGCCGAGCGTACCTTTTCGT
>OHIC01001113.1_pt1 | contig 11578 bp, 10 predicted proteins | sample 1568171 | NCBI WGS metagenome assembly OHIC01 (sample SAMEA3879506, study PRJEB24766) | human gut metagenome | biome: human-associated habitat; feature: feces | place: USA | collected 1985/1987
CCCGCCATGCCGTTGATGGCCGTGACGGAGGTGGCGATGCCCGCCTGCTTGCAGCGGATGGCGTTTAAGACGATCTCCTCGGCAGTAACGCCCTTGCAGAACTTTTTGAGAAGCTCCTCGTTGCCGCTCTCAAGGCCGATATACACGATGCCGAGGCCGTGCTCGCGCAGCGTACGCAGCTCGTCGTCCGTCTTGCGCATGATGGCCTTGGTCGTTGCGTAAGCCGCAACGCGCTTGCAGGTAGGGAAATGGTCGCAGATATAGTCGAGAACGGTCAGAAGATAGTCCATCGGCAGGATCAGCGCGTCGCCGTCGGCTAAAAAGATCTTCTCGATATAGCGCCCGTAGGCGCGCGCCTCGTCGAGGTCGGAGAGCACCTGCTCAATGGGGTTGATGGAGAACTTTTTGTCCTTGTACATCGTGCAGAACGCACATTTGTTGTGGCTGCACCCGAGCGTGCACTGCACGATGAGGCTGCGCGCCTCGCTGGGGGGACGGTAAACGGCTCCCGAATAATGCATCAGGGTTCCTCCTTACAAAATCAGCCGAGCTTGGCCTGGCACTTGTCCATGAAGCGATCCACGGTGATGACGGCGCGCTGGTGCGTGCCCTCGCCGATGAGGCCGGCGGTGTCGGTCGCGGTGGCCTTGAAGTCGACCATCTTGCCGTTTGCGGAAATGTCTGTGACCTCGACGGTAACGGTGATCTCCATGCCAACGGGCGAGGGGGAGACATGGGAGACCTCGACCTTGGTGCCGACGGTGCTCTTACCCTCGGGCAGCTCCTGCTGGAGATAGGTGAAGGCGGCATTTTCGACCATCGCGACGAGATACGGCGTGCCAAACACCGGCAGACCGCCGCTGCCGAGCGCGGCAGCGGTCATGTCTTCCGTGACAACTTTCTTGACGGTAAAAGTATCTCCGATTTTCATCTTAAAAAACTCCTTTACGATATTATTTGGCAGCTTTGACCTTGATCCAGAGCTTGCTCAGCTCGCGCATGAGCACCTGGTTGTCGTGGAACATCTCGTCCTTTTCATAGCCGCTGCGGGGAAGATATGCGGCATTGTCCGCGTAGAGATCCTCGGACGAGGTCATCTCTTCAAACACTTCCGCGTTGGGAGAAGTATAACCCACCGTTTCGGTGTTGTCAAACGCGGCTTCATAGGTGAGCATGTAGTTGATGAACTCGTGGGCGAGTTTGGGATTTTCGGCATTTTGGGGAATGACCATGGCATCGCACCAGATGTTCGTGCCCTGGGAGGGCATATAGAAGCTCATGTCTTCGTTTTCATCAAGCACCACGGCCGCGTCGCCGGAGTAGACAACGGCGATGTCCTTGTAGCCGTTCATCATACCGTCGATGACCTCGTCGGTCACATAAACGGGGGACATCGTGTTGTTCATTTGCAGCAGCCACTCATAGGCGTCGTTGATCTCGTTGGGGTCCTCGGTGTTCATCGAGTAGCCCAGCGCCTTGAACGCCATCATAAACGAGTCGCGCTCGGAATCGTAGATGTAGATGTGACCGGCGTAGTCGGTGTTGCGCAGGACCTCCCAGCCCTCGCTCTCGATGACGGCAGGGTCGACGTTCTCGTGGTTGTAGACGAGACCGACGCTGCCCCAGAAGTAGGGGATGGAGTACGTGTTGTCCGGGTCGTAGCTCATACCGAGCACGGCATCAGACATGTTCTCCATGTTGGGGATCATGCTCTTGTCAAGCGGCTGGAGGAAGTCCTCGTTCATCAGGCGTTCGATCATGTAGTCGGACGGAATGATGACATCGTAGCGGTCGCCGGCCATGAGCTTGGTGTACATCATCTCGTTGGAGTCGAAGTTCTCGACGATGACGCGCACGCCGTACTGCTTTTCAAAGTCGGAGATGACGTTCTCGCCGAGGTACTCGCCGGGGAGATAGAGCTTCAAAACGTTGCTGCCGTACTTCTCGACAGCCGCGGCGCTCTTGTGCTGCTGGGAAAGTCTCGCGCCCACGGTGCCGCCGACAACGGCCAGCACCAGCACGGCGGCAACAGCCGCCATGGCCTTGCGGCTCACGGCGCGGGAGGACTTGCCGTCCTTTTCGCGCTTTTCGCGCACGATCGGCACGATGTTCACGACGCCGAGCACCAGCGTAATGAGAAGAATCACAATGGTAGAAAGGGCGTTGATGGACGGGTTCACGCGCTTGGACATCGTGTAGACCAAAATCGAAATGTTGTTGACGCCGTTGCCCGTTGTGAAGTACGAGATGACGAAGTCGTCAAAGCTCATCGTGAACGCAATGAGCGCGCCGGAGACGATACCCGGCTTGATCTGCGGCACAATGACTTTCGTGAGCGCCTGGAACGGCGTTGCGCCAAGGTCCATCGCTGCGTCGATCAGGTTAGGGTCGAGCGAGCGGAGCTTCGGCGTAACGGAGAGCATCACGTAGGGGATACAGAACATGATATGCGCGATGAGCAGCGTGCCGAAGCCTTTTTTGACCGTGAGGACGCTGAAAAACATCAGAAGTGAGATGGCCGTGACGATATCGGGGTTCATCACGGGCAGGTCGTTGATGCGCTCGACCATCTTCTGCACAACCTTGCGGGATTTAGAAAGGCCGATGGCCGTGATCGTGCCGACGACTGTCGCGACGACCGTCGCGATGACGGCGATGATGACCGTGTAGAGCACAGCCTCCATCATCGTCGAATCGGCGAACATCTTTTCATACCAGCGGAGCGAGAAGCCGCCGAACTTCGTCAGCGAGCGGGAATCGTTGAACGAAAAGATAATGATATAGAGGATGGGGAGGTAGAAGAAGAGCATCGTGAGCGTCAGGATGATCTTCGAGCCGACAGAGGTTTTCTTTTTCATGCGCTTCTCACTCCTTTCCCTGCGAGGCGACCTGAACGTCCGCCTTGCGCGTCAGCCACATCGAGATCATGATGATGACCGCCATGATGAGCGAGATGGCCGAGCCGAAGTTCCAGTCGCCAGTGGTGAGGAACTGCGTTTCAATGATGTTGCCGACGAGGACGTACTGTCCGCCGCCGAGAAGCTTCGGAATGAAGAAGCTCGACACCGCGGGCAGGAACACGAGCGTGATGCCGGAGATCACGCCGGGAAGCGAGAGCGGCAGCGTCACGCGCAGGAATGCCTGCACCGGCGTTGCACCGAGGTCGTTGGCGGCTTCCAAAAGGCTCTTGTCCATCTTGGCAAGGGACGTGTGGATCTGCAGGATCATAAAGGGAATGAAGTTATAGACCATGCCGAGGATGACGGCAAAGCTCGTGTGGATCATCGACACGGGGCCGATGCCGAACCACGAAAGGATCGTGTTGAAGATGCCCTCGTCCTGCAAAATGCCCATCCAAGCATAGGTGCGCACCAGCATGTTGACCCAGGTCGGCATGGTGATGAGCAGAATTAAGATCGTGTTGCTGCGGCCGCCGCGCTGCGCGATGACGTAGGCGATGGGGTAGCCGAGCGCAACGCAGATGAGCGTTGTGATGAGCGCGATATAGAGCGAGCGCAGCAACACATCCATAAAGACCTTGTCCGTGACGAAGCGGGCAAAGTTCTCAAAGGTGAACTGGAATGTCAGCACCGAGTTGCCGGAGGTCGTGAAGGCATAGAGCACGATCAGAAGCATCGGCACCACGATGATCGCGATGATCCACGCGATATACGGGTAAGTCATGGAACGAAAGCGCTTCACCACTGACCCTCCTTCTTCATCACGTGGATGTCCTCGGGACGGAAGACAAGGCCGACCTGCTCGCCCTCTTCAAAGGCGTGGGTGGTGGAGACCTTGTACTCATAGCCCTCGGTGGAGAAGGTCACATCGTAAACGCCCGGGGTGATGGTCTCGGGGTCGAAGTCGTACTTGACGTCCGTGATCTCGACCTGCTCGCCGTCTTCGAGGGACCACGCCGACGCGCTGGCCCAGGTCTCAAGGTCGGTGTCGAGCGCGATGCTCTCCTGAATGTCCTCGACCTTTTTGAAGAAGTTCATCGCGTAAATTTCTTCCTGATAGACCTTGCTCTCGACGCGGTTCTGCGCTACGACGAGCACCTTGACGGTGATAGACGTATCGTTCGCGGTGGCAAAGGTCACGGTGTAGTTGCCGGTCTCGGGCTTGATGTCGTATTCAACGGTCTTGATGGAGATGGGCTCCTCGGTCTCGGCGTCCCACGCCTCGGCAGAGGCGAGGGCGACGACCTTGGCGTCGTCGAGCTCTTCGACGTCCTCCACGTCCAGAAGGAAGGCGTTCGCACTGATCTTCTCGCCCTTTTCCTCGTTGTAGACAGGGCGGTCCTGCGAGACCTGCATCTTCACGGTGATGGACGTACCGACGCGCGTTTCGACCACGGTTTCATAGTGCATGCCCTTGAAAAGCTGAGACTTGACCGTGCCCTTGAGCATACCCTCGGCACGCGGAACAATGTCGAGGTGCTCGGGGCGGATGACGACGTCGACCTTTTCGTTCTTATTGTAGCCGCGGGCACGGCAGGCGTACTTCTTGTCCTCGAACATGACGAGGTCGTCCTCAAGCATGACGCCGTCGATGATGTTCGTCTCGCCGATGAACTTGGCGACGAATTCGTTGACGGGGGTGCGGTAGATTTCGGTCGGCGTACCGATCTGCTGAATTTCACCCGCATTCATGACGACGATCTTGTCGGACATCGTCAGCGCCTCTTCCTGATCGTGCGTGACGAAGATGAACGTGATGCCGACCTCCTGCTGGATGTATTTGAGCTCCTGCTGCATCTCCTTGCGGAGCTTTAAGTCGAGTGCGCCGAGCGGCTCGTCGAGCAGCAGCACGCTTGGCTCGTTAACGAGCGCGCGGGCGATGGCGATGCGCTGCTGCTGGCCGCCGGAGAGCTCGGTCACGTTGCGGTGGGCATAGTCCTCAAGGCTAACAAGGCGCAGCATACGCATGACCTTCTGCTCGATGACGTCCTTCGGCTCTTTCTTGAGCGTCAGGCCGAAGGCGATGTTGTCATACACGTCCATGTGGGGGAAGAGGGCATACTTCTGGAAGACGGTGTTGATCTCGCGCTTGTAGGGCGGGACGCTGACGATGTCCTCACCGTCGAAGAGCACCTTGCCCTCGCTCGGCTGCAAAAAGCCGCCGAGGATGCGCAGCAGTGTCGTCTTGCCGCAGCCAGAGGGGCCGAGCAGCGTGACGAACTCATTTTCGTAAATGTCAAGAGAGACGCCCTTGAGAACGACCTGTCCGTCCTCAAAGCTCTTGACGATGTTCTTGAATTGAATGATCTTTTTCTTTTCTTCGGCCATTTCCGATATCCTCACAATTTTATAGAATAGTAGTTAAAAAAGCGGGGGCGTGCAGACCCAGAGGATGCGCGCGGTGGTCTTGCGTTCATTTTTGAGGTAGTGGAACGTTCTGCCGTGGAGATAGAACGTTTCGCCGCGGCACACGACGCTGCGTTCGCCGTCGCACTCTAAAATGACGCTGCCGTCAAGCACGTAGCCGAACTCCTCGCCGTTGTGCGGCTCGATCTCGAACGATTCGCCGCCGGCGGGAAGTTCCAATAAAATGGGCTCCATCTGGTTTTTCTGCGTGTTGGGAACGATCCAGTTGACGGTGCAGTTCTCGCGCTCGTCGACGAAAAAGTCTTCGGAGCGGAAGACAAACTGGTCGTTTTTATCCTCCTGAAAGAATTCCGAGAGGTTGGTGCCGAGGGCCTCGAGGATATCGCTGAGCGAGTCGATCGAGGGGGAGGTGAGGTCGCGCTCTAACTGGGACAAGAACCCCTTCGTGAGCTCGCTTCGGCTGGCAAGCTCCTCCAGAGTCAGTCCCTGTCGTGTTCGCAGCTGCTTGATCTTATTGCCAATGTCCATACACACGCCTCCTCGTTCGATATACTAAACTTTTGGTCAGTTTTTGCTAAACCGAGACTATTATACACAGCGCGTGCAAAATTGCAAGAGTATATTTAACAAAAAGTTCAATATTTTGAACTTTTGAAAAATAAAACAGCGAAGAGCCGATTGCAGCTCTCCGCTTGTGGGATTTAACCAAAGTACTTCTTTTGAAACGGGACCTCATCCACCTGAAACTCGCGTCCGTGCAGATATTCGAGGATGCCCGCGTCGCTGGGAAAGTCGAAGCGCAGGCGGTAGGAGTAGAGCGCCTGATGCGTTTCGCCATATTTGCGGTTCACGCTGCCGACGCCGTACTTGCCGTCGCCGAGCAGGGGATGGCCGAGGTCGGCCATGCTCGCGCGGATCTGATGCGTGCGGCCCGTGAGCAGCTCGACCTCCAGAAGCGACAGCTCGCCGCGCGTCTGGAGCGTTTGGTATAAGGTGATCGCGCTGCGGCCGTCCGGCACGGGGCGGTGGTAAACGCGGACGGTGTTGCTCTTCTCGTCCTTGCGCAGAAAGCACTCGATGCGGCCCTTCGGCGGCTCGACGCGGCCGAGGGCGATACATAAATAGTATTTGGCGATCTCGCGGTCGCGAATCTTGTCGTTCAGGATGCGCAGCGCTTCAGCGTTTTTCGCCGCGATGACGATGCCACCGGTGTTGCGGTCGATGCGGTTGCAGAGGGCGGGGGTGAAGGCGTTCTCCTCGCGTGGCCGCCATTCGCGCTTTTGATAGAGGTAGGCGAGCATGTGGTTGACGAGCGTATTGACTTTCTCGTGCTCGTCGGCGTGGGCAAGCATTCCCGCGGGCTTGTCGAGCAGCATGATGTTCTCGTCCTCGTAGACGATCTTGAGCCGCGGCGTCGTGATCGTGAGGTAGACGTTTTACTCGCTCGGCGACTCGAAAAACTCATCGTTGATGTAGCACTGTAAAATATCGCCCGCGACGAGCTTCTGGTCGCGCTGGGCGCGCGCGCCGTTGACCTTGATGCGCTTTAGGCGGATGTACTTCTGCGCGAGCGACGCGGGGAGCAGGGGGATGGCCTTGCCGAGAAAGCGGTCAAGCCGCTGATTTTCGTCATTTTTTCCGATGTGAAACTCCCGCATGGGCGGCACCTCCGCTTGCGCAGCGCGCGATTTTCTGCTATTGTACGATAGCGGGCAAAAAAAGTAAAGAAATCCTGTCAAAATTTTTGCCGCAACCGTGAAAAAAGTATTTGACAATCGAGAAAACGTCCTCTATAATATCACTCGTGTCATTGCGAGGTGTAGCATGGTTTTAGATGTAAAACGTATCATTAACACCCCCGGAGGCAGAATTCCCTTTGACTTTACAGAGGACTTTTCTGATGTGGACTTCGGCGGCGTGTGTCCTGCGGTTCGGCCGGTCTCAGTGGTAGGGCAGGCAGAGAACATTGCGGGGATGCTGCGGTTGCAGTTTGACCTGACTACAACGCTTTCCGCCGTGTGCGATCGCTGCGGAGCGCCGTTTGATCTTCCGTACAAGGTTCCGTTCGAGTGTCTGCTCGCTGAGGAGCTGGAGGAAGACGACAACGACGATATCCTGCTGCTGGACAACGGAACCGTTGATCTCAGCGAGCTGGCGCGGGAGACGTTCATCCTCAATATGCCAAGCAAGACCCTTTGCCGCGAGGATTGCAGGGGCTTGTGTTCCGGCTGCGGCGTCAACCTCAACTATGAGAAGTGCCGCTGCAAAAAGGAAGTCGATCCCAGGTTAGCAGCCCTCGCAAAGCTTTTGGAACAATAAATTCGCTGTTCATTCAGCTTAACTTTAAGGAGGTGTCAACATGGCAGTCCCCAAGGGGAAAGTATCCCGTCAGAGACGTGATAAGAGACGTTCTTCTCACTGGAAGCTCACCGCTCCCGCGCTTGTCGCGTGCCCGAAGTGCGGCGCTCTGCACCAGCCTCACAGAATGTGCCCGGAATGCGGTACCTACAACGGCCGTCAGGTCAAGGTCATCGAGTCCAAGGTCGCAGCCGAATAATTGATTCGGAACGAAAATCGTTAAGAAAAGCTGAGTGGAACTCCACTCAGCTTTTTCTTATGCCGCAAGAGAAGGTTAGCCTTGCGTAACCTCGAAAATTCGGTTATACTGTATTTGTAATATTTTGCTTTGCGATAAAGAGCGGTGCGATCGCGCTCCGCTTTGGAATAAAGGAGGCAGAGAGATGAAACCTTTGGTTGCGATCGTTGGACGGCCGAACGTCGGCAAGTCCATGCTGTTTAATAAGCTCATCGGCCAGCGGCTCTCCATCGTCGAGGATACGCCGGGCGTCACGCGCGACCGCATCTACGGCGAGAGCGAGTGGTGCGGCCGCAAATTCCGTCTGGTGGACACCGGCGGTATCGAACCGCGCACGGACGATCAGATCTTGTCGTTCATGCGCGAGCAGGCGGAGATCGCCATTCAGCACGCGGACGTCATCATTTTCCTGACGGATGTGAAGACCGGCCTGACGGCTTCCGATCAGGAGGTCGCGAATATGCTGCTGCGATCCCGCAAGCCCATCGTGCTGGCGGTCAACAAGATGGACTCGACCGGACGGGTCGACCCTGATTTTTATGAGTTCTACAATTTAGGCCTCGGCGATCCCATCGCCGTTTCCGCCGTGCACGGCCACGGCACGGGCGACCTGCTCGACGCGTGCTTACAGTATTTCCCGCCCGAGGATGACGAGGAAGAGGATGAGGACGTCATCAAGGTCGCCATCATCGGAAAACCCAACGTCGGCAAGTCATCGCTGACGAACCGCATTCTCGGCACCGAGCGCATGATCGTCAGCAATGTTGCGGGCACGACGCGCGACGCCATCGACTCGTACTTTGAAAACGAGCAGGGCAAGTATGTCTTCATCGACACCGCCGGCATGCGCAAAAAGTCGAAGGTCGACGACGTGATCGAGCGCTACAGCGTGCTGCGCGCCACGATGGCCATCGACCGTGCGGACGTGTGCCTTATCATGATCGACGCGCAGGAGGGCGTGACCGAGCAGGATACGAAGGTCGCGGGCCTCGCGCACGAGGCAGGCAAGGCCTGCATCATCGTTGTGAACAAGTGGGATCTTGTCGAAAAGGACGGCAAGACCATGGACAAAATGAGCGACGACATCCGCCGCGACCTCTCCTACATGACTTATGCGCCGATCCTCTTCATCTCGGCGGCGACGGGCCAGCGCGTGCCGCGCCTTTTTGAGATGATCAACTACGTGCACAATCAGTCCTGCATGCGCATCTCGACCGGCATGCTCAACAACATTCTGGCCGACGCGCAGACGCGCGTGCAGCCGCCGACGGACCGTGGCCGCAGACTGAAGATCTATTACATGACGCAGGTCGGCGTCTGCCCGCCGCACTTTGTCGTGTTCTGCAACGAGCGCAAGCTCTTCCATTTCTCCTACCAGCGCTACCTTGAAAACTGCATCCGCAACGTCTTTGGACTGGAGGGTACGCCGGTCATCATGTCGATTCGCGAGAAGGGGGATAAGGAAGACTGATGAAAGGCATTTATCTTACGGGCATCACGGTTGTCGCGGCATTTGCCTTGCCGGCTCTGGTCGCGGTGCTGTCGTATCTTTTGGGTTGCATCAACGGCGCGATCGCAACGTCGCACATTTTCTACCATGACGACGTGCGCCGCCACGGCAGCGGCAACGCGGGGCTGACGAATTTTTACCGCAATTACGGCGCGAAGTGCGCGCCCATGGTCATCGCGTTCGACATGCTCAAGGCTGTCGGCGCGGTGCTGCTGGGCAATTATTTCCTGGGCTATCTTCTCGGCTGGGGCGCCGCAGGCAAGTATTTCGGCGCACTGTTCTGCGTCATCGGCCATATGTTTCCGGTGTTTTACGGCTTCAAGGGCGGCAAGGGCATTTTGTGCAGCGGCACGCTGCTGCTGCTTCTCGACTGGCGCATCGCGCTCGTCGGCTGGGGCGCGTTCGTCGTGCTGTGGCTCACGACGCGCTATGTGTCGCTCGGCTCGGTCGCCGCGGCGGTCAGCCTGCCGTTTACCACGTATTTCGTGTTCCATAACACGGCCTGCACAGTGCTCGGCACGTGCATTTCGCTTCTTGTGCTGTGGGCGCACCGCAGCAACATCAAAAGACTCTTAAGCGGTACGGAGAGCAAGTTCCATTTCCATGTGAACGCGCCCAAACCGGGGGAGGACGAATGAACATTGTAGTGCTTGGCTCGGGCGGCTGGGGTACCGCCGCCGCGATGCTGTTATCGGACAACGGCCATACCGTCGCGCTCTGGTCGCACGACCCGAAAAAGGCGGAATTGCTGGATAAGACAAGAGAAAATCCTTTGCTCAAAGGCGTGCGCATTCCCGAGCGCATCGCCGTCACGAGCGACTTAGCGGTGCTCCAAAATGCGGAGATGGCCGTCTTCGCGTCGCCGTCGTTTGCACTGCGCTCCGTTGCGCATGAGGCTGCGCCGCACCTGAAAAAAGGCACGCTGCTCGTCTCGCTCACGAAGGGCATTGAGCGCGGAACGCACCTGCGCATGAGCGAGATCATCGCACAGGAATGTGGCGAGGGCTATCGTATCGCAGTGCTCTCCGGCCCCTCGCACGCCGAGGAGGTCGCGCGCCGTCTGCCGACGGGCTGTGTGGCGGCGTCCGCCGATCAGGCGAGCGCCGAGGCCGTGCAGCGCGCGTTCATGAATGAGGTCTTCCGCGTCTACACGCACGACGACGTCGTCGGCGTGGAGCTTGCGGGCGCGCTCAAGAACGTCGCGGCGCTGTGCTGCGGCATCAGCGACGGCTGCGGCATGGGCGACAACACCCGTGCGCTGCTCATCACCCGCGCGCTGAGTGAGATCTCGCGCCTGGCCGAGTGCATGGGCGGGCGCAAGGAGACGCTCGCCGGTCTTGCCGGCATGGGCGATCTCATCGTCACGTGTACGTCGATGCACTCACGCAACCATCGCGCGGGCATCCTGATCGGTCAGGGCAAGAGCGCGCAGGAGGCCATGGACGAGGTCGGCGCGGTCGTCGAGGGCTATTATGCCGCGCGCAGCGCGCACGAGCTCGCGCAGCGCTATGGCGTAGAGATGCCGATCTCGACGGCAGTGTACGAGGTCCTCTACGAGGGCAAGAGTGCCGCGCCGCTCATCGGCGTTCTGATGAGCCGCACGCCGAAGAAGGAAAGCGATTGCAGCTGGTTATGATTATTTCAAAAAAGCGGCCCAAGGGCCGCTTTTTTGAGTAAGATTGCAGCCCGCGGCAGCGCACGCGCCGTAGGCGCGTACGTTTGCGGGCTGAGAAGTGTTTTCCGCCACGCGCATGTCGCGGCGGAAAACGATTAAGATTATTTGCGCCGTGCGCGGCGCAAACTCTGCGAGGCTTTTGCGCCTGCGGGCGCGAAAAAATATATTGAGGGTAACGATGGATATTTTGACGCAAATTGAGAATTACCGGCCTTACAATGAGCAGGAGGAGCGGGATAAGGGATTGATCCTCGACTGTCTGCGCGCGTTTGAGGATGTGTTTACGCGGAAAAATGCACTGGCGCACATGACGGCGTCGGCCTGGGTGGTGAACGAGCGCTTCGACCGCGTGCTGATGGCGTATCACAACATCTACGATTCGTGGTCGTGGCTCGGCGGACACGCCGACGGGGAAGAGGACCTGCTCGCCGTCGCGCTCAAGGAGGTCCGCGAGGAGAGCGGCGTCAAAA
>OHIC01001119.1_pt1 | contig 11500 bp, 10 predicted proteins | sample 1568171 | NCBI WGS metagenome assembly OHIC01 (sample SAMEA3879506, study PRJEB24766) | human gut metagenome | biome: human-associated habitat; feature: feces | place: USA | collected 1985/1987
TCGGGACAATATTATGTAGAACTTTATGGAGCATCTGGTGGTGGAATAGATAGTTCCTACCGAGGAGGTTTTGGTGGTGTTACCACAGGTTATGTTAATCTTGCAGCAGGAGATTTGGTGTACATAGGGGTAGGACAACAAGGAACCATTGGTGGAGGAAGAACATTTAACGGAGGCGGTAGTGCTTATGGAACAAATGGCGGATCCGGTGGTGGAGCAACTCATTTAGCTTTAAATGCTTCTGGGGAACTAAAGAGTATAAATAAAGCAAGTCTTATAGCTGTAGCTGGAGGAGGCGGTGGTAGAAGTAGTGTTAACCTTAATTCCTCTTTCACAAACTTGGCTGGGTCTGGTGGTGGTATTCAAGGTGGTTCAGCTTCTACTGTAGAAGGCGGTGCTATTGGCGGTGGTGATAAGCCAACAATCAGTAGTCAATATGGAATAGGACAAGATAATAGCGGAAGTTTACCGGGTGGTGCTGGAGGCGGTGGATATTATGGTGGAGCCGCTTCTTCAAACAGAAAACTTGGAGGCGGTGGGGGTTCCGGTTATATGTCACCAAGCTTATATAATGGCACAACAAAGAGTTCTGATGTTTACGTTGGAAACGGAAAAGTATCTATAAAATATATAGGAAGTGTTACAGGAACATTAGTACTTAACGTTGGACCATACGCAACACTTGATAACAAAACAGGTAGCATTGCTTATACGAATAGTTGGGGAGCAACCGTTACATTACCAACACCGACAATGAATCCTGGATATACCTTTAATGGGTGGTACACTTTAGATGGAACAAAAGTAACAACTTATACCTATACCAATGAAACAATGATACTGGAGGCAAGTTACAATGCTCCATTGATACTGACAAAGGATGATTCAAGACTTAAATCAGATGGTTATTTATATCTGCAATATAGTCAATTAGATACAAGAGCCAAAGAAATTGCAGTGTATCAATCCGCAGATAACAACACTTGGTATCATATAGGCGGTTCTAAACAGGTTAATTCTAACGGAAGTAAAACGGCTGCTTTTAGCACAGGAGGGATACATAGTTTTACAGCTCCTGTAAACGGCATATATTCTGTGGAACTTGCTGGTGCAAAGGGAGGAAACGCCTATGGTGATGTTGGCGGTAACGGCGCAAAGGTTACTGGTAAAATTCAATTAAACGCTGGTCAGACAGTATATTTTCAAGTAGGATCCAATCAAGGACATAATGGCGGTGGTGATACAGATACAACGAATAGACAAAATGGCAGGTATAAGAACTCTGGTGGACGAGGTGGTGGAGCCACCTCAATGACCCTGACGAACACGGGTGGGTGGTTAAGCAGTTATTCCAATAGAAAAGCTGACATTGTAGCAGTAGCCGGTGGCGGTGGAGGTGCCGGTGGTGCAGGCAATGTAAATGAATATAATAGTGCTGTCATGCACGGTGGTAATGGAGGAACTTCTGGTACAACTGGTGATTGCGGTGTTATAGGAACGATAGACGATGGTCGAGAGTGTTTACTGGGAAGGCCTGGTGGTGGTGCTTCACAATCTGCTGGAGGCGCTGGAGGAACTGTTGGTTGGTCACATTCAATGTCAAGTGATGGAACATACTACTCCGGAGCCGGAGGCGGCGGAGGCGGTGGCTACTACGGAGGAGGTGGTGGTGCTTCCGGTCGAGCAGAGGGAAATGGGTCTGATAACTGTGCAGAGGGCGGTTCCGCTGGTACTTTTGGACAAGGCGGCAGAGGTGGAAATACAAAATATGGTTCCTGGCACGCTGGTTCCGGTGGTGGTGGAGGCGCAGGATCAAGTTATGTTAACAGTAAGTTAATAACAGAAAGTGCCATTGCTAAATCGGGAGGACGGAATGACACTGGATATGCAAAGATAAGTTTAGCACAGACAACATCATACAATGCAGGAAATGACACCATAGGTATTACAGTCATGGACACACAGGCACCTGACGTTCCAACGATAGGCCCCAACGGAGAATTTGTAAGCGAGACCTCATACACGATACCTGTTTCATCAAAAGATAATGGAACAATAAGTTATTTTAAAGCAGTAAGCTATGTACCCGATAGTAATACAACGATCAGCACTTCCAATACAATAACAACTACGTTAATGTCTGGATTGCGAGGCTATTATTACATTATAGATGGAAATACAAGTACACAGGTAACTGTTGTAAATAGTTCATTTACAGATTATGGACTTGTAACAATAGATGCTAATCGTTTTAAGGATCAGCTGTATCTTCATGTTGCTGCCATAGACAATTCTGGTAACCTGAGCGGAACAAGTCATTATAAGTTACCGAATACTTTCCTGCAACGAACATATGTTAAGTATCAGGACACAAATGGTAATTATCCGAATGACTGGAAACTGTCAGACAGTAAACAAGTGGTCTATGGTCAGTATTATAGTTGGAGTTATACTGAGAATCAGGAGTTTAAAGGAAATTCAGTATATTACAAAGTGACAGGCAAGAAAGACAACTATGTTTACATCGAAAGAAAGAAGTACCAACAGCAGGTAATTGTTTATTACCAGAACGCAGATGGTCTGGGCGATGCAGATGCCACTTTCACTCCGATTACAGAGGTCTCCGGTGATTATTTCTATGGTTCTCAGGTAACATGGAAATATACACCACGGGTGGAGTACAACGAAACTGTAACCAGTAGCAGAAGAGATGGAACGGTGCAGACCAGCCTTACATACAACGTAACGGATCATAAAGTAATAGAGTTCTGGGCGTTCCGAAAGCTGGTTACTTTTGACATTAACGGCGAGTACTTATGGAAAGCCAGCGTAGATGCTTCCGATGAATCGGGTACGAAATATAAATATCCGAATCTTGGATATTCTGCAACAGACACCAATAATAATATGGGAACCTTTGATATTTATATCAATGGAAAGTTAGATACCCAGAAAGGACATAATGTCAGAGATTATTACAGAACCGATATTTTATACGGCTCAAAATGGGAAGTAGAAAATATCGAATCCGATGCCGGTAAGCATTATTACGGCTCCGAAGTCAATTAAGCCATTTCCTTTTACACCTCATTTTCATAGACAGCCTATCGCATCGGTAAGATGCGGTGGGTTGTTTTGTTGTTTATTCAAAATTTCAAGACTTGGCATATCTGTAAAAAGTGCAATAGCCATAAATTTTTAAAGTAGATACCACATCAACGCAGCATCCCTGATTTTTCGCAGGCATTTCCAGATACATTGGATGTGTCTCAACATTTTCTAAAAATTCTATTTTTCGATTTATGATTGAAGGAAAGTGATTTTTTTCTTCCCCTGCTTCAGAATGATTCTCAGCTACGTGTCCCCTTTTCGCTATGTATCATAGGTCTAAAAACTGATGGTATCATTAAAAAATAAAATTTTCGGGTAAAATCGAGAAGTTCTTTTCTACCGATTTTTTGGTATAAAGGTTTATTGAAATTCTATTCTAAAGCATTCTATTTTCATCTTGCCATTCCCTTTATTCAGCGTTACATTCTTCTCCCACGGAGAAACCATTCCGGGAGAGGAGGTGACATCTTTATGAGTACGACAACAGATCATTCACAGGATAACATAATCAGGTTATTGCAAGAAGCACTGGCTGTCACGATTCTTTTGGAGAATGATGTGCAGACACAACAAAGCGACAGCATAGAGGCACTGTCGCTAGGAATCATTCACAGTAAATTATCGGAAACTACAAAGCTGCTGTCAGAGTTCTTCCAGAAAGAGTTGTAGGAGATTTTTCTGTTTTTCTGTGAGCATGGAAACATTAATGGTATCAGTATTGCTCTTGTCAAAACCGAGCAGATAATCAGTGGAGCAGTGGTATAACCGGGCAAGAGCAATGAGCATTTCCAGACTTGGCGTGCGCTCCCCTTTTTCATAATTTGAGATAACCGCAGGCGATACGTTAAGAGCCGAGGCTACTTCTCTTTGTGATAGTTTATGTGCAGTTCGTTGTTTCTGTAAGCGTTCGCCTAACCCATGAATCATAGAATACCTCCTACTGTTACTATGATTTTACATTCTATGTTATATCCGTAGGTTAATATAAATATGCGCATAGCATTGTAAAGTTTGCTAAAAGATGATATAATGAGCGAAAATACAATGTGTCAAAGGAGAAAACGCATATGAAAGTTAGAATGACAAACCGTGAATTTGAATTACTTCTCTTAATCAATAATATTTGGGAATTTGAGAAAATTACCCCAGGTAGTATTCCAGAGGGAGGCATTGAAGAAGTCATTGTAGGCAATGCCATGAAAACAGGTACAGCGGATGGAGCGTATGATTCCGATGAGTATAGAGACTGTTTACAGGGATTAAGAAAGGAAAGACTTGTTAATGATAAAACAGAAATTACGAGTAAGGGAAAGAAATTTCTGATTGAAGCTTTTGATGCGGCGGAAGCAATTTGTAAGGCTAAAAATATTGACAATATTCTTAATGACAATGAGAAGGTGGCATTAGCTGTTGCGAAAAAAACCAAAGAAGATAAAGAAAAGGCACTCAAACTAGCTGTTTCTACTGCAGGGACTTTTATAGGCGCAATTCTTGCAGAAATGAAACCAGAAAAAAGACATTAATTTAATAATAAGTGATTTTTATTTTTATATTTTTTATGAGGATGCCGAGAGGCATCCTCATCGACTATTACGACAGGAGGAAATTAATATGTCAGGAAAGTTTATGAATGTTAAGCGTATAATAATTCCGACGCTTACAATGATCATTATTACCAGTCAGTTAATGGGCTGTGCGTCTGTCTCTCAGGATGAGGCGCTGAATCTGTTGCGGCAAGGCGATCAGATAGAGATTGAGATAGCCACGCCCAAAGATACGGTCAAAGAAGAAAAAGATACATTACCATGGGAGCAGTTAGCATCCTTATCTACCTATTCCGCATTTCGTTCTGCTTTTGATACCGCTCTGGGTGTAGTTCCTACTTCTGACAGCAGTAAGAATGGCATCGTCTATATCAACCTTGCAGGGGATCAGGACGGTAACAACACCTTATACAATGCCATGATGAACAGAAAATTCTATTCCAACTATTGGGAAAATGAGGCAGTACAGTCCGAAGTTCAGAAAGCACTGGCAAGTCAGTTTACCGATGTAGACGAGGATACCATAACTGCAAGATATGCAGCATTAGGTGTTTATTTTGATTTATTACCCACCAAAGAACAACCTGAGTTTCATGGTGACGATTCCTTATCAAGAGCAGAGGCAATGACCTTGATAATGAGAGCAGAAACCCCGGTAACGGAATCTGAAAGCCCCGAAACCTTTGTTGATTTTGTAAATGCAGTTGGTTCAGAATCTCCCTACACCAATTACGCAGGATATTTAATGAATGATTCCTACCTTACCATTGACACTGGCAGTTTAACATCTAAAACTTTCACATCTACAATTTCCCGTGGTGAATATATTTATATGTTAATGAACCATTATTTCAAAGAAGATTTGTCCACAGTAGATACAAAGTCAGCAAGCCTTTCCGATGCAAAAGATGCAGGGGATTTGAGTACTACGAAAGCTTTTGAGAAATATGATGGTTCCAAAGACTGTTGGCAGACAGCAGAGTTAGCCAATGCGATAGCAAATCCCGACGATGGATGCCCCACTAGAATGTATAAAGCATTAGTACTTGCAAATACACTTGATATTGTCAACAAAGAAACCCGTTGGGATGAAGGTTTATCCCGTTCCGAAGCAATCCAGTTGCTGGCAGACACCTATGCAAAATTAGCAGAGGCAGAAGGATATCCGATCGACACCACCCTCGGTAAAACTGATCTTCCAACGGTAGATGTTGTAACAGAAGAGAACACAGAGAATACTGAAACAACTCCTGAGGCAACAGAGAGTAAATCAGAGATAAACGAAAACGACTCCCAAACTTCTGAGGGCGAAGCCATTGAGGATAATGTAGAACAGACAACTTCCAATTCTGATTCTTTGGATGATATTGCATCTGCAAAGTCCTACACCTTATCCGAACAGGAAAAAGCAGACCTAAAAGCCTTAGGAGCAACAGAGGAACAGATCAACAATGTAAAATCCGGTCAGGACTTCATTGATTTAGTTTATAAGTTAGTCAACGGCGATAGCAGCTCTGCCGGAGGCAGTAGTAGTTCCTCTTCGGAAAGCTCTAATAATGATTCTTCAGAAAGTGAGTCAGATCCATGGGGAGATGTCCCCGCAACAGGGGGTATTCCAGATGATCAAGTACTTCCGGGTTATATGTAATCATCAGTAAATAAGTTAAAATACCTGTATAGTGTCGTCCGGCTGCTGGATGTAACTGAAAAGAGTGAATGGAACACGTCCATGTGTTCCATTCACTCTTTTCAAAACATCAACGTAGCCTAGCTAAGTTCACTTAAATACATTGCAGCTATTGCTTGAAGACCTTGTAATTTATCTTAAATAACATGGTAAATGAATGTGAAACGTTTTAAGTATTTAAGATGATCCCTGGAGGATATCAGAGGTCACTTCCCCTCAATCACCAATACAGTTATGTTTATTCTCATTCATACCGATATTCAACATAACATATAATATTTCGATTCCATCATTTACAAAATATCAATCAAAATTTTCTGAAAATTTTAGAAGCGTCGATTTGTAATTATTTATGATTTGCGATATAATATAATAAAAAGGGGTGAGAAAATTGATAATATTGGCTAGAGTTAAGGAAAGGGGTAACACGTGTGGATACATTATACAACAAGATGGAATTAGAAGTTTCATCAATAAAGAAAATATGCCATATAATGAAGTACAAAATGCCATTAGATTAGCTAATGGGGAGTGGAGAGCAAAGCAGGGAGAAAGTATAAAAAATATTGAAAGAAGCAGATTGGGGCTATTTATCAATAATAGATACAATGCAATTGTTGGAAAGCCTGATTTATTATTTAATTATACTTTTGCAAAATTATCTTGTACACAAAAAAATATATATGAGCAATGTAAAAAGGCAGGAATACATCAAGTTGTTATGTATGATAAGCATAATGATAATATAAAAATTACAATGAAGGATTTGAGCGCATTAACTGCCTATACAGGTGTTGAGTTTTCTTTATTTGAAAGACCAGATAAGTATATAGTAGTTATGGGAACAAAAACAGGAATAGCATTAAGCAATAAAATTACAGCTTTGATATCTAATGGAAAGTACAAGTGGATAGGACATACACATCCAGGGCATGACGTTATTTGCCTGACACCATCAGATAGTGACTATGATGTACTAAATAAACTTAATCAAAAAAGAAGTGTAATTTATAATTCAGTATGTATGTATTATATATTTGGAGAGGAGGAAAGTATATGAGATTGAATGATGCATCTAAAACATTGGTATGTGGCAACATAGAATTATTAAAAAAATGTAGTGAGGCTGGTATAAGTATAGATAAACTAAAGAAGTGTAACATAGAGAAAATGGGAAAGCAATATGTTTTTGTGTTATCTAAGGACAATAAACCTAAATCAAAATGTAGTTTACCGCTTGATATAGACATAGATACACAGCCTGACATAGTATTGATTATGGAAGTTACAGATGAAAACAAAATTCAGTTTGAGACAACGGATAAGACAAGAAGAGTGCTTGCAATATAAGAATAAAGACAACAGTATATAATTAATCTTAATTCTGATTTACCAATGGACATTCCCATTCCCGGGGATGTCCATTTTTTCAGCCTTTTTATTATAAATATTCAGTTTTTTATTTTTTAATTATTATTTTTTGAAATGGAGGTTCAGCATGGTTTCAAAGCAGAAAACAATTCATAATTTCAATTTACGTTTCTTCTGCATACTGTTAGCCATAGTAATGCTATCATTAATAGGCAGTATTACAGTTTATGCGGATACCGGTACGTCAGTAGAAGCAGAGCATTCCGATGGATCCTATACCTCGTCTGGTGGTAAATGGTATGCCACTTATAGCAGATCAGGTGGATACAAAGGTCAAGGTGTTCTCATTTATCTTCTTGAACGTGATGGCGGTGGCGCAGTCGCCGGCACCACCCCGAAGGCATATCCTTGTAGTGGCAGTATGTTAGGATATGAACTTCATGCACAGGATAAATACAATCGGTATCCTGAGGTAACTAGTTGGGAGGCAGGACCAATCCAGTGGAAAGATGCAGCTGGTAGGGCACAAGGTGGTGGCTTCATGAAGAACAGTACTTCTTCTAATGTTGCAGCAATCAAAGCATGGCTGAAAACACCCAGAGGTGATGGAACCAATGGTATATGGATGGTTCAATCTATCTGGGGAGATGCAGTTGCCACCCGTTTCACCAATGAGGAAATCGTCCTTGTAGCCGAACCGATTGTAGCGGTTCAATTTTCAGAGTATTATGATGTACCAGGTTTAACATTCAGGGATGGTGCGTCAGTAGGTGAAGACTTTATGACACTAATTAACTTTAGGGCAAAAGTGAATGGCTTATCTGATGATACAGGGGTAAGTACGGATTTAAGCAGGAAATTGGATGAAAGCGTCAATCAGATGCAGAACCTCTTGACAGGAGATCATGCTGCTTCAACAGTAAGAATTTTAAAAGATTCAATTATAAGCAGCCTTGGACACATAGCAATGAGTGTAAACGGATATTATCCACTGGGGGAGGTTTATGCTGGAACACCTAAGATGGTTGCTTCGTACTATGCAGGTTTGGCGTTAGACAATTCAGTTTTTGTACCATCATCCTCAACTTTGAAAAAAGCGGAATCAGGAAGGAAATATTATAGGTTATCAGCTAATGCAGCCACCTACATTCCATCTACCTCTACGATTTGCTCGAATGCAGGTTTTGATCTCTGGCCCACAGGTTCTAATGTCAGAATATATCATCCCGATGGAAACTTAAACAGTAAATCGATCGGAATGTTAGCGATGTTAGCCTTTACGGAGGATGGAGAGGGGGATTACACCTATACCTATGACACCTCATGTGGTTCCACCCCAGGCAAGGCACCCGAGTATGCATCTTCGGTTACCTCAACGGATCCTTCTCTTCAACGTTCCTACACCATTATCAAAGCCTATCGCACCTTGAACACCTCAACCTCCTCAACTTCCACCTACATCAATGATGGAGTCTATACCAGGGAGGATACGATAGGAAAGATATTGATAGAGGATGAACCTACCTACACAGTAATGGATTGGTTTACCACCTCCACCCCCACAGCCACGGTTGGTTTATCGGATGCCACCCGATGGAATGAATCAAAGTCCCATGCCTCCATTATGGAACAAGGTAACTCTTCCCTGGCTTCACCGATTACGTTGCCTTCTGCCCAGAAATATTTGTATGTGTTGCTTGAGTGTACCCACACCTCATCGCCTCCCACCGATGCCAACTACACCCTTCTGGAATAGTCTCTGAACCTTAGAATTTTAATCGTCCAAAACGTATTATTCAGAAATTAAAAATGTGTGGTGCCGAAAGGCATTTTTTTTATGCCTGAAATTTGTACCCCATTGTGCAATTTGTATAGCGTACCCGTAATGGTCAGTCCACAGATACGTGCCTCCTCATGCTCTTAGACATAGTCAAAATAGGTTTATTCCGCATACGAAATAGCATAAAAAGTTTGTTACTTTTTCAAGATGACAATGAAATTAATTTGTGTATACTTCAAAGTAAGAAGGCAATCAGGAGGACACAAAAATGGAAGCAGAGTTAATTGAACTGGCAATGAAGATCAAGATCAGCCGCAGGCGGACACGGCTGACCACCTACGAAAATATGGAATTGTATACCACGCAGCCTATCAAGCAGGACAGGAAAAAAGAGATCAAGAGGAATATTCCCAGCAACTATGCGGATTTCAATTACTACAACAGAATGAAACAGCGCAGACGGGTTATTGAGGAAATGGTTTATAACAGTTTTGAAGCAGGCAAGATGGTCATGCTGACCCTGACCTTTGACAGTCGCTTACAGCCTGAGAAGCAGTTTTCAGACATTAAGACTACCCATAAGGAGTTTAAAAAATTCGTCCAGAGGGTCAACGACCATTACGATAATTTCCGCTACGTGGCAACGTTTAGCCGACAGAAAAACGGCAACTGGCATTACCACATGATCTGCAATTTCCCCATAACGATAGCACCCGGTGAGGTGAGGAAACTGTGGAAAAATGGCAGTTTCTACATAACGCAGATTGAAACGAACGATCAAATGGCAACAGTGATCAAGTATGTAATTAGTAATATGAACGAATCCACAGCAGAAATGCATGGCAATCATGGCTATCTCTGTTCCAAGGCAATCGAACGGGACAAGGTCATTACTTCGTGGAGGGAAGAGCAGGAGGCAGAGTACCAGCAGGCATTTGAACGGCTAAAGACAGAGAAAACGAAAGTCTTATATGAAACCCGGAACCACTTGGGAGTGCGGGGGGAGAGGGTGGATGAATCCACAGGGGAAATCTATTCTGTCACTCTGCGAGATGAGAAACTTACAAATGCGTTGAAGAATGCCGGGTATGAAAATCTGGACACGGTTTATACGCATCTGTCCTCAGCGGCGGACTTCTCCGACTATTTCGCTCCACTGCAGGCAGCTACCCCGAAGCCCAAGAAATTCAAAAGAGATGCCACCTCAAAAAGCAAAAAGTAGATAATATAACATCTGTGCTTTCAACAACTTCGTTTTCAACATTGTTTTCTCTTGTAAAGGAAAAGTCCCTTACACGGCACAGCACTTTATTGTGAATAGAAAATAAAAAAGGAGTTAAGCAAGATGGACAAGAAAATATTTTATATCAGACGAAGCAACAAAGGACTGGGTGCAATATTATCCAGCAGGCATCCCCGGACAGTGATCGTCTATGCACAGAGTCCCTACGCAACGAGGAAACAGAACCGCTGGCTGGAGAGAAAGCTGTTGGCAGTTTACAAACGATATTATTACAGAGTATTGATAGAGAGCAGAGGGGAGTTCTGGTACGAACCCTATGATCCCTTGAAAGTACGCTACCCGGAAGAGGAGGACTGAGAAGATGGCACAGAACACCACAAGCAATAGAGGATACGATGACACTGTATATGTTCCCAGACAACAGCGTCTGCGTCCCATGATTTTAACGAGGAAAGTACAGCAGTTTTATCTGGTTTACCTGTGTTTCCCCGATGGTAGCGAAATGCAGATCGCCGCTTATATGATGCCAAACGATGGCAACTGGAGGGCGAATGATGCCTTTTATGACAGTCTGGTACAGATTTACAAAAAGCGGATCAGAGGTCTTTCATAACAATGCTTTCCCGGCAAGCCATGGTGCAGTAGTTCCATTTCTGTACCATGGCTTTTTTCTTTCAACACTTCTCAAACATAAATTTTTTTATATTAAAATCCAATTTTCAAAATTTAATATAAATAACTGTCAAATGAGAAAAACAGCAATT
>OHIC01001125.1_pt1 | contig 11434 bp, 8 predicted proteins | sample 1568171 | NCBI WGS metagenome assembly OHIC01 (sample SAMEA3879506, study PRJEB24766) | human gut metagenome | biome: human-associated habitat; feature: feces | place: USA | collected 1985/1987
TTATATTTCTATACACTTTGTTGGCATGCAATTAACATAACCTGCGAAAATCCGTGCCACCATCTACAAGCGGCAGTTCATAAGTTAAATTCCGGTTTAGTTCGCACTTACAACCCCGCTCTCGCAGTCCACTTCAACATATGCACTGGTCTTTAAGACATTCAATGCATTTTTAGCTGCGATCAGAACCGGAATATCAAGGCTTAACCCTGCGATTGCTGCATGACAGTTTGCACCCTCTGCTTCTACGATCAGTGCGGAAGCCTGACGCATCTGTGCCATCATTTCATTTGTGGTGTCTGCTGCGACAATGATATCACCGTCTTTAAAGCTTTTTAAATCTTCATTGCTGTGGCACACACAAAGGTTTCCAGAAATTTTCTTTCCGTTTAGCCCTTTTCCTGTCACAAGAATATGTCCTGCAACCTGTACTTTGATGAGGTTCGTTGTACCGGATACCCCAAGTGGAACACCACCGGTCAGGACGACTAATTCCCCTTTGGAAACAAATCCTGCCATCTCTGCCACATCAACTGCCTTCTCAAACAACTGGCTTGCATCCTGTTCCTCTGTGATAAGAATCGGTTCTACGCCCCACTCAAGGTTTAACTGACGGCATACCTTTTCTGTCAGGCACTCACCAATGATCGTGCAGTTTGGACGGTATTTGGAGATCATTCTCGCAGTACGTCCGGACTTCGTTACCGTCACGATTGCCGCTGCACTTAAATCACCAGCCATCGTACAGGTTGCATGTGAGATTGCGTTTGTCACATCCGGGTTACACATGGTCCTGCGCTGTCTGAATCTCTGTAAATAGTTGATATCATGCTCTGTGCGGGTTGCAATACGGACCATTGTTTTTACAGCTTCAATTGGATACATTCCTGCAGCAGTCTCTCCGGATAACATGATCGCACTCGTTCCGTCATAAATAGCATTTGCAACGTCTGTGGACTCTGCTCTTGTTGGTCTTGGATGTTTCATCATGGAATCTAACATCTGAGTTGCTGTAATAACGATTTTTCCAGCCTCACATACTTTTTTGATGATCATTTTCTGCATAACCGGAACATCTTCTAACGGGATTTCAACACCCATGTCACCACGCGCCACCATGATACCATCGGACACACGGATGATGTCATCGATATTGCGGACACCCTGCATGTTCTCGATCTTGGAAATGATCTTAATATCCTCGCCACCTTTTTCTGCAAGGATTTTGCGGATTTCCATAACATCCTCTGCGGTACGGACAAAGGAAGCTGCGATAAAATCATAATCATTTTCTACCGCAAAACAGATATCTCCGTAATCTTTTTCACTAATAAATGGCATCGTGAGGTCAACGTTCGGAACGTTCACACCTTTTTTATTGGAAATCACACCATCATTTAACACTTTACAGACAATATCTCTTGCGTTGACCTTGGTATTCACTGGTTTTGCAACCGGTTTGATCTCTACAACTTCCAGACCTACCAGACCATCATCGATCAGAATATGATCGCCTGGCTTTACATCATCTGCAAGATTTTTGTAAGTGATAGATACGCGCTCATCAGTTCCAGGAATATCATCGGTTGTCAGTGTAAAAGTCTGGCCTGTCTTTAACTCTGTTTTTCCTTTTTCAAATTCTACGAGACGGATTTCCGGTCCCTTTGTATCAAGTAAAGCTGCAACATATTTTCCCAATTCTTTGCGCAGTTTGCGGAGCATTTTTAATCTTCCCATCTGCTCATCATGCGGTCCATGCGAAAAATTGAAACGTGCAACGTTCATTCCCTCTTCGATCAATGCTCTCATCACCGCTTCATTGTCGGTGGATGGTCCTAACGTACAGATAATTTTTGTTCTTCTTGTCATAAATTCTTCCTTTCTTTTTATGGTTTCATTTTTCAAGTGTTCCTGCTGATTTTTATTCATTCGAAATGCGTATGCCTCTCCTGATTTCTGTTATAGTTTTAACAATCTCCTTAAATCAGCACGGAGTCGGCGGACCAATCTCTGCAAAACTTAAAACTTATACACTTTTCACAATAATACAGTCTCTTCTCTCCGTTTTTATTCGTATTCTTGTGAAAAATGTATAATAAATTTTAAGTTTCTTCTTTGGTACGGCGACTCCATCTACGGAGAGATTATACGAAATAAACAAAAAAAAAGCAAGCTTTCTTTTGTAAAAAAACCTGCTCTTTTTGTAAACATTATGTTAAAAACATTATTTTGTGATCATGGTTCCCATACCGCCATGGATATTAGAACCGTCTTTGTTCAATTTTGTGATCAGAACGGATCTGATCGCAGAGTCACCGATAAAGTTGATGGCTGCCTCTATCTTAGGAAGCATATCGCCCTCACCAAACTGTCCCTGCTCCATGTATTTCTTTGCTTCTGCAACAGTCATGGTTGATAATGGTTTTTCATCCGGCTGTCCATAATTTAAGCATACATTGTCAACACTTGTTAAAATAACAAGCATGTCTGCATCCAGAAGTTCTGCCAGTTTTCCTGCTGCAAGGTCTTTTTCAATAACAGCACTGGCACCCTTTAAGTTGTTGTCCTGCATTAATACCGGGATGCCGCCGCCTCCACAGGCAACTACGATCTGGTCAGCATCGGACAATGCTTTGATTGCATCGATCTCCACGATATCCATTGGCTTTGGCGCTGCAACGATTCGTCTGTACCCGCCTTCTGTTTTGACAACGTGATTTCCTTTTTTCTCCTCTGCCTCTGCTTCCTCTTCCGTCAGCACACGTCCAATGACTTTGCTTGGTTTGTAAAACGCCTCGTCGTATGGATCAACCACAACCTGTGTAAGGATCGTAGAAACGGGTTTATAGATTCCCTTGTTCAATAATTCCGCACGGATCGCATTCTGTAAATCGTAACCGATATATCCCTGACTCATTGCAGAACATACAGACATTGGTGTTGCAGTATATTCCGGATATAATTTACAAAATTCATTCATAGCAGTATGGATCATACCGATCTGTGGTCCGTTACTGTGTGTGATCACAACCTGATAATCTTCACGGATAAAATCTGCCACTGCCTTTGCTGTTCGTTTCGTTGCCTCTTTCTGTTCAGGAAGTGTTGTTCCCAATGCTTCATGTCCAAGAGCAATCACAATTTTCTTCTTTTTCATCTCTACCATCCTCCGATGCACCTTTATATTCGCAGAACACCCGGAAAGTATCTCCGGGTGCTTTTTGTCTTGTCTGACACTTATACTGCTATTTTACCATGAACGATTTTGCAGTGCAATGTCATTTTTACATTACAGGCCACAGGCATTCTGCAAACTGTTATTTATCTTCTTCCTCAGTTTCCTCCTGTGGCAGAACAAAGGAATCGATAACCTCCCAGAGTTCATCTCTTCCCTGCTTCGTCTCGGAGGAGAATGGAATGATCACCGTACCCGGCTTTACTTTCAGACCTTCGCGGATTGCTTTTACATTCTTCTGGATCTGGCTTCGTTTGATCTTATCAAGCTTTGTGGCGATGATAATCGGTGTAAATCCCTGATAAACCATCCAGTCATACATCATTTTATCGTTTGCAGACGGATCATGACGGATATCGATCAGCAAAAAGACTGCCTGCAGTTTTTTGGAGGTATGGAGATAATTCTCGATCATTTTTCCCCATTTTTCCTTCTCGCTGGCAGAGGTCTTTGCATATCCATAACCGGGCAGATCGACCAGATACATGGCATCATTGACATTGTAAAAATTGATGGTCTGCGTCTTTCCCGGCTGCGCCGATGTCCTTGCGAGCGACTTGCGGTTTAACAGCGCATTGATCATGGATGATTTTCCTACATTTGACTTTCCTGCAAATGCCACTTCATTAAATGGATTGTCCGGTATTTTACTTGTGATACCACAGACAGTCTCCAAATTTACACTTCTAATTACCATTGTCTTTTCCTCTTCTTAATTCACTTCTTTACAAACGCCACATCCAGCACGTCTTTCATCTGCTCCACAAACACGATTTTCAGACCTTTTTTGATCTCCGGTGAAATCTCATCAATATCCTTCTCATTCTTCTTTGGCACACAGATGGTCTTAATTCCTGCATTTTTGGCTGCCAGTGTTTTTTCCTTCAGTCCACCGATTGGAAGCACACGACCGCGAAGTGTGATCTCACCTGTCATTGCGACATCAGCGCGAACCGGTGTCTTCGTGATCGCCGACAACATGGCTGTCGCCATCGTGATTCCGGCAGACGGTCCATCCTTCGGCACTGCACCCTCCGGGATGTGGATATGGATGTCATTCTCCTGGAAAAACTTTTTCGGAATATGATACTCTTCACTGACAGAACGGATATAGCTGATTCCCGCCTGTGCAGATTCCTTCATCACATCTCCCAGCTGTCCGGTCAGCTGGAACTCACCTTTTCCCGGCATGATGTTGACTTCAATCTCTAAAGTATCTCCACCAACGCTTGTCCATGCAAGTCCACGGACGATTCCTACTTCATCCGTATCATTTTTCTTATCAAAACTGTATTTCTCTTTGCCGAGGAACTTTTCAAGATTCTGTTCTGTAACTTTAATCTTCTCTTTTTCTCCCTCGTAAAGCGGTCTTGCTGCTTTTCTGCAGATCTCACCAAGCTTACGTTCAAGATTACGCACACCGGCTTCCCTTGTGTAACCACTGATGATCTTTGCCATCGCTTTGTCTGTGATGGCGAGCTGTTCCGGTCTGATCCCATTGCGCTCCATCTGCTTTGTGAGCAGATGCTCTTTTGCAATATGAAGCTTCTCATTCTCTGTGTAGCTGGTCACCTCGATCAGTTCCATACGGTCTAACAGCGGTCTTGGGATATCCTGCACCGAGTTTGCTGTTGCAATAAACAACACTTCTGAAAGATCGATCGGTATCTCTACATAATGATCCCGGAACTTCTTATTCTGCTCCGCATCAAGCACTTCCAGCAATGCAGACGCCGTATCCCCTTTGTAATCGCTGCTCATCTTATCGATCTCATCTAACAGCATGAGCGGATTTTTCACGCCTGCGCTGCGCAGTCCGTTCACGATACGTCCCGGCATTGCTCCGACATAAGTTCTTCGGTGGCCGCGGATTTCTGCCTCATCCCGGACACCGCCGAGACTGATCCGCACATATTTTTTATCTAACGCTTTTGCAACGGACCGGGCAATACTCGTTTTACCGGTTCCCGGCGGTCCTACCAGACAGATGATCGGGCTTTCGCCCTTGCTGGTGAGATTGCGGACAGCCAGAAATTCCAACATACGCTCTTTTACTTTTTCCAGGCCGTAATGATCCGCATTTAAAATCTGCTCGGCATTCTTCAGATCCTTGTTATCTCTGGATGTCTTATTCCACGGAAGCTCCAAAAGTGTTTCAATATACCCTCGCGCCACAGCGCTCTCAGAGGAGCTGGAGCTGATATTTTTAAAACGGTCGATCTCTTTTTTGATCTTCTCTTTTACTTCTTTGTCTGCTTTGATTTTGCCCAGAGCATCCATAAAGTGATCTGCGTCTGATTCCGTATTATCTTCGCCAAGCTCCTCACGGATTACTTTCATCTGCTCTCTCAGCAGATATTCTTTCTGGTTTTTATCCACATGCGCCTTGACTTTCGCCTGAAAATCATTCTTGATGGCTATGATCTCGATCTCTTTTAATAAGAGTGCCATCAGAACCTCATAACGTTCGGTCATAGAAACCGCATCTAAGATTTTCTGTTTTTCCTCAAAATGTACCGGAAGGCTGTTGGCAAGCTGATTCATCAGTTTTTCCAGATCTGTGATCTCACTTAACTGGCGTTGCAGCTCTTTTCCCATTTTGGGATTGACGACCACATATTTACCAAATGTCTCCTGAATGCTCCGAAGCATTGCCTCCTTCGCTTCTTCTGGCAGTCCGTCATCCACTTCCTCGTCAAATCGAATGATCTCCGCAAGCAGATAGTCCGGATTTTCAAGAAAAGCGGACAATTCTGCCCGCTCTTTCCCTTCTACCAAAATGCGTACAATATTATTTTGTAACTTAATTACCTGCTTTACCTCAGCAATGATCCCGATCTTAAATAAGTCCTCGATATCAGGATTTTCCTGTTCCACATCTTTCTGTGCCACAAGAAAAATCTTCTGCTCATCCATCATCGCCTCTTCCACTGCCTTGATGGATTTTGCACGGCTTACGTCAAAATGGGCTACCATTCCCGGCAGGATCACCATTCCACGAAGGGCAACTGCAGGCATTTTCATAATCATTGTATCCATTTTCTATAATTCCTTTATCTGTAACAGCTTTTCCTGCTGTTATCTTTTGTTTAAGAAGCCTGTTCTAACTTCTCAACAAGTGCTTTTTCTTCTTTCTCTTCAATTGCAAGATTCTTTTCTACATCTTCTTTGGTGATCTCACATTTTGTAATGCTCTCATCGGATGGAATATGATACATCAGATCTAATGTAACAGCCTCCATGATTGCACGAAGACCACGCGCTCCGGTCTTTCTCTCAAGCGCTTTGTCCACGATTGCTTCGAGTGCATCCCTGTCAAATTCCAGACTGACACCGTCTAATTCAAACAGCTTTTTGTACTGTTTTACAAGTGCATTCTTCGGCTCGCATAAGATACGGATCATCGCATCCTTATCTAACATATCCAGTGTTACGGTTACCGGCACACGACCGATAAATTCAGGGATGAGTCCGAATTTCACAAAATCCTGCGGAAGCACATGTTTTAATACTTCCCCTACATTGTACTCATCTTTGGCGTGTACTTCTGCATTAAATCCAATGGATTTCTGGTCGAGACGTGTCTCAATGATCTTCTCTAATCCATCAAAAGCACCACCACAGATAAATAAAATATTGGTAGTATCAATCGGGATCAGTTCCTGCTGCGGATGTTTTCTTCCACCCTGTGGCGGAACAGAAGCAACCGTTCCCTCTAATATCTTAAGTAACGCCTGCTGTACACCCTCGCCGGAAACGTCTCTTGTGATGGAAACGTTCTCAGATTTTTTTGTAATCTTGTCAATCTCATCAATGTAAATGATACCGTGCTGTGCACGCTCAATATCATAATCAGCAGCCTGGATCAGTTTCAAAAGGATATTCTCGACATCTTCACCCACATAACCTGCCTCGGTAAGTGTGGTTGCATCTGCGATTGCAAACGGAACATTCAACACTCTCGCCAAAGTCTGTGCCAAAAGTGTTTTACCGGAACCGGTTGGTCCGAGCATAAGAATATTACTCTTCTGCAATTCTACATCTGAATCTGATCCTGCCATAATTCTCTTGTAATGATTATAAACTGCAACGGACAAAACTTTCTTCGCTTTATCCTGGCCAATGACGTACTCGTCTAAAAATGCCTTCATCTCCTCCGGCTTGATCAGATTGATCTGCTCCGCAGGCTCTTCCAGATTTCCGTCAAATTCATCATTCTCCAACTCTTCGTCTATAATCTCGGCGCAAACGTCTACACACTCATCACAGATATAGGCTCCGTTTGGTCCCGCGATCAGTTTACGGACCTGATCCTGAGTCTTACCACAAAATGAGCAGCGCAGTCTCTCGTCATTTCTTCCTGTCATTTCTTATTCTCCAATGTCTCTATTTATTAGCGGCTTGTGATCACATTATCGATCAGTCCGTATTCCATTGCTTCCTGAGCAGACATATAATGATCTCTCTCTGTGTCCGCTGCGATCACGTCATAAGGTTTTCCGGTGTTTGCAGCTAAAATCTCATTTAATTTCTTCTTTGTCTTTAAAATGTTTTCCGCTGCGATCTGGATCTCCGTTGCCTGACCTTTTGCTCCGCCGGATGGCTGATGGATCATAATCTCTGCATTCGGAAGCGCAAGTCTCTTGCCCTTTGCTCCACCTGCAAGTAAAAATGCTCCCATGCTGGCGGCCATACCGATACAGATAGTAGATACATCACATTTGATGTACTGCATCGTATCATAAATAGCAAGACCTGCTGTTACCATTCCACCTGGGGAATTGATATATAAATGAATATCTTTTCCAGGATCCTCGGACTCTAAGAAAAGTAACTGTGCAACCACAAGGCTTGCTGTTGTCTCATTCACTTCTTCTCCCAGAAAAATAATTCTATCTTTTAATAATCTGGAGTAAATATCGTAATTACGCTCTCCTCTGCTTGTCTGTTCAATGACGTAAGGTACTAAACTCATATCTCTTACCTGCCCTTTCCTTTTCATAAATATAGTCGGAATCACACTATGCCGTGGCCCGCACTTCTTTCACTATTGCAATATATCTGTCATACACTGCACTGATAAATATTATCCCACAAATGCAGAGACGTTGGAATAGGAAAAAAACATGTTTTATGAAAAATTAATATCTTGTTCGAATTTTCAAAAAATATTGAACTTTTTTCTCATCAGATGCAATCTGTCATAAATCTCAAACAGACCGGCTCATAAGAGCCAGTCTGTCGTATTTGCTGTGCATTGTTCAGAAATTATTCTTCTGTAGCTTCCTCAGCTTCTTTTTCTTTCTTTGTCTTAGCTTTTGCTCTTTCTTTTACGTTCTCCATAATTAAGTCAACTGCTTTTGTCACAGATAAATCTCTCTTAATGGATTCTTTCTCAGCATCTCCTAAGTACTCTTTTAACTTGTCAGCTTCCATTCCGTACTGAGCTGCCATCTTCTCAACTTCTGCATTGATCTCATCTTCAGAAACTTCGATGTTCTCTTCTTTTGCGATCTGCTCTAATACAAGGCTGCTCTTGATACGAGTCTCAGCTTCTGGACGAACCTGCTCTTTTAATCCGTCGATTGTCATACCGGAGAACTGCATGTACTGCTCCATGGAAAGACCGCTCTGTGCGATTCTCTGTGCGAACTCATTGATCATGTTCTCGCACTGTGTCTCGATCATAGCTTCCGGGATCTCCATTGTGGATTTGTCGATGATCTTCTTGATTGCTTCATCTTCTTTTGTACGTTTTGCTTCGTTCTCTTTCTCAACTTCAAGATGTTTTCTTAAGTCTTCTTTGTACTCAGCTAATGTATCAAACTCAGATACTTCAGAAGCGAACTCATCGTTTAACTCTGGAAGTTCTTTTGCTTTGATCTCGTTGATCTTAACTTTGAATACGGCTGGTTTTCCAGCTAAATCAGCTGCCTGATATTTCTCTGGGAAAGTAACGTTAACTTCTACTTCATCCCCTGCATTGTGTCCTACTAACTGATCTTCGAATGTATCGATGAAAGAGTGGGAACCGATCTCTAATGGATGATTCTCTCCTTTACCACCTTCAAATGCAATGCCGTCAACAAATCCTTCGAAATCGATGACTGCTGTATCACCGTTTGCAACTGGTCTGCCTGTTACAGTTACAGTTCTGGAGTTTTTCTGCTGCTCTTTCTCAAGTGCTGCTTCTACTTCTTCGTCTGTTACAGTTGTGTCGATCTTAGTTACCTGAACACCTTTGTATTTTCCAAGTGTCACTTCTGGTCTTACAGCCACTTCTGCTGTGAAGATGAAAGGTTTTCCGGATTCGATCTGAACAATGTCGATTGTTGGTCTGGAAACGATGTCCTCTTTGCTCTCTTCCATAGCTGCTGCATAATTATCCTGAATTAAGATGTTTGCTGCTTCTTCATAAAATACAGCTGCACCGTACATTTTCTCGATCATAGCTCTTGGAACTTTACCTTTACGGAAACCAGGGATGCTGATTTTGTTCTTCTCTTTCATGTAAGCAGCCTGTAAAGCTTTTTCTACTTCTTCTGCCGGTACTTCAACAGTAAGTTTTGCCATGTTTTTTTCTAATTTTTCAACCTGTACACTCATTATAATGATTTTCCTCCTTATATATATAAAATATCCATGTACATTTCACGCTTAATGCGCTAATCGAGCCACGTCCAAAGTCGCATAAACCCGCGGTTTTTCTGGCTCTGCCTAAAAATGGGCGTACTACGACTATCGCAGTCATTCTAGGATTATAGCACACACTCTTGCAAAATACCAGTGTTTTTTATGGTTTTACGAGGTTTTCTGCGATTTCTGTGTTTTTGCCATGTAATTTATCATATATGACATTGCAAACTACCGTATAAAGAGACGCAATAACATTGATTCCAGACCGAAGCAGCAGTGCCATCGGCAGTCCGAATAATGAAGCTGCAATTGCCAGCGCTCCAAACGTGTTAAAAACCGTCTGCCATTTATATCCGGCAGAATAACCCACGCCGATTCCACCAATAATTCCGATCATACTTCTTCCTGACTCCGGCAGTATCAGATAAAGGACGAGAAACAGCGCACATCCGGCAATATTAAACACGCCCCTGTCCACCGCCCTCATTTTTCCATCCTCTGTAAATGGAAGGCAGACTGACATACATGCGATCCCTGCCCACATTGCTCTCGGAAGTCCAAGCAGTGAAACGATCAGCATTGCACTTGAGACGATCAGTGTCAGTTTCAGATACCATTGGTTTCTCGCAGACCGAACATCAAATTCCCGGAATAAATCCTTAAATGTCCTGCGATAAGGTCTGTTTTTCTGATTTTTGTAAAAAACAATCATGCATATAAGCATGCCTGCTGACAAACCTGCAATTCGCATAAGATAATCGTGTCCGCTTACATCATATCCCAGAAGCAGGAGATAACTGAGAACAAATGTTGAATGGTTATACATAATGACATTATGGCAGCTGAAAATCATAAGGAGCATTATACATAAGAAATTAATAAAAAATGCCGGTATGGCAGGCACCATATTTGCAAGACGAGGACCGGCAGCTAATATTACAAATATACCTGCAATTGAAATAAGTCCGTGATTTGTCTGAATACCAAAATCAGCCTGTCTGAGTACAAGTACAGAAAGCAGAACGCATACACCAACGACGCTGTTACTGTTTCCTGTCAACATACTGAAAATAGTTACAATTGCAACGCAGAATATCATTACAAGATAAACCTTGAAATTATATATTAATATATGTTTTCTTTTCTCTTTAGCATCTTTTGTGTTCTTAATAAGCTGTTTAGAGCCTGCAGAACTTAACTGTAATTCCTGATAAAATGTCATAAAACCACTCTGATCCTTTCATCCCCATATATTTATTGAGTTACATTTCATATGATTTGTACTCAATAATCATCTTCTTTTTATAATTTTAATGATGATGAAATAAGATGATAGGGTGGAGTAATATAACACTATTCGTTGTTATTGTCAATTATAAACTTATAACCCTGTCTGCCATCTGTATTGTTGATGTCCTGTGTGCAATCATTATAATTGTCATTCTACCCTTTAAGTTCTGTAATGTTTCGTTTACTGCACGCTCCGACTCATTATCAAGTGCGGAGGTTGCCTCATCCATAAGCATTATCGGAGCATTTTTAAGGATTGCCCTTGCTATGGCT
>OHIC01001145.1_pt1 | contig 11217 bp, 10 predicted proteins | sample 1568171 | NCBI WGS metagenome assembly OHIC01 (sample SAMEA3879506, study PRJEB24766) | human gut metagenome | biome: human-associated habitat; feature: feces | place: USA | collected 1985/1987
CACCATTGCGAGTAACTTTTTCATAGATGTTACTCTCCTTTCATAAATTTCCATCTTCTCGCGGCCGAACACCCGCCGTCTCTCCCGCTTCTCCGTGGTTGCCGCCAAAATTTGTAAATTCTCAAATTGTTGCAGAAATAATAGAAAATAATCAAAATGCAGCAGAATAAATGGAAACTCGTTCAATTCAGTGGATATCGCATCCCCTTAGGATTTTCGCCTTTCCTTGTATTCCAGCGCTTTGCGGGCCAGTCATGGTAGCGGTTTGGTAGCGGTCCAAAAAATTAAAGTGCGGTTTTTCCTGTGATACCAACGGTTTTCAGAATCGCTGCCATGGTAGCGCACCCGTTTCACTTAAAAAAAGACGGTGCAGCTGAGCTGCACCGTCTTCGGAAATTTATGATGGAATTTTCGGAATTTTACACGTTAAAGCGGAAGTAGATCATGTCGCCGTCCTTGACGACGTACTCCTTGCCCTCGCTGCGCAGCAATCCCTTTTCCTTTGCCGCCGCGACGCTGCCGCAGCGGATCATGTCGTCGAAATTAATCGTTTCGGCGCGGATGAAGCCGCGCTCGATGTCGGAGTGGATTTTGCCCGCGGCCTGCGGGGCCTTGGTGCCGTTTTTGATGGTCCAGGCGCGGCACTCGTCCTCGCCGTAGGTCAGGAACGAGATGAGGCCGAGCAGCGCGTAGGAACACTTGATGAGGCGGTCGAGGCCGGACTCCTGAATGCCGAGCTCCTCGAGGAACATCGCGCGGTCCTCGCCGTCGAGCTCGGCGATGTCCTGCTCGAGCTTGGCGCAGATCGGCAAAACCTGCGCGCCCTCCTTGTCGGCGAGCTCCTTGACCTGCTGGAGATACTGGTTGCCGTCCTGATTCGCAAAGCCGTCCTCGTCCATGTTCGCGGCGTAGATGATAGGCTTGAGGCTCAAAAGATCGGCGGTCGCGATGAGCTCAGCGTCGTCGGACGAAACCTCGAACGTGCGCGCGCTCTTGCCCGCGTCGAGGTGCTTGGCAAGAGCAGAGAAGAGCTCGACCTCGTGCAGGAACTTCTTGTCGCCCTTGGCCATCTTCGTCGCCTTTTCGACGCGGCGGTTGACCATCTCAAGGTCTGCCATGATGAGCTCCAGGTCGATGGTCTCAATGTCGCCCAGGGGGTCGACGGGGACGTTCGTGCTCGCGTCGGCCACGACGTGCATGATGTTCTCATCGTCGAAGCAGCGCACAACGTGCACGATGGCGTCCGTGCGGCGGATGTTCTCAAGGAACTTGTTGCCGAGACCCGCACCCTGGCTTGCGCCCTTGACAAGACCCGCGATGTCGACAAATTCGATGACGGCGGGGGTCTTCTTCTTGGGGTGGTACATCTCGGCGAGCTTATCGAGGCGCTCGTCGGGAACGGCCACCATGCCGACGTTCGGCTCGATGGTGCAGAAGGGGTAGTTGGCGCTTTCCGCGCCCGCGTTGGTGATCGCGTTGAAGAGAGTGGACTTGCCGACATTCGGCAGTCCGACGATACCTAATTTCATTTGTACTCATTCTCCTTCGATTTTCCTTGATTTTCAAGGGGCTTCAGCGTTTGGTGTCTTGGCTGTTACACCATTTTTACACCATTTCCGCATTTGGCTTTATTGGATTTTATCAGACTACACCATTTTGCTGAAATTGCTTGATGGCATAATCCAGCGATTCGGCAGTCACATGAACATACCGATCCATTGTTGTTTTGATGCTGGCATGACCCAGCAGTTTTTGCAGCACCTTCGGCTGCATACCGCTTTCGATTGCACGCGTTGCATAGGTGTGGCGCAATGCGTGCATACAGAATTTTTCAATTCCTGCTTCGTCGCATAGCTTGTAAAGGTGGGTATCATAGGAACTGTTTTTCGCCGGTTCCCCGGTACGCCAGTTGATAAAGACAAGATCACGCATGACCAGCCGGGAGATTGCCCCCGTTCGCCGGTCGATATATTCCAGTGTTTGCGAGAGCAGCGGAGATTCCTTTTGCCAAGGGCGCTTGTCCTTGATTTCTTTCAGAATTTCATAGGCCCGATCCGTCAGCGGGATGGTGCGATAGCTCTGCTGCGTTTTCGGTGGTCCTGCGCGCCAAAAGTGCTGCTTGTGGCGGTACTCCAAGGTTTTGTTGACCGTCAGCGTCCGATTCTGGAAATCTATCGCATCCCACGTCAACCCGATCATCTCGCCGGTGCGCAAACCGGTTTCAAGGATCAGCGCGTATTGGTTGTAGTTGCGGGAGCGTTTCGCAACTTCAAGAAATCTGATTTGCTCATCCCGCGTTAAAAAGTGAATGTCGTCTGTCGCACGAACCGGCTTTGTAAACCGCACACCGTCCATTGGGTGCTTGGTAATCAGGTCATTCATCTTCGCAGCCTTGAACATCGTACCCATTGTGATATAGGTCTGCCGGATGGTAGAACCTGCATAATCCGCATCCATGGAAAGCAGCACTTTTTTGCAGTGCATGGGCTTCACATCGGAAAGGAGCATTGTGCCGATGATGGGCTGGATGCTCTGCTTGTATCGCTCCCGATAATTTCGCAGGGTGTTGGGTGCCAAATCACCCACAATATTCTCGATCCAAAATGAAAACCACACGTCTACCGTCGTGTCCGAGGGACAAAACACATCTTCGTGCTTGTCGGCATATTTCGCCTGCTCGATCCAGTTACGCGCCTCGGGAATCGTCTGGAAATATTTCTCATGTCGTTTTCCTGCTTTGTCTACAAAACGTGCGTGATATAAACCGTCCTTTCTCTGGCAGATACCCTTGCCGCATTCTTTGCCTCGTAAACTTTTACCCATTCGGAAGCTCCTTTCCCACTATGAGAAGAAGCCCCTATGCATTTTATAATTGTAGCACAAGGGCTTTCTTTTCTCAATAGTGAACTCACTGTCAAATCATCAACTTATGGCTGATATATTGCTCGAACTCCCTGCGTTTGACCAGCTTTTTGGACCCAACATAGAGAACAAACTGGCAATTCGGACTGCGCAGCATACTCTCGATCTTGTTGATCCCAATGTTGCTGTATGCTGCGGCTTCCTTAATCGTCAGCGTCATTTTGAGATGGATCGGCACTTGCAATTCCTCGACCATACTGTTACCACCTGTGTGTTACATTCCGGACTGTTGACTTAGAAACGTAGCATTTGGGGAAAGTAAGAGTTCGTCTGAGCTATCATCTCTTTCCGTATCCAAGTCCAGCAGCCATTTGTCTGGGATCGTGATCAGATTGTGTCCTGTGTTGCAGATCCGTTTTACAACATCTGCCTGGCACGAAAACAATGCGCCTCTATCCAGCTCTGCCCGCATTTGCTTCCCCTTTTTCAAGGCATACGCCTCCGAAAGCAGCTCCAAACTGAACAGATACATCGGAAGCATAGATGCTTTGCAAATGCCGTTTTGCTGCAAGTACCGCTGAAACCGATACAGCGCCATTTCATCCAGCGCCAGCTTCATCAGCCGCAGGCCCATCTCATCGACGGTGAAATAATGAAAGCTGCTGTTCTTGCTGAAACGGATCAGACGGCTACGCGGGTTTACCCCGTGAGCCATTTTTGCGTCCTTTTGTGGAAGAATGAAATTCTTCCTTCCGCCGCTCTCCATGGCCATGCAGAAATAGAGAAACCGGCTGCCGGTGCTGAGTGCGTGGAACTGCTAGGAGAGGAGCAGTGAGTTTCCAACCTGAATGAATCGTTTTTCTTTGTTATCCACCTTGGCGGATAAGGCCGGTACAATCGTAGGTCCGTGTTTTCGTTTGCTCAAATCAAATTCCTTCTTTCGTGTGAGAATAGGGGGTGGATGTCTCATCCCTTCGTAATAAATGTAGAAAACCGACCCTGTTTGACCACCCATTCAAGGCAGAAAAAATTACACTCAATGTAAACTTTCGTAAACACAGAATGGTCTGAATCTACATTAGGTCTACACTGAGTGTAATGCTTGTGAGTATGTTTACTTATTTCAACATTAAGCGTAGTGCGGCATCGAATGGGTATCTTCCGGTACACAGCCAAGAAAGGCGACTCTTTTTGCGAATCGGTCGCGGAACACTTCTCCGGCAGGATCTGCGCCGCATGCTCAGCTGCCAATATCCAGCTCGTAGGTGCAGAGGTAGAACAGGAACGACGTCATCTGGTAGCGGCTGATGCGGGTGCCAGCAGACGCCAGCAGCTCGTCAAGGCTGCTGTCCCGGGTGGTGATGTCCTTTTCATCGCACCAGAGCATCGCTTTGGCTGCCTCTCTGCCAAGATCGGGGGCATCCCGAAGAAGCTGCCTGAGCTGCGTCTGATCCACGCCGGTATCGACGCCTGCCATGATCGCGTAGCGGCGGATCAGTACGCACGCCGTCTGATAGTCCACCTTGTCATCGTATTCGGCATTGGGATCATTTTGCCGGAGCAGCCTTGTCTGATAGGCCCAGCACACGGCATTATAATAGGGATGGGCCGCGTTGAATTCCTCGTTCTCGTAGTCAGCCGGAAGGGCGGTATTGTCCGTTTCCGGCCGGCCCGCGATGCGGTAGAGCACATCGATGAACTCGCCCAGCCTTGCCGTGGCCTTGCCGCCGAAGGTGTCCGGCGCTTCCGGCTCCACATAGCCCTTGCGGTACATATAGAGGACGCTGGCCTGATTGAAAATGCTCTTGATGTCCGTGAATACCACCGTGTCCGCAAGGCTTCCGCCGCTGGACTCCCTGGCAAAGACGTGGGCGTAGTAATCGCTGTTGAGGATGTTGCCAGAGAGCTGGAACCTGCTGTCCACATAGAGCCGGTAGGCTTCCGCCAGCTTGCCGGAGACTGTGGTATTCTCGTCGGCGGGGATCACGGTTTCCGTACCGGCGTCATAGCGGAAGGTCTTCGTCAGAAAGGACTTATCCGACAGCACCGCTACATGGATGCCGCTGGAGAGTACATCGGTGCCCGCCAGCAGGCGGGAATCGTAGTCCACGCCGAAGAGATTCAGCAGTGTCGGCAAGATGTCCGCCGTGGAGCAGTATTCATCCACCACGATGTTCTCTGAAAGGCCGGGAACATAGCAGATGAAGCTGTTGCGGTACTTCTCAAAGGTGGTGTCCAGCGTCTGCCCTGCCAGCTCGTTGTACTCGTCTTCGGTCAGGCCGTAGGGGTAGTGGTCGTTGGTCAGGACGATGCAGGTCTTGTCGGCAACGCCAGCTTCCTCCAGCCGCTGCATCAGGTACTTCAGTGCGTATTCCAGCTCCAGATTGCAGGCAATGTACGCCTTCACCGGCTCGGAATAGGGCAGATCTTTCACCGCGTCGCGGTTTTTGGCGCTCATGGCGTTGTCCCAGTTGTACTGGTAGTGACCGCTGAAGGTCATGTAATAGGCGTGGAAGGGTTCTCCGCTGTTGATGTAGTCGTCCACGGAGGCCTCCATCATCTCCAGATCGGAGGAGGGCCAGTCGATCTTCATGGCCAGACCGGAATCCGCCGCCTTGAACGTGTAGCCCATGTTGGCGTGGGTGATGTTCCGGTTGTAGAAATCCCCGATGTAGTCGTGATAGCCCCAGGCTTGATAGCCCATGCCCTTGAGCGCATTGCCCAGGCAGAACGGCAGATAGTTGGTGCCCGCCACATTGAAGCTGGAATCCGTCTTCGTGCGGGACATATCCGGATAAAGCCCCATGCACATGGTGTATTCGCCGTTGGTGGTGACGGACTGGAACGTGCCGTAGTAATTTTCAAAGAGAATACCCGTATGGCTCAGCTTGTAGAGCGTCGGCGTCAGCTCCTCGCTGATAAACCACGGGCAGAAGCTCTCGGCGCAGATGGTGATGAGGTTATAGTCCTTAAGAAGTCCTGTGTAGTTGTTTTTGCGGGTGGGTGTTGCATTTGATAGATACTCGTCTGTGGCCTTGAGAATATCGCTGTCGGTACTGTCTGCAAGAGCCGTAAAATCGATGCTTTCGATCACGTTATAGGAGTTGCTGCTGTATGTCCGCGGAACATCGCTCATATTCAAGGACGACGGCGTGATCATAATGCTGCCGCTGCCGCTGAAGAGCATGTATCGAAGCTCCTGCGCCGTGGTGGCCAGCATACCGATTTTTTTATAACTGCTGTCGGTGGAGGTGTTCACATTGGTGAAGGTACGATAGACGGAAAAGGCGTTGTCCCGTCCAACATACATCAGTCCCGTGACCGTCAGCAGCAGTGCGAGGAGCACGGCAAAGGAGGCCATAGTCTGTTTCCAGCGCAGCCGCAGCTTCAGAGCCTGCGCCCTTCGCAGGGCAAGGCAGAGGATCACGGCAATCAGCGGCAGCAGGAGGAGCAGGATCTTCAGCAGATTTTGGCGGATCCCATAGAGAAGCTGCGAGTTGAAATTGACGACCACATTTCCGCCCATGCCGATCTGGCTGACGGGCATGAAATCTCCGAAGATGCAGTGATAGACCAGCTGCACCTCGGCCAGCAGCACCTGTGCCGCGACCAGGAAAACCCCTGTGATCTGGCGCAGAACCTTCGGCAGGCTTGAGACTACCAGCGTGCAGAGTGCGCCACCCAGCAGGCCAAACAGGACAGGATATCCCGCGTACCGGTCCATCGAGCCGAATACGCACAGATGCAGGCACAGTTCCACATAAACGCCGGTCAGGCAGAACAGCAGGAGATTTTTGCGCCACGTATTCCAAAGGTCATGGCTCATGGGCACTGCCGCTTCAGCAGCAGTGCCAGAGCCTTGATTTGTATTTGTCATGGATACATCGGATGTTTTTTCTTTGAGCATATTAGTTCTCCCGTTGGGGCTTTTTTAAAAAGCTTCGTAGAATTTCAGCTGAATATGACAGATAGAGAGCTTATCTTAAAACAAATATTGGAAAAAGGCAACGGTTCCTGTAAAAAAATAGGAAAGATTTACAGGTCTCGCGGAGAATTCTATGCACCAAAGTCTGTCAACCGCAGCTTTGCAGCCCGCCTCTGGGCTGCAAATAAGGACTCTGCACCTGAAAATTTTACAAAATACATACAGACACATTGCAAAAGCCGTGCTATACTGTACGGAAAATTGAGAGTACCATTGTTTCAAGGAGGTGTGTGATGTGACGGAGATTGTGTTTCGCTTAAAGCGGCATTTGACTTCTTTTCAAATTATGATCCTCGGCTTTGCGGGCGTGATCCTGCTGGGGGCGCTGGTGCTGATGCTGCCTATCGCCACAGTACAGCGGGTCTGGACGCCGTTTCATGAGGCACTGTTTACCTCCACCTCCGCTGTCTGCGTGACGGGGCTGGTGGTGCAGGATACCGGCAGTTACTGGTCCGCCTTCGGTCAAACAGTCATATTGTTGCTGATCCAGATTGGCGGGCTGGGGGTGATCACCGGTGCGGTGACGTTCCTGATGCTCGCCGGGCGGAACATCACGCTCAAGGAGCGCAGCGCCATGCAGGACGCCATCTCCGCCCCTGCGGTGGGCGGCATCGTGCGCCTGACGAGATTTATCCTCAAGGGGACCTTTCTGGTCGAGCTGCTGGGCGCGCTGGCGCTGCTGCCAGCCTTTTGCCGGGACTATGGACTGCGGGGCGTATGGATGTCCGTTTTCCATTCCGTTTCCGCTTTCTGCAATGCGGGCTTCGATATTCTGGGGCGGACGGATTCCCTCTACCCCTCGCTGACGGCCTATGCCGCCGACCCGCTGGTCAACATCGTGATCATGCTGCTGATCATCGTGGGCGGCATCGGCTTTCTAACGTGGGACGATGTCTGTACGCACGGTCTGCACCTGCGGCGTTACCGGATGCAGAGCAAGGTCATTCTGAGCGCGACAGCGCTTTTGATCACGATTCCGGCGGTCCTCTTTTATCTGACGGACTTTGCGGACCTCCCCGTGGGAGAGCGGATATTGGCCTCCCTTTTTCAGTCGGTCACGCCGCGGACGGCCGGCTATAACACAGTGGATCTGACGGAGATGACGGATGCCTCTCAGGCGGTCACCATTTTGCTGATGCTCACCGGCGGAGCACCCGGCTCCACGGCGGGCGGCATGAAGGTCACGACGCTGGCAGTTCTCATTGCCAACGCCATTGCCGCCTTCCGCAGGCGAGAGGATCCGCAGCTCTTCCACCGCAGATTGGAGACATCCACTGTCCGCAACGCCGCCGCCATTCTGCTGCTGTATCTGGGGCTGACCTTTGCGGGGGCGGCGGTCATCAGCACAGCGGAGGAGCTTCCCCTCGGTGCCTGTCTCTATGAAACAGCGTCCGCCGCCGGTACGGTGGGCCTGACGCTGGGGCTGACGCCGCAGCTGGGAGTCCTGTCGCAGAGCATTCTCATCCTGCTGATGTATTTTGGGCGCGTCGGCGGATTGACCTTGATCTACGCCGCATTCTCCGGGCATGATCTGACTTACGCCCGCTATCCGCAGGAAAAAATTACCGTAGGCTGAAAGGAGCACACGATGAAAACGGTATTATTGATCGGACTGGGCCGCTTCGGGCGGCATCTTGCCATGCAGCTCAACGAGCTGGGCCATCAGGTGATGGCAGTAGACAGGGACGAGGAGCGCGTCAACGAGTGTATGTCCTTTGTCACCAACGCGCAGATCGGCGACAGCACCCGTGTGGACTTTCTGCGCTCGTTGGGCGTGAGCAATTACGATGTCTGCTATGTCACCATCAGCGGAAATTTTCAGAATTCGCTGGAGACGACGTCGCTGCTCAAGGAGCTGGGAGCAAAATATGTGGTATCCCGCGCTGAGCGGGATGTGCAGGCGAAATTTCTGCTGCGCAACGGCGCGGACGCGGTCGCCTACCCGGAAAAGCAGCTGGCGAAGTGGGCGGCCATCCGCTATACCTCCAACCATATTTTCAGCTACATTGAGCTGGACGAGCAGCACGCCATTATCGAGGTTGCCGTGCCGGAGGATTGGCAGGGCCGCAGCATCGGCGAGCTGGACATCCGCAGAAAATACGGCGTCAACATCCTCGGCGTGAAGCGGTACGGCAAGACCGATGTGAACATCTCCCCGGAAACTGTGCTGGACGCTGATATGACGCTGCTGGTGCTGGGGGAAAACCAAGAACTTAAGAAGCACTTCCAGCTGTAAAGCAACATAGAGTCTTGCACGTATAAGGGCTTTACGCGCCGGAGAGGCATCTCAACAAAAGCGCGCAGGTCTGCGGAGGAGGATTCCGCGTTGCGCAAAAACAGCAAAAAATGAGGGAGGACGGCTCTGTCCTCCCTCATTTTTGCCCTGCGCTTTCGCCCTTCTCCGTCAGCTGTTTTTCCAGTGCGGTCTGTCTGGCCAGGATGGCATTGACCTTGTCGTAAAGATCCTCGATCATGATCTCTGTCTTGAGGTTGACCTTATAATCGTTCTCTGCACGGCGGCGGTCCTTTTCCTCCTGCCGGTTCTGGCTCATCATGATGAGCAGTGCCTGAATGGCCGTCACGCAAGAGAGCACCAGATTGAGCAGGATGAAGGGGTACGGGTCAAACGCTTTTGCCGCCAGCAGCGTGTTGACAAGCATCCACAAAATCAGTACGCCGGTGAAGAAAAAGATGAACGCCCAGCTGTCCGCAAATTTGGCAATGGCGTCCGCCGCCCGCTGGCCGAGGGTGTATTTTTCCTTCTCACCCGCGGGATTTTCGGAAATTTTGCTGTCTGCCAGCAGGTTCAGCACTTCCTCGTCCGTCATATCGCGGCGGATGTCCTTGAGGACTTCTCTCAAAATCTTTCTGTTTTCCTTCATGATATCATCCTTTTCTATCTGACCGGCGCGTGATCGCGCCGGTTTTATGCTTCATTTTTCGGCGCGCGCAGAAAAAAGTCCGGCCCTTTGCTCTCAAACAGAATGAGTGACACGCCCAGCAGCAGGTCTGCGTGCTGAGACGGCTCCTCCATCGGGATCGCAAAATCCTCCTGCAATCTGCGGATGCGGTAAAGCACGGTGTTGCGGTGGGTATAGAGCGCGTCGCTGGTCTTTTTCAGCGAGTGGCAGCAGGTGAGGTAATGATAGAGCGTTTCGCAGTATGAAAGCGCGCTACAAGGACTACAACCTGCTGATGCTGCTGAGCCTGCTCTCCGGCGCGCTCGTCATTCTGTGCAGCATCATCGCACAGACGATCAACGAGCAGATCGACCCGCGCATCCGCGCCGAGCAGGCCGTGCGGGAAACGGAGGCGCAGCCATGAACGACCGCTTTCAAATCGTCGGCGCGCGACCGCTGCCGGAGGCCGCACCCACGAAAAACAGGCATTCCCTGCGCGGCAAGCCTGTCGCCTCCGCCATGATTTTATCGCTCATCGTGCTCGGGTGTCTTTTCTGCGAGCTTAGCCCCGACGTATCTCGACCTCGCCCACTGCTCGGCCGTGCCGTGCCGCGAGTTCCTGTTCGGCACGGACACGATGGAGCGCGACATCTTCTCGATGATCTGGTACGGCGGCAGAATATCGCTGGCGATCGGTCTGCTTTCTACGCTGATTTCCACTGTGATTGCCGTTCTCTTCGGCGCAGTCAGCGGATGTGCACCGGCGTGGCTGGACGCGCTTCTGATGCGGCTGACCGAGATCTTTTTGTCGGTGCCGAATCTTCTTCTTGTCATTTTTCTTCTGGCCGCTGCGGGAAAATCCAATGTGATTACGATTTCTGCCGTGATCGGAATGACAAGCTGGACAAGCATTGCAAAGGTTGTGCGGACCGAAGTACGGCAGATCCGGAACAGTGAATACGTGATTGCGTCGCGCTGTATGGGAGGCAGTTTTTTCTATATTTTATGGCATCATCTGGCACCGAACTTTTTTTCGTCTATTATGTTTATGGTGGTTATGAATATCCGAAGTGCGATTGTAGCAGAATCCACACTGAGTTTTATGGGAATCGGTCTTCCGCTGGAGGTGATTTCCTGGGGCAGCATGCTGATGACAAAGGCATGGTGGATCATTCTGATCCCGGGTGTTTTTCTGATTGTGACGCTGCTTAGTTTTACAAGCATTGGAAATTATCTGCGGAAGCAGGCAAACAGAAAACAGAGAAATCTGTGAGCTGTTCAGAGAGGCTGCGGTCTGTGGGGAATCCCTGCAGACTGCAGCTTTTTTGTCTTGCAATCAAATACAGGGATTGCTATAGTGAAAATCAGAAAGAGTATTTTTAATACCTAAAAAACAGCGGGAGGAGAAGGAAATGCTGAAGAGTCAGGAAATGCGGAAACTTGCACCGGAGATAGATCCGCTCCGGATTG
>OHIC01001146.1_pt1 | contig 11213 bp, 10 predicted proteins | sample 1568171 | NCBI WGS metagenome assembly OHIC01 (sample SAMEA3879506, study PRJEB24766) | human gut metagenome | biome: human-associated habitat; feature: feces | place: USA | collected 1985/1987
CGGCGCCGGGGCCGCCTAAAATGATCGCACCCGTGACGCCCGCGATGTTGCCCGTGCCGACGGTGGAGGCAAGGGCCGTGGACACGGCCTGCAGCGGCGTGATCTCGCCGTCGCCGGCCTCGCCCTTCTTAAAGATCTTTCCGATGGTGTTTTTCCACCAGTAGCCGATCTTGGTGAACTGGATAAAGCCCACAGCGATGCTCAGGTAGACGCCCGTGCCGACGAGCAGCACCAGCATCACCGGCCCCCAGACGAAGCCGTTGACCGCAGTGTTGATCTTCATAAACTGTTCCATACACTTCTCCTTCCCAAAAATCACATTCCGTAAAACGTTTGATGAATTTCTTTCATATCTCAGAGAATACCAAATCGGCCGCCCGCTGTCAACGGGGCAAGTATCGTTTTTTGTCGTGCGCGCATGGCAAATCATACATTCTGCATAAATTTTAATGCATTCTTTACCTGCATTTAGTGATTTGCACAGCAAAACGGTGGAAAATTTTTGCATTCCCCGCTTGACAACCGGTGTCCGCCATGCTATCCTAACTGTACTAACACACTTAATACAGCAGGAGGCGCCTATGTTCCACTTGATATTTCTGATCCCGGTTCTTGTTGTACTGCTGCTCGGCATTTTGCTGCTCGCCGTGCTGTGCAGCCGATGAATGCAGGAGGAATGCCATGATCACCTTAAATTACCGCGACGCGCGCCCGATCTACGAGCAGGTGTGCGACGGACTGCGGCGGCTGATCGTCTCGGGCGCGATCGCCGACGGGGATAAGCTCCCCTCGGTGCGCGCGTTGGCAACGCAGCTTGCCATCAACCCCAATACCATCCAGCGCGCCTACAACGAGTTGGAAACGAGCGGCTACTGCTGCTCCGTGCCCGGCAAGGGCTGCTTTGCCGTGCACACCTACCGCGCGCAGGACGACGCGCGCCGCTTATCGCTTGAGCATCAGCTCAAAGAGCTTTTGCAGGAGCTGCGCGCCATGGGCGTGAGCGAGGAAGACATTCAAGCATTGTGCAGGGAGGGAGACGCGAAATGATCGAAGTACGCGGTCTTAAAAAGACCTTTGACGGCTTTGCCGCGCTCGACGGCGCGGATCTGAGCGTGCCGCGCGGCGCGGTCTACGGCCTTGTGGGGCCGAATGGCGCGGGCAAGACGACGCTGCTGCGCCACCTGACGGGCGTTTATCATCAGGACAGCGGCAGCGTGACCTTTGACGGCCAGCCCGTCTGGGAAAACGCGGACGTGAAGGCGCGCATCGCCTCCATCCCCGACGACTGGTTCTACTTTATGCAGGCGGGGCTGCGCGATATGATGCGCTTTTACCGCGGGCTGTACCCGAAGTTCGATCAGGAGCGCTTTGAAAAGCTCCGCGAGGTCTTCGCGCTCGATGAAAAGCGGCCGCTGCGCCGCATGAGCAAGGGCCAGCAGAAGCAGGCGGCCTTCTGGCTCGCGCTGTGCACGATGCCCGACTATCTCATCCTCGACGAGCCGGTGGACGGTCTCGACCCCGTGATGCGCCGTCAGGTGTGGAGCCTCATCTTGCAGGACGTTGCCGAGCGCGGCACGACAGTGCTTGTCTCGTCGCACAACCTGCGCGAATTGGAGGACGTGTGCGACCACGTGGGCGTGATGAGCCGCGGCAAGCTCCTGCTTGAGCATTCGCTGAGCGAATTGCAGGACTATACCGTCAAGCTCCAGCTCGCCTTCGAGGGCGCGGAGCTGCCCGCCCTGCCGCAGGAGATCAAGGTGCTGCACCACGCGCAGACCGGGCGCGTCCACACGCTCATCTGCCGCGGCAGTGCAGAGGAACTGGAACAGCAGCTCGCCGCGCTGCACCCGATCTTTATCGACGCGGTGCCGCTGTCACTTGAAGAAATTTTCATCTATGAACTGGGAGGTGAGGACTATGCGATCCGCGACATCGTTCTTTGATAAGACTTTATTCCGCAGCCAGCTCAAACACACCTGGCCGCTCTGGCTCGGCTACACCGCCTTGTGGCTCTTCCTCGTGCCGGTCATGCTCTTTTCAGAGCTTTCCGCCTATCAGGGCGGTTACAGCGCAGCGGATGCATCCTACCTGCTGCTCAATACCGGCGTGCGCGGCGGCATCTTCATTTCCTTCTTCTTCGGCCTTTTCTTTGCGATGCTCGCCTTCTCGCACCTGACGCAGAGCCGCGCGACGAACGGCTTCCACGCGCTCCCCGTGCGGCGCGAGACCATCTTTCTGACCGCCTACCTCACGGGACTGTTCTGCCAGCTTTCCACCATTCTCGTCACGTTTCTGCTCGGCGCGGCGATCTCCGCCCCGCTGCACCTCAGTTTCTGGAGCGTCACTGGCGCGGCCATGGGCAGCGCCATGCTCGAATCCGTCTTTTTCTACTCCTTCGCCGCGCTGTGCATGATGATGACGGGGCAGATCCTCGCCGCGCCCGTCTTCTATTTCGTCGGCAATATCCTCGTTCCGGGAATGGAATATCTGCTGCGCAACTTTGCGGGCAACTTCCTCTACGGCTACAGTGGGCACACCGACGTTGCGCTCGGTTTCCTCTCCCCGCCCCTCTATATGTACCCCGAGGTGGACATCGCCTCGATCGAGACCTGCGAGAGCGACTCGTACTATGTGACTGCCTACGCGCTTGAGCACCGCTCTTTCATGATCCTCGCCGCCTACGCGCTCGCGGGACTTGTCATCGCCCTCATCGCGCTGCTCCTCTACCGCACGCGCAAGAGCGAGATGACCGGCTCGACGGTCGCTTTCCCGTGGGCGACGCCCATCTTCAAGTACGGCGTGGCGTTCTGCACCGCCGTTGCCCTCGGGCAGTTCCTCTACTATTTCCTCTTCGGCCAGTACCGCTCGAGCGGCAACGATTCCCTGCCCGGCACGATCCTCTGCATGGCGGCGGCGGGGCTTGTGGGCTACTTTGTCGCCGAGATGCTCATCAAAAAGAGCTTCCGCGTCTTCCGCGCGGGCGCAAAGGGCGCGGCCATCGTCGCGCTTGCTCTTGTGCTGCTCGGCGTTGCGATGAGCTTCGACCTCACGGGCTATGAAAAGCGCGTGCCGGACGAGAGCGAGATCGAATCCGTTTACTACACCTTCTCCGGCATGACGAACGTCACGACCGACGACGCCGATACCATCCGCCGCCTCACCGCGGCGCACCAGGCCATCGTCAAAAACCGGAACGAGCAGGCGCGCATCGCAGACGCATGGGACGCGGATACGCTCTCCCAGAGCGATCATGACGACATCGAACATTTCTCCCTGCGCCTGACCTACTACCTCAAGGACGGCTCGCAGCTCTCGCGCTCCTATTCGCTCTACCTGCGGAGAAGTGACCTCACCGTGCCCTCGTCCGCCACGGCGCGCGTGAACGCGCTCTATATGTGCAGAGAGTCCGTGCTCCGCCGTGTCCTCGGCTACGGCTGCGATCACCTCGGCGACACGCCGCGCTTCCTCGACAGCTACTGCTACTATTACGATGAGAACTCCAACACAAAGGACTATGCCCTCACCGCCGCGCAGGCTGAACAGGTCTACGCCGCGCTGATGCAGGACGTTCAGGATTCCGATAATGGCGGCAGCGACATCTTCGCCGTGCAGGAATACCAGTACGATCCCCCCATCTCCTTCTGGCTCGAGCTGTACTTTGAGTCCACCAATGAAAAAGGCCGCCCGGAGGTGTATACGCTCAGCCCCCATGTGAATGGCTCGACGCCCAACACCCTGCAAGTACTCAGTGAGCTGCTGCCCGAGCTGAAATCCAACACCGTAACGCCGCCCAGCGACGACGGCATTCACACCCTCCCCGCCACAGAGGACGTTTCCACCACGGAAAGCGTGAACTGACATGACAGAAAAAACAAAGCGGCGGCGCAGGCGCCGCCGCACCGGGAGTAAGAAAGCCTTCCTTGTCCTGCTCGCGCTCGTTTTGCTCGTTCTCGGCGGCGTGAAGCTGCGCTATGCGCTCGCCCACCGGAATCTCCCCGGTTCGAATGTCAGCGTGCCGGACTTTGTCACGGTCGACTACATTCCGACAAACGAATATTCCCGTCCCGGCACGCCGCTCAGGGAGATCTCCGGCGTGGTGGTGCACTATGTCGGCAATCCCGGCACGAGCGCCGCGGCGAACCGCAGCTTTTTCGCCAATCTCGCCCTGACGCACGAGACCTACGCGAGCGCCCACTTTGTCGTCGGGCTGAAGGGTGAAATTTTGCAGTGCGTGCCGCTGACGGAGATCGCCTACTGTTCCAATACCGCGAACGACTACACCGTGTCCATCGAGGTCTGCCACCCCGACGACACAGGCAAGTTTAATGACGCGACGATGGAAAGCCTCGAACAGCTCGTCGCGTGGCTCTGCGAGACCTTCGACCTCGACCCTGACGCGGACGTCATTCGACACTACGACGTGACGGGCAAGATCTGCCCCAAATACTATGTGGAAAACGAGGATGCGTGGCTCGCCTTCCGCGCGGACGTGAGCGCGCGCATCGAAGAGGACAAAACCGCGAACGGTGAAACCAACTGACTGACCCCTCAGGAGGGAGCTCATGCACGACTTTGTTTCCTATCTTTTTTATCTTTTGCAGCGCGGCATGCGCTTTGCCGTGCCCGCTGCGCTTATCTGCGGCCTTATTCTGGCCGTCTGCTATGCCGTCTGCCGCAAAAAAGGCCGCCGCTTCCCGTGGGGAAAGGCGGTCTGCGCGGTGCTGCTTGTCGGCTGGGCAGCGGTCACGGTCTTCGTCACGCTGCTGCGCAGCGAGCCGAATGAATTTGCCGCGCGGCAGTGGAATTTGCAGCTTTTCCGCGCCTGGCGCGAAGCGTACCAGCGCTTCACGCTGCAAATCTGGCTCAATGTGCTGCTCAACATCGCGCTCTTCGTCCCGCTCGGCGTGCTGCTGCCGCTCTTGTGGAAACCGTTTCGCAAGTGGTATGCCGCGCTGGGCGCGGGCTTCGGCGTTTCGCTCCTGATTGAACTGGCGCAGCTTTTCACCGGAAGCGGCATGTGCGATGTGGACGACCTCTTCACCAACACGCTCGGCGCGATGCTCGGCTGGTGTGCAGCAATGCTCGTGCTCGCGCTGCATCAAAAGAACAGGACGTGGCCGCGCTACTGCGCGCTGCCCGCCGCGTTCGCACTCGCACTATCCGCCATTTTCATTTCCTACGCCGCGCAGCCCTACGGCAACCTGCGCGACGCCTCCGTCACGACGGCGGACTTAAGCGGCGTCCGCTGGTCGGTCGATTATGCACTCGATGAGGACAGCAAGACCGCCTATGTCTATCAGGCGCAGGCGCTCGACAACGTGGGCGCCGACCGCTTCGCCGCGGAATTCGCCGCCGCGCACGGCGTCGAATTTCCGGATGCGTACTACTACGATGACCTTGTGATCTACGCCAACCACTCTTCCGGCGACTTCCTCAACGTCACCCTGCACGACGGCACGTGGGAATACAGCTTTGGGCGCGATCACACGCCCGTTTTCGATGCGCCCGCGTCTGGTGTCACAGAGGACATGCTGCGCGAAACGCTCGACAAGTTTGGCTTTTCCGTCCCCGCCGACGCCGCGTTCACGCTCTCGCCGTATGGCGAGACCTCTTACCGCGCGGTGTTCTCCGCTGATCTTCTCCCCACGGAGGGAGGCTTCCTCCACGGCACGCTCACTTGTGATCTGAGAACACAAGGCGACGGTCAATCGACGCTCTCGCAGCTCGAAAACCGCATCACCACGCTCGCGCCCGTGCGCGAAGAGCCTATTCTCTCCCCCGCGCAGGCGCTCGCCGCGCTGCAATCGGGCAAGAGCTTCGAGGGTGCGTGGTTCGCGCAAAGCGTCCAGCAAATTGAGGTGCGCTCCAGCACGCTCGACTACCTCTCCGATTCCAAGGGCTTCTATCAACCGGTCTACCGCTTCGAGCTGTCGCTCGCCGGTCAGGCGGGCGGCATCACCGACGCGGTCGACTATGTCCCCGCGCTCTTCTGAGCGCCGGAGTGCAAGGAGGCTTACGATGAAACGCATACTTGCCGCACTGCTCAGCTTCGCACTGTGTCTCGCGCTGCTTTTCTTCGTCCGAAGCGAGCCCGATGAACCGATCCTGCACGTCGCGCTGAAACCAGCCGGCGAGCAGGACGCCGCTTACGTCTACGAAACGGTCTACACAAGCGGCAAAAGCCGCCGCTGCAATGCTTTCACACCCGACACCTGCGTCTTTTACACCGCCGACTACGCAGACTTTGACACCTCCGCGCTTCGCTCGCACAGGGTCAACACCCTTGTCGCCACCACGCTCTATGATTCTGTCGGCAATGTCGTCGAACCCAACGAAACGATGATCGCCATGATGCACGCCGCCGCAGACCAGATCGACCATGCGATCTTCGATTTTCAGATCATCGTCGTGAACGGCCAGCACTACTTTGCCTTTGTTAAGCTCAACGTCAACTGGTGGGATCCGTGCACGCTGTACGAGTACGAGGGCGGTCTGCTCCGCGAGCTCGCGCAGTGGGACAACATGCGCCTGCTGTCGATCGGTTTCATATGAAAAAAGCGGCTGTCTCGACAGAGACAGCCGCTTTTCCTTTTTCACTTGTTTTTCTCCAAGCTGTACGGGTCCCGTCCCGCGGCGAATTCGGCGATCATCTCCGCCGTCAGGGCGATGCCATTACCCGTATAGTTCTCTCGCAGCTCCTCGCGGCTGACCCACGCGCCGTCCGCCAGCTCAAAGTTGTCGAGATGGATCGTATCGTCGTCGCCGTCGAGCCTGCACCAGTAGCCCATCATGATGTTGCCGCTGATGCCCCAGGGCTGGCAGCGATAGTAGCGCAGGTCCTTGACCTTTAATCCGACCTCCTCCATCACCTCGCGGTGTACGGTCTGCTCAAAGCTCTCGGCAAACTCGGTGAAGCCCGCGACAAGTGCCGTGCGCGTCGCGCCGGGACGGTTGGCGTACTTCGTGAGCAGCAGGTAGTCCCCGTGCGTCACGGCCACGATGACCGACGGGTTGATGCGCGGGAAGATCATGTTGCCGCACTTGGGACAGCGCATCATGCGCTCATTCCCATCGTGGACGAGCTTTTCCCCGCAGCGGCCGCAGTAGCGCGCGTCGCGGTACCACGAGCACAGGTGCCACGCACTGACCGCCGCATAGGCGAGCTCCTTGGGCTTTTCCGTGCGGAAAAGGCCGATGTTGCGGTAGGAGTAGCCGTCGAGCGCGCGCTCATTTTCGTCAAAAAGCAGGTAATACTCCCGCCCGTCGAGCTCAAAAAGATAGGTGAACGCCTCGTCGGGCTCGGTAAACTGCGCGCGCGACGGGAACTTGAGGCCGTTGTCGTCGATACGGCACAAAAGGTCCTGCCCGCGGAACTGCACCACGGCGCTGCTCTTTTTCGGCACGGCGTTCTTTTTCCACTCGTTGTAAAGATGTTTCGGCTCGATATCCTGGATCATGTCGGCTTTCCTCCCGCGTGTTTGTTCTTTCGCAGGACTATTCTACAACGGATCAAAGGGATTTGCAAGCGGGGCTTATTCCTCGATCATGCGCCTGCGCTTCAGCTCTTCGATCCTTTTCCCCTCGCGCCGCACGGAAATCATACCGGCAATACCGCCCGCCAGCAGTCCCGCCACGATCAGAATAGTCAGCACCATATACACAGGTGAATCAAGCTGTGTGTCCAGCCAGCTTGAAAAGCCGTACTGCGAGATTGCCTTGTAAGCATGTCTCCCGCTTAACAGCACCAGCACCAGCGCGCCGAGCATCCCGCTGCGGTAATGCGAGCGCCGCTTTTCCAGCGCCGCGATCTTGGAGTCCAAGTCAGAGTACAGCTCAAACGCGCCGTCCGCCGTCTTTTTGCGCAGGATCAGCACCTCGCCGTACTCGCCCACCAGCGCCGCGCCCGTCTCGCCGAGCGTGCGCAGATAGTCTTTTTTCTCGCCGTCACGCGATTCGTAAAAGTATTGTACGCGGTAGATATACTCGTCCTGTTCCCCGCGCACAAAGCGCAGCTCATCGCGCACGATCTCGCAGCATTGCCAGCCCTCGTGGGACATCTTGTTGAGATAGCGCTCCATCTCTTCCACCCGCTCGGGGCCAAACGGCGCTCTGCTCCACTTCTTCGTCATCGTCTCTGCCATTTCTGCTCTCCTTTCATTCCTGAATCACGCGCTCGGCTTCGAGCGCCGCGATCTTCTGTTTCGCGCGGCGCAGTCCCCGCGGGCAGTCGACAATCCCCACGATGCAAATGGGCAGGAGCAGTGCCGACGCCGCAAGGAGAAATACCTGCGACGAGCGGAAGCTTATGGCGGCCATACCCGCATACTTGCCGATCACGTTCGCATTCATCAGCGTCATTAGAATATTCATCAGCGTGATGCTCATCCAGCCAAGGCTCAGCAGCAGACCTGCGCGCAGGTAGCGCACGGCTTTTTTCTGCTGGGCGATGCGGGAATCGAGGTCTGAGTACAGATCAAAAGGCGTGCCGTCCGCCTTCTTGCGCAGAACGAGCAGGTCTCCCACGCCGCCGACCTCTTCAATGCCAAACTCTGTAAGCTCTGCGATGTAGGTAAGACGGTCTATCCCCGCTTCCTTCACCTGCACGCGGTACTCGTACTCGCCCGCCTTTCCGCGTCGATAGGTGGAAAACAGCGAGCCGAACTTTTCAAGAATCCAGCCCTCTTTTGCCATTCGGTTTGCCTGCTCCTCGATCCGCTCGGGATCGTTGGCATAGCTTGACAAATGCGGCAGCACCTTCTTGTCCTTGACCATGGCGATTCTCCTTTCACTCGCAGATACACTGCTCGTCTTTGATCTTCTTCCACTTTTTGTGCGTGCGCACGGCTGCGCTCGCGCCCCATACGGCGAGGGCGAGCCACGAAAGGCCGAGCACTGCCTCCAGCGCGATCCGCGGCATCCAGGCCGCCACAACGCTCGGCCCGCCCGCGGCGATCAGCTCGGCATAGAGCTCTTCATAAATTTGCGCCGCGTACAGATACTCCCACGCAGTATAAAATTGCATCGCCGCGCCGAGCGCGCACAGCGCCGCCGCAAAAATCTGCGCGCTGCGCACGCACCTTGCCTCCTGCGCCTGCGACGCAAGGTCGGAAAACATCTCCTCCGGCCTGCCGTCATCCACCCAGCGGAAGTACGCGCGGTGCAGAAAGCAGCCAAGATAGGTGACGCCCAGCTCCTCCACGCCCGCAATATAGGCCCTGCCCTGCTCCGTCCACGGGAAGTCCTTCATCACCTGCACATAGTAGCGGTAATCCGTGCCGTCGCCGCGCGTAAAGTGGAAAAACAGCCCGCCGACGTGCGCCAGTTCCCACCCGCGCCTGCGGTGCCATGCGAGCCAGCGCTGAAAATGCGCGTTGTCAAACAGCAGATACCAGATCCACCAGAGGCAGAATTTTTGTTTCAGCATTGTGCACCCCCCTCTCAGTTCCATTCGCTTGTCAGCTTGTCGCCGTTTTGCGTCAGCTCATGCAGTCTTCTCAGCTCCGCGCGCACAGCCTCGCGGCCCTCGGGCGTGATCTGGTACTCCTTTTTGCGTCCCTCGCTCTCGTCGCCGAGCGAGACGATCCAGCCGCGCTCAGTCAGCGTCGCGAGCGCGCCGTAGAGCGTGCCTGCGGCGAGCCGCTCAAATGCTCTACGTTCTGCATGATGCCGTAGCCGTGCAGCGGCGTATCCAGCGAAAGCAAAATGTAAAAGACCGCTTCGGTCAGCGCCGTCGTTCCCATGTGTATCCCTCTTTCTTCGGCCGCCGTTATAACGGTAACCGATATATCGTCTACCGATAAACTATCACACCGCGCGCAGTCTGTCAATAGAAAAAAGGGGCAGGGAATGCAAAATTTGCACTCCCTGCCCCTTTCAATATGTCGCAGACCTTCGCCGCTTTTTGGAAGGCTTAAAGCCTCGTGATGACCGGCAGCACCATGGGGCTGCGCTTGGTCGCCTTAAAAAGATAGTTGCTCACCGCGCTGCGGATCGCGCCCTTGAGTTCGTTCAGGTCGCGCCCGCGCTTGCCGCGGTAGGCCTCCGCCGTGGACATCGTGAGGTTTCTGAGGTCCTGCAGCAGCTCCTCGGAATCCTTGACGTAGATGAAGCCGCGCGTGATGATCTCCGGCTCGGCCAGAAGGTCGCCGTTCTGCGCGGAGATCGGCAGCACGACGACGACCATGCCGTCTTCCGCCAGATGCTTGCGGTCGCGCAGCACGACCGCGCCGACGTCGCCGACGCCATAGCCGTCGACAAACACCTCGCCCGCGGGCGCATAACCGGGCACGCACTTCATCGAGCGCGCGCCGATCTCGACGGCGTCGCCGTTGTCGCAAATCACAATATTCTTGCGGTCCATGCCCATCTGGAGAGCGAGATCCTTGTGCAGCTGGAGCATGCGCTGCTCGCCGTGCACGGGGATGAAATACTTGGGCTTTGTCAGCGCGTGGATGATCTTGAGCTCCTCCTGGCACGCATGGCCCGAAACGTGCAGCATGTCCGCGCGGTCGTAGATGACCTCAACGCCCTTGCGGAAGAGCTCGTTGATGACACGCGAGACGGTGTTCTCGTTGCCGGGGATGGCGCTCGCCGAAATGATGACGCGGTCGCCGGGGCCGACCTCGATCTGCTTGTGCTGGGAGAACGCCATGCGGTACAGGGCGGACATCTCCTCGCCCTGCGAGCCGGTGGTGACGATGACCTGCTTTTCCAGCGGCATCGACTTGATCTTGTTGATGTCGACCACGGTGTTTTTCGGCGGCTTCATGTAGCCGAGGTCCATGGCGACCTTTGTCACGTTTTCCATGCTGCGGCCCGTGACGGCGACCTTGCGCCCGCACTCCGCCGCGGCGTCCATGATCTGCTGGATGCGGTGGACGTTGGAGGCGAACGTCGTGACGATGATGCGCTGCTTGCAGCCCTGGAACAGGCGGTTGAAGGTCCTGCCCACCGTGCGCTCACTCATCGTGTAGCCCGGGCGCTCGACGTTCGTCGAATCCGCGAGCAGCGCCAAAACGCCCTGCTTGCCAAGCTCGCCGAAGCGGGCAAGGTCGATGACCTCGCCGTCGATGGGCGTCGAGTCGATCTTGAAGTCGCCCGTGTGGACAACGGTGCCAAGGCCTGTGTGGATGGCGAACGCGACAGAGTCCGCGATGGAGTGGTTCACGTGGATGAACTCCACGGAGAAGCAGCCGGAACGAATCGTTTCGCCC
>OHIC01001152.1_pt1 | contig 11167 bp, 9 predicted proteins | sample 1568171 | NCBI WGS metagenome assembly OHIC01 (sample SAMEA3879506, study PRJEB24766) | human gut metagenome | biome: human-associated habitat; feature: feces | place: USA | collected 1985/1987
TCGGATCTTCGCGATCACCGTCTCCACACCCTTTCCAATCAACTGTGGTGTCGTCTTATATGCGGTCTTGCTTCCGAGTGGGGTTTACAGAGCCTCCTCTGTTACCAGAGGAGCGGTGAGCTCTTACCTCCCCTTTTCACCCTTGCCCGGCATGAGGAGAACCCCATCCGGGCGGTTTGTTTTCTGTGGCACTTTCCGTCCGGGAACCCTTGGGAGATTCCCGTCTCCCGCTTTCACGGGACACGCTGCCTTGTGATGTCCGGACTTTCCTCTACTCCGGTCCGGAGACCGGAACAGCGACCACCCGAACCTGATCGGCATGGACTACATACGCTTTCATCGGCTCGCGGTAAAGCCCAAAGCAGACATGGAAAGAATTTTGTTTCTTTCTTCCTTCCGCTTCCTTCTTCAAGCCAATGGGCGCCCTCTTCCCTGAATAAGGCAAAGCGGCCACAGGACTGCTCCCGTGGCCGCTCCAACTTACTACCTATGAAAACCAGCTTGATCCATTGATCCTGAAAAGCTCTCTCCTTCTTTTCAGGGGGATGCAGCCGATAACGCACATGAATATACGCTACCGTCCCGGAAAATCAACTCCATTCTGGAATGTCCCCTGATGCCTCCGCCCGTCTCGTAATTGGCTTGATTCGGCAGCCGATACAGGGTAGTTCTTCCGGAAACTCATGAACCTTCATTCCCATTCCATTTCCTCCCTGCAAGGGGTACTGACCGTACCCGGAGACAAAAGCATTTCCCACCGCGCCGCCATTCTGGGAGGCCTGGCGCAAGGAGTGACGGAAGTGGATAATTTTCTATGCAGTGAAGATTGCTTGAATACCCTGCGCGCCATGGAGCAGCTGGGCGCCAAAGTGGATGTGCTGGAAGAACGGCAGGGATACGGTCCCGTCCGCTTCCGAATTACGGGCGTCGCCATGAGCCCCAAGGCTCCTGAACGGCCCATCGACTGCGGCAATTCCGGTACGGGCATGAGGCTGCTGGCCGGGATGCTGGCCGCCTGCCCCTTTGATTCGGAAATGTTTGGAGACGCTTCCCTGAGCTCCCGCCCCATGGGCCGCATCATGCAGCCGCTGGAACAAATGGGAGCGCGGATTGAAGCCCGGGGAACCAAACCGGGCTGTGCTCCGCTGGGCGGGTGCACCCTATTTCCTACGCGCTTCCCATGGCCAGCGCCCAGGTTAAAAGCGCCATTCTATTGGCGGGCATGTTTGCGGACGGAACCACTACCGTGCGCCAGCCGGCCGCCACCCGCGACCATACAGAACGCCTGTTCCGCCATTTCGGCGTTCCCTGCACCGTGGATGGACTTACCGTCGGAACCTGCGGGCCGGCTCTCCCCGTCGCCCATAATTTGACAGTCCCGGCAGATATTTCCTCCGCAGCCTTCTGGATGGTAGCCGCCGCCAGCCGGCCGGGGTCCCGCCTGACGTGCCCACTTCTCCGGAAGATGCCGGCGAACCATACGGCGATATTACCGTGTACGGTTCGGATTCCCTGCACGGCACCAGCCTCCTCCCGGAAGAAATACCCAACCTCATTGACGAGATACCCATCCTGGCCGTAGCGGGAGCCCTGGGCCGGGGAGACTTCATCGTCCGAAACGCCCGCGAATTGCGCGTCAAGGAAACGGACCGCATTGCCACCACGGCTGCCAACCTCCGGCTCATGGGCGTGGATGTGGAAGAATTTGATGATGGCATGGTTGTTCACGGCGGCACCCCCCTGAAGGGAACGGAATTATCCAGTTATGGGGACCACCGCATCGCCATGAGCTTCCTGGTGGCCGGACTCAGCGCACAGGGAGAAACCGTAGTGACGGATGCGGAATGCATCAATACGTCCTATCCCGGTTTTGAACGGGATCTGGCTCAGTTCCTGTAAAAAACACAAGATTCCGGCCGGATTTCACCCCGTCCATGGAATAATGCCGGAAGAAGAAAAGAATCTTGCGGCATCCCGGCAAATATTATGCTTCCCGTTCCTCCCCCACTTCTCTGGCGCGGCACAAATCCCGCCAGCCGGGAAAATTCCATTTGTTGGGAAAATCCCGGCACTGGCGGGGTTTAACGGGATTAATCCGGCAGCCGTCTTTCGTCAGCATCATGCAGGCTCCGTCTTCCGCGTCCCGGATAGACAATCCGCGCCGGTTGGCTCTCAACCGGCAGCATGTGTCAATAAAAACCTGTTCGTCCATGTTCAGGAAACGGGAAATCTCGTGGATTTCATCCGTCTCAATGCACACATCCCCGGCCCAGCGGCAGCACGCGCCGCATCTGGTGCATTCATACCGCACCGCTTTTCCGCCGTTTTCCATACGCATTTAAGTGAAAATTCCCCTGATGACGCCTATGTTCATATGGGCGTTCCTCCATCGCGGGCTATTGACGGCATGTTCAAAATCCTGCGGCAATTTCCCGATGGAGCCGGACATCTGCTCCAGCCCCGTCAGAATCTGCCTGATTCTGGAACGTGCGATGAGCGTAGGCTGATTGGTCCACTGGAAAACCTCGCTGTCAATAATATAGCCTTCATCAATCTTGGTAATGTACTGGGGAAAGCGAAGATGCGGGTTCTGCTCCACATAAACGCAACGGCCTATCGAACGCTTGGAGCGGAGAGGGTGAAAGAAGCGCCGGATGCTTTTAATCCAGTCCGGCGCTTCCGACAAACCTTCCGCATGCACCCACATGGTGGCTAGCTGTTCCACGGGATAAAAGTAGGAATATGTATAAGCGGCCTTATAGCGCGTGCAACCGCGCCATGCATGGCGCAGGCGCACCATATCCGCCTGTCCGGAAATCAGCAGGTCCAATGCCCGTTTCAACTGCTTTTCCAGGTTTTCCCCGCGCAGGTGTTCCCAGATCATGCAGTCATCCTCCGCCAGCAGCACGTAATCCGTATCAAGAGCGTTGACCGCCGTATGCAGGGCTCCAATAAAACCGCCTTCCACTGGGGCGGCCACCGCGGAAAGCCCATGGGAAAGGGCCGTCTCCCGCACCTTGACGGCGCTTTCCGGAAAAACGGCGCATGCTTCGTCAAAATAGCCAAGCAGCCCGGACCTGCCATAGGAAGCCAGAGTCATGGCCAGCGTATAAGGGGCGTTATCGCACAGCAGAGCCAGACCGACTTTTTTATTTTGAAAAAGAATTCCCATCACGTAGAACGTTTTTGCAGTCTAAGACAACAGTAAGTGCGTTTCCAAGCAAAATAATTTTAAACAAATGTACTTTTTCCTTGCCGCTTTTCAGGCGAAGGGAAAATATAATTCACCCCGTTTCGTCATCATGAAAGCATACGTTATCTTAAAAAACTCACTGCTGGCGGCCGCTATCGGCTGTGCTTTGTCCAGCTGCTACGATCCTTATTATGACCATTTCAGCGTGTCAGGCTCCTACAGCAGCGGAGGTTCCGGCGTGTCGTACATGTATGACAGCTCCGGCTACCCCATTTACGGATATTATGGAGGAAGACCCATTTATGCCTACGACACGTTCGGAAGCCCCATTTACTCCATCAACCTGATCCGTCCGAATTACTATATTCCCACGTGGGGGCCGGCTCCTTATTACCGCGGGCATTATGTCCGTCCCCATAACTGCCGCCCCATGGCAAAACCGCCGATGAAACCCCACTTCAGGCCTGACCATTTCCGTCCGGGAAACAACCAGCCCGGACGGCCTTCTCGCCCCTCCGCCAATAATCTTTCCCGTCCCGGCGGCACGAATCGCCCCGTCATCAACCGCCCGGAAGGCAATCGTCCCTCCAGACCGGATTTCGGACGTCCCAGCCGCCCTTCCACCCTGCCGTCTTCAAGGCCTTCCTCCCCCAATCCAGGCCACTCCGGCATCAACCGTCCCGGCAGGCCCTCTCCCGTTTCCCGGCCTTCTTCCCCGCCCCATTCCGCCAGCGCACCCAGCAGGCCGTCCTCCCCTCATTCATCTCCTTCACCGAAACCCTCCAATCCCGGGAATTCCCACGGAACGCACAGGAGATAAGTTTTCCTGAAACGCTATTCATCGCAGGGCTGTTTTGTTCCGGGGATGCAAAACGGCCCTGTGTCATGGCTTTGTCCAGGCAGCGGCCAACCTTCTCCGGGATTGTTCAAAACCCGCTTCCCGCTGCGGGAGAGAACCGCCTTGCCGGAAAAAAACGTTTTCCGGTGCTTGAATGCCGGAATCCGTTTTTCAATGCACCAGCCCCATGGACAGGAGAACCAGCGTCACGATACCAATGGCGATGCGGTACCATCCGAATACGGAAAAACTGTGCCTTTGCAGATAGGATACCATCCATTTTACAGCCAGCCATGCGGAAAGCCAGCTGACCGCCGTCCCCACGGCAAGGGCTTCCCACCCGAAGGATTCCAGCATCAGAGCTCCGTCCTTATACGCATCATGGACCGTGGCCGCGCCCAGGGTAATCAATCCCAGCAAAAAGCTGAACTCCACGGCCGCTTCCACGCTCAACCCCACGAACATGCCTCCCAGCATGGTCATCAGGCTCCGGCTGGTGCCGGGGATCATGGCCACGCACTGGAGCGCACCCACCGTCAGCGCTTTGCCCGGCGTCAGGCTTTCAATGGAGGCGCCGGAGTCCCCTTCATTGGAACGCCCCTCCCTGGTGCGCCAGGCGCAATACGCCAGAATAACGCCTCCCCCTACGATCCATGAATAAGCCACCGTATATGTGTTGAACAGATATTCCTTAATCAGTGAAGCGCAGCACAGGCCCACCACGGCGGCGGGAAGGAAGGCCAGAATGAGGTTGACCAGCAGTTTCAGCCCGGCGGGGTTATTGCCGCGCACGCCCTGCGCCATGGCCTTTACCCTCGGAAAATACAGGCTCAGAACCGCCAGGATGGCTCCCCCCTGGATGCAGACGGCCAGGGCATCCAGAGCTTCCTTGCTCTGGGACATGTTCAGCAGGGATTCCGTCAGGAGCAGGTGGCCCGTGGAGCTGACCGGCAAATATTCGGTCAGGCCCTCTACAATGCCCAGGATAATAATTTCCAGAAGGTTCATGATATTGGCGTGGGTTGGATGTATTTACTGGTTGTAGGGAGAATTGTTGTTGTTGAAATCTTCTTCAAACCGGGCTATTTCCTCCCGGGCGCGCGCGGCTTCCTTGCGTTCATGCATCCAGGCCAGAATGATGCATATTTCATACAGCGCATACATGGGAACGGCCATCAGCATCATGGTAGCTACATCCGGCGTAGGGGTGATGACCGCAGCCAGGACGGCGATAGCCACAATGGCATAGCGTCTCGTGGACTTCATCATGTCATAGGTCAACACCCCCAGTTTGACGAAGGGCATCACTACCACAGGCAATTCAAAAGCCAGTCCGAACATTAAAATCATCTGCGTGGCGAAGGACAGGTAGTAGCCGATGCGCCATTCATTGGAGATGCCGAATTCCAAGGAATAGGTGTAAAAAAACGTCAATACCCGCGGGAGGACGATGAAGTAACAGAACAGCGTTCCGGCCAGGAAGAGACCAAAACCGACAGCCATGCACTTGTACAGCAGCTTGCGTTCATGTTCCAGCAGCCCCGGAATGATGAATTGCAGCAGGAAGTACAACAGAAGCGGGAAGGAAATGACCACTCCAGCATACAGGGAAAGCTTGATGGTCAGCATAAACGCCTCCCCGGGCTGGAACGCGCTCATCATCTTGAGGGCCCCCCGCCCCGTTCCGTCTGCCAGCACGGCTCCTTTGGAATACAGGGATTCCGCCAGATCCCTCACGGCCGTGGAGGGGCTGCCTTCCCTGATGAAAATCTGCTTCCTGTCCTCCGGCAGCGGCTGCGCGCCGCGAAGCACCAGGGCAGCCTCCGTCAAATCTGCCTGGGATGGGGAAACCTGGCGGAGAAACAATGCCCGCTGGGAAGCTCCCAGGCTCGTCATGGCCGTTGCCATTTCCTTGGCCTTGCCCCAGGCATCCAGACCAATACCTGCCGGAAGATGGGATTCTTCAAACATATCCCACACCTGGTTGACGGGACGCCTCAGGATGTCCATCAGATTGGACGCAAACCCGGCGCACAGAATTGTGCTGACGGTCAGGCACAGGGCCATCCTCAGCAGCATGGTCCGCAGGTCGTCCAGATGCTCCAGAAAGGGCTTTTCCTCATCTTCCCTTTTAATCTGCCACTTCTCCCGCAGACGGAATATGTGTTTTAAAAAGAACACGGCGTTAAATGAAGCCTAAAAGCCTTCTCCACGCAAGCCGCAAGGCCGACAACGTCCTAAAAAATCCACTGCCTCCGCATCCCCGTTTTTTGGCATGCACCCCCTGTATCTGCTTGACGCGGGAAGAGAGGCCCTTACTCTCTTACCCATCATGAGTCACGTCAGAACAAGATTCGCACCTTCCCCCACAGGCTACCTTCACATCGGGGGCGCCCGCACCGCCCTGTTCAACTGGCTGTTCGCCCGCAAGATGGGGGGGACCTTCATCCTCCGCATTGAAGACACGGACAACGCCCGCAATACGGAGGAGGCTACCCGCGCAATCTTCACCGGCATGGAATGGCTGGGGCTGGACTGGGATGAGGGGCCCATGAAAGGCGGCGATTGCGGCCCCTATTTTCAAAGCCAGCGCAACGATATTTACGACGCCTATTTCAAGAAGCTCCAGGACGCCGGCCGCGTGTACGAGGATGAAGGAGCCTGGCGTTTCCGCTTTGACCGCTCCAAACCCGTCACCTTCCATGACCTGATTTGCGGAGACATCACCATTGACTACCGGGACGCCTCCAACACCCCGGACATGGCTATCCGCCGCGCGGACGGTTCCTACATCTTCCACTTTGTCAACGTGGTAGACGATATTGAGATGAAGATGACCCACGTCATTCGCGGGGAAGACCACATCATGAACACGCCCAAGCACATCCAGCTGTTTGAGGCCTTCGGCGTCACTCCCCCTGTTTTCGCCCACATGCCGCTGATTTTGAATCAGGACGGCTCCAAAATGTCCAAGCGTGACGTGGGCGCCGCCCTGGGAACCTACCCGGAAGAAGGCTTTCTGCCGGAAGGCGTCATGAACTTTCTGGCCCTGCTGGGCTGGTCCCCCAAGGACGATACGGAAATTTTCTCCCCTCAGGAGCTGATCGAACGCTTCTCTCTGGAAGCCGTTAACCACTCCGCCGCCAAATTCGATATCACCAAATGCCGCTGGGTCAACCAGCAGCACATCATCGCCCTGCCTGCGGAAGAATTCGCCCTCCGGGCACGCCCTTTCTGTTTGAAAGCCGGCCTGCCTGATTCCCCGATTCTGGACGCCGCCATCGCCACCGTGCAAACGAAGGTGCAGACCCTGGCGGAAGTCCCGGATAAAATCCGTTTCTTTTTTGAACTGTGCATGGATTCGGAAGCCGTCTCCAAGGTTCAGCCGGAAGCCCTGGAACTGCTTTTCAAACTGGCGGACAGGCTGGAACAGGAACCGGAATGGGATGGTCATGAACTCATTGGCGTGCTGAAAGCCTTTGCCAAGGAAAACGGCGTAAAAATGGGGGCCGTGATGTTCCCTGCCCGGGTGGCCCTCACCGGGTTAAGCGGCGGCCCGGATCTTTCCTCCGTCTTTTCCCTGCTGGGCCGGGAGGAAACCGTAAGGAGAATCCGTTCCTTTTCCCTGGACTGATTCCCGCCGGAATCAGCTTTCTCTTCAAACGCTCCGGAAGATTTCCGGAGCGTTTCCTGTTTACGAAAGGGCATTTTCCGAATTCACGGAAAATGCCCTGCCCTTTCCTACGTCCTGCTTTGAAGAAAACGGGCTTTTCCTGAGAATCTCCCCCTCCGTCAGCAGGAAAAATATATAACCTTGACCGTAATGCCCGCAGCCCCTAGAACAGGGACCATTCATGAGCATCCCTGATTACCGGATCTTTTTCCGCCGCTGCGCCGCCTTTTTTCTGGCGGGGGTTCTGGCCGCAGGTTCTGCGTCCGCACAGCAGGCGGAACCGCCTTCCGCCGCCCCGGAACAGGCGGAGGAAGCCAAGCAGGAACAGCCTCAGACGCAGCCGAACCAATCGGAAATGGATGCGGTTATCATGGCCCTGTGCCATGAAATCACCATCCTGAAAAAGAATGAGGAAAAAAGGATGGCCGTCCGGGAAGTGCTGGTAAAGAATGCGGACGCCACCTACAATTATTTTGACACTAGGGTATATGAAATGTCCGCCGTGCTTTACGCCTTGGACGATCAAAAAATCTTTACGCTGGCTTTTTACTGCAAGGCCGCCACCAGGCTGGTGGAAATGTATTACGCCCAAAAACCGGACTTCCAGGAACAGGAGGAACGGCTGAGCAAGGAAATAGAACGCATAGAAAAACTGGCGGAATCCCTGGAGGAAGTCAACACGGCCAACCTGTCGGAACCATCCCTGGTGCAGAGGGACGAAGCTCTGTATGCCTGCCAGGAGCTGGAAAAATCCCTTCAGGGAGAAAAGGAGCAGTTTATTTACCTTAAGGAACTTTTCAATAATCTGGACAGGAAGATAGACGCGCTGAACTATGAAAGCGCCCAAATGTTCACCTCCCTGTTCAACAGGATATTCTACACCCCCTCCCATGCGGCCAGGTATATCTTTCTCAAGCCGCTCAAAACGTATGAAATATGCATGAGCGTATGGGAAACATCCGCGGACAGCAAGCTCCAGCTTCCATCAGACCCGGAAACGCTCAAGCATTACGGACTTATCCTGCTGGGAATCATCCTGTGCTCCTACTGCCTCTCCCGCCTCATCATCTTCCTGGGATTCCGAAATACATTGAAAAAGACGGGGCATTACAACAAACGCCATGCTTTCGCCAACGTCACCACCATTCTTATCGTGGCTCTGATCCTCGTCATTGCCTCACTGCGCACGCCGAACTACCTGCTGGAGAGCGCGGCCTCCCTGGGCGCGGAATTCCTTCTTCTGGTCAGCGCCATCCTGTTCTCCCTGGTCACGCGCCTTCCGTATGGCACCATTAACTCCGGCATCCGCATCTACATGCCCTATCTACTTCTGGGCGGATTCTTCATGCTTCTGCGCATGTTCATGGCCCCCAACATCATCGTGGACATTTCCATGCCCATCCTGTTCACGCTGGTTTCCCTCTTCTCCCTGCTGACCTGGGTGCGGCAGAGGCACAAGCTGCCCCGGCTGGACCGTTTTTTCTCCACCGTATCTCTGGTATTCACCATCCTGGGCAGCGTCCTGTGCTGGACTGGATTCAGCTTCATGGCCTTCCTGGTGCTGATGACCTGGATCATGCTGATGACCAGCATCCTGCTGCTGGTGGGGCTGTGGGATCTGCTCCACCATTATGAAAACCGCCGGAAGGAACGGAACAAGAGGGCCATCCTGTGGTTCCGCCCCTTCATCTCCAAGCTGCTGCTTCCCTGCCTGACCATTTTCCTCATCCTGTTCAGCATCATCTGGCCCGCCGCCACCTTCGACATGGGGGACCTCATCATTAATAAAATTTTCGCAACCACGGAAATCAAGGATCTGCTCACTTTCAGCTGGAGCAGCGTCATCACGGTCATCCTGATGGCCATTGTTCTCAACTACTTGATATTCTTGGGGAAAAATACGCTGCATGAAATCTATGGAGAAGATTATGAAGTAGGCACCATCCCCACCTTCGTGACACTCTCCACCCTTTTTCTCTGGGGGCTCTTCGTTTTTACGGCGCTTATCATCATGAACGCCAACTACAACGGGCTGCTGATGGTCATGGGAGGCTTGAGCATGGGCATCGGCTTCGCCCTGAAAGATACCATTGAAAACATCATCAGCGGCCTCTCCCTAATGATGGGTCGCCTGCGCCAGGGCGACATGATTGAATGCGACGGCTACCGGGGCCGCGTCTCCTCCCTGGGCTACCGCTCCACCATGATCGAGACGCTGGACGGCTCTATCATCGCCTTCCAGAACTCCCAGCTTTTCAACAAGAACTTCCGCAACATGACCCGCAACCACAAATTCGAATGCGTGAAGGTGGAAGTGGGCATTTCCTACGGGACGGACGTGGAAAGGGCGCGCAAAATCATTCTGGAAACGCTGGCAACCCTGCCATTCCTTTCCAAAGTCAAGAAAACCAGCGTGGTGCTGGACAGTTTCGGAGACAGTGCCGTCAATCTGGGCGTATGGGTCTGGGTTCCCGTCATGACAAAGTCCTCCAGCCTTTCCTCCGTGCGGGAACACATCTATAATGCGTTCAATGAACACGGCATTTCCATCCCATTCCCTCAACAGGACCTGTACGTGAAAGAATTCCCCGGCGGAGCCCCCGTCCAGGGGACCTGAACATCCATTACCATATACAACAACCATGTCCGACGACCATCTGACTCTATTAGGCTCTCAAAGCTCCTTCTTTACCAATCCCGACGACGCCAGGCTGGAATCCTTCCCCAACCGCGGCACGCGTCCCTACACCATCACGCTGGACACCCATGAATTTTCCTCCCTCTGCCCCGTTACCGGTCAACCGGATTCCTGTCACCTGACGATCACCTACGTTCCGGCGGAAAAGTGCGTGGAAACCAAATCTCTCAAATACTACCTGGCCTCCTACCGCAACTATCCGGCTTTTAATGAACAAATCGTCAACCGCATCACGGATGATCTGGTGGCCGCCATTTCCCCGCGGTGGCTGAAGGTGGAAGGCCGCTTCTCCCCCCGCGGCGGCATCCAGCTGACCGCAACAGCCGAACACAATCCGGAAAACCGCCCCCTGTAATCCAGACCATGGACAAAATGGAAACAGCCGTACTGCTCAGCGGGGGATTGGACTCCAGCGTAGCCCTGCACTGGGCCCACCGGAACCACCGCGTCCGGGTGGCCCTCAGCTTTGACTATGCCTCCAACCACGCGGAACGAGAGCTGAAATGCGCTGCCTGGCAGGCCGCCAGTCTGGGCATAGAACACCGCGTGATTGACATTTCCTCCATCTCCTCCCATTTGAAATCAGCCCTCCTCTCCGGCGCGGACGATATTCCGGACGGTTCCTATGATGAAGAACTGATGAAGCAGACCGTCGTCCCCTTCCGCAACGGCATCTTCCTGTCAATCGCCGCCGGGGTTGCGGAAAGCTGCGGGGCGCAGCAGCTCGTCATTGCGGCCCATTCCGGGGACCATAGCATCTATCCG
>OHIC01001156.1_pt1 | contig 11114 bp, 8 predicted proteins | sample 1568171 | NCBI WGS metagenome assembly OHIC01 (sample SAMEA3879506, study PRJEB24766) | human gut metagenome | biome: human-associated habitat; feature: feces | place: USA | collected 1985/1987
CCTCGCCTGCTTTGCGCGCGAGGGAAAACTCACGCTGACGGCGGAGCACTGCGCGCTTGCGGACTTTTCCGTGCATCTGACCAAGCGGCAGAGCGCCATCCGGGAAGAGCTGCTGCGCACCTGCCGCGCGGCGGGAATTCTTGGCAAAAAGCAGGACACGCTCTGTGCGCTGTTCGACAAAAAAGACCGCATGGAGTGCGCGCGCGTGCTTGAGAGTCTTTTATCTACCGGCGAGCTTGTGCTGCTCGCGCCAGAGCTCTGCGTCGAAAAAAGTGTTTTGGATGCGGTCGACGCAAGGGTGAAGGCGTGGTTCGAAACGCACGACACGCTCACGCTGGGAGAATTCCGCGACGCGCTCGGCACCTCGCGCGACCACGCGCTGCTGGTGCTGGAGTATTACGACCGGCGAGGGATTCTTCGCCGCGAGGGTGATGTCCGCAGGCCGGGCGCGCAGTTTGGCGAGATAGAAAAATGAGGCGGCTTTTGTCGCCTCTCACATGGGAGTAGATGGGTGCTGGTGTGCCCCCCGGTCTTCAAAACCGGTGAGAGGGGTGAAGAGCCTCTCGGGTGAGTTCGATTCTCACATGCTCCCGCCAGAGCCTCGCGGCCGTGTGCCGCGGGGCTTTTTGAAAAATGTGGATTTCCCTCTTGACAGAACGGAGGGAAGCTCATATAATACTACTGTTCGCGACGTGAGCCGCACAACTTCATATCCGGGTGTAGCGCAGTTGGTAGCGCGCATGGTTCGGGACCATGAGGCCGTGAGTTCGAATCTCGCCACTCGGACCAAAATGTGTTGATGAAAGATGCAGCACAGAAAACGCCGCACGAAAGTGCGGCGTTTTCACATATAATGCGCCACTTTTAGAATGAAAAAGTTGCAAAAACTCGATTTTTCAAAATTTCAGTTTTGCCCAGCGAGAAGCGACATTTTGAAGATGCGCCCTGCCAGATTTGTGGTCTGGTGTGGTTCGAACACCGAGGCTTAAAAAAGAATAAAGAATAAGAAGGCAGGCCGCCGTTCGGCTCCCTATGTGGGAGCGGACGGCGGCCTTTTTCGTCTCATTGGTGCTTATGTTGCTTTCGCTTCGTTTGTCTATCATTCCTTGGTGGTGTTGGTAATAGCTTTTACTGAACCTTTCGGGTATGCTTGCGTTACAAAAAACGAGGAGGTATCCGAGAATGGCAACCACTAAAAACTTGTGTGCTCAGATTCCCATCGACCTACATGAGCGGGTCAGTGAAGAACGAGAACAGCTGGGTCAGACCACCAGTGAGTACATCACAAATCTCATCCAAGAATACTACGACATGATTGAAAATCAGAAAGGCGGCATTCAAATGACTGAAAAAGGCAGAACCATGGCATTCCAGATTCCCGAAGAACTCTTCCAGCGCATCAAGCGTCACTTGGAGCGCGAGACGCTCCGCAACGGCAAAAAGCTCACCCAGCGAGACTTCGTGCTGAACTTGATCACGCAGGCGCTGGACGAAGCGGACGCTGAGAACGCCGCAGAGCAGAACGCCCCCACTGAGGCCCCTGTCGCGCCCTGTGTGGCCGACGTGACCGCTCCAGCGAACACGGACACCCCCGACGAAGATAACGCCGTGTAAGCCCGCACAAAAGCCAAAACAAAAGAACACGATTTAGGGAAAAGCCACCCAGGGCATCCGAATATATCGGATGCCCTGGGTGGCTTTTTGCGTTTCATCAGAAAGGAGGCACACATTATGGCAAGCGAAATCAAAAGACGCTTTACAGACACAGAAATGCAAATTGTCAGGGAAACGGATCTGCTGGAGCTGCTGACCCACTTGGGCTATCAGGTCAAACGCATTGGCCGGTACCACACCACAGCAGAAATGGACAGTCTGCGGATCAAGGACCGGCGTACCTGGTTCCGGTATTCCCAGAATACCGGCGGGGATGCCATCACCTTCCTCCAGCAGTTTTGCGGAAAATCCTTTCCGGAAGCGGTGGAGTACCTTCTGACCTTCCATGGGAAAGCCAGAGACGCGCCCATTCCGCAGCCAAAGCCGATCAGCCCGAAACAGGAGTTTTCCCTGCCGCCCCGCAACGCGGATGACAGAAGGGTTTTCGCCTATCTCCGTAAGCGCGGCATCGCCGCACAGGTGATCCGGCAGTTTATGAACAGCGGCCTGCTGTATGAGGATGCGGTACATCATAACTGCGTCTTCGTCGGCAGGAATGAATCCGGACAGGCAAAGTACGCGGGGCTGCGTGGTACCTATGATCTGGACAGCCCCGGCTTCAAGGGAGACGCTCCCGGCAGCGACAAAAACACAGGATTCTCCCTCCCGCACGATCCGCGCTCAGATCTGGTGCTTGTCTTTGAGGCACCCATTGATCTGATGAGTTACCTCACACTCCACAGAGACACAACCAACGCCGTTGCTCTGTGCGGACTCTATGACGGCGCACTGCAGACCTATTTGCAGGCGCATCCGGAGATCCGCCGTATTGCGCTGTGTCTGGACGCGGACGAGCCTGGGCAGAAAGCCGCCCAGCAATTACAGGAAAAGTATCAGTTACAGGGGTATGCCGTTACCGTGGAGAAACCGCGCTGCGGCAAGGATTGGAACGAGTATCTGCAAAGAAAGATTTGCAGCCGGGAAAGGGGGCGATAGCCAAAAGAACATCGTTTTCAACGCGGATAAAAAACAAAAAATATAAGGAGGACCTATGAATCTGAAAAAGAACCATTATTCCCGCAGGGCGCTGGCGCTGCTGCTGACGCTGGTCATGTGCGTGGGCATGATCCCCGCCGCCTTTGCCGCCCAGCAGAACAGCTACCACGACCCCGCCGAACACTGGATGCAGGCGTCCAACCGCACGAATGAGCTGGACGTCAACAGCGTCGTGACCCGTGAAACCTTCAAATGCGGCGAATGCGGCAAAGTAACGTCCTTTGAGGTATTCCGCGTTCCCGAGTATACCCGCAACGGCCAGACCGCTCTGAGCCGTAACGTCAAATACTCGGACGGCACGATGATGGACGGTGTCGGCAAGGGTGATACCATGGACGGCATCCCCGGCAAGGACGCCACCTATACCGGATATCACTACACCAAAGCCGTCTGTGAAACCTGTGGCGGCATCAACACAAATATGAGCAAAAGCGAGTACGGCTATCTGAAAAATGTCTACTGGCTGTATGACTGTGCCGCCGCATTTACGCAGGAACTGGACGAAACCGTTTCCTACGAGTACACGGACGATACCTATCACACTGTCACCACCAAGGGCGGCACCTACTGCGCATTCTGCTACGGTACCAATCATACGGTCAGCCGCAAGCTGGAGCGCCACAGCATGGTGACGGAAGTCCTGCCCCAGCCGGCAAACGGACGCTTCGCTACGGTAGAGAAATGCAGCCTGTGCGACTACGCCCGCTATGACTACACGGCGGCAAAGGCGGTCATTGCAGACTATTACGGCGTGGTGGACGGCAAGCCCCACACCATCACGGTCAGCGACCTCTCCGAAGCCGGTGTCCGCACCTCTATCCGCTACGGCAACAGTGCGGATAGCTGTACCATGACCTCCGCGCCCAACTACACAGAGGAAGGTCAGTACATGGTTTACTATGAGATCACCTACACCTACAAGGGCAAGGAAATGACCGAGAACGGCGTGGCGAAGGTATGGCTGCGAGATGAAAGCACTAAGGACGATGGCTCCTGTTCCTGCGGCTGCGGTGACCCGGACTGCGGCTGCCAGGATAAGAACTGCGGCGGCAACTGCTGCACCGATAAAGGCTGCGGCAAGGATCATCATTTCACGCTGCTGGACAGCGTGAAAGCCGGCTGCACCAGCCTCGGCTATGACCGCTACCTCTGTATGGAGTGCGGCAAAATCGAAAAGCGCGACTATGTGGACTCACTCGGTCACGCATGGCAGAGCATCGTCATCCGCGACGCTACCTGCGAAACGGATGGCAAGTTGCTGGAGCTCTGCTCCCGCTGCGGACAGATGAAGCAGACCGCCACGCCCAAGGGCGAACACAGCTATGAGGTCTATACCGTGGCCGCCACCTGTACCAGCCCCGGTTATACCGTCCGCGAGTGCTCCGTTTGTGGCGATCGTCACATTGAGGACATCACTTCCGTTCTGCCCCATAACTACGAATCCCATGTAATCGCCGCGACCTGTGAGGGCGGCGGCAAGACCATCCACCGCTGCGATGGCTGCGGCAGCAGCTTCGTCACAGACTACACCGATGCGCTCGGTCATAGCTGGGATGAGGGAACCCTCGTCACCAACGCCACCTGCACCGGCGAGGGCGTCATGGAATACCGCTGCACCCGCTGTGGCTACCACCGTCTGGATGCCGACCCCGCGGATGGCCACATCCCCGGCGCTCCTGCTACCTGCACGGAACCCCAGCTCTGCACCCGCTGCGGCGCTGTGCTGGAAAAGGCCCTGGGACACGATTACAAGTCCGAAGTGACCGCACCCACCTGCACCGAGATGGGTTACACCACCAACACCTGCGCCCGCTGTGGCGACACTACCAAGACCGACTATACCGAGCCTGCCGGTCATAAACCCGGCGACTGGATCATCGACAAGGAGCCTACCACCGATTCCGAGGGCAGCAAGCACAAGGAGTGTACCGTGTGCGGTGAAAAGCTGGAGACGCAGCCCATTGAAAAGATCTACAACAGCGCCACCACGGACAGCAAGGGTGAGGCCATTGTAGGCGGCTACCTTGTGACCGTCACCGATACCGACACCAAGAATCCTATTGCCAATGCTGCCGTGGCGCTCCATAAGGACAACAGCATCTCCATCCGCCTGCCGAATAGCCGCCTGCTGGACTACGCAGACCAGACGACCGTGACCGTGCAGCTTGTCAAGGACAAGTCCGCAGTCCCCGATATGGGTATTTCCGTCGCAGATAAGAATGACAATTATGCCGCAGGCAAGACCGACAAGGCAGGTCAGATCACCGTCCCCACCGGCAGCGGTAAGACCAACGAGGACGGCAAGGTCACTACTGGCCATGAGGATGCGGACGGCGATCGCTGGACGCTGACCGTCAAGGTCATCCGCACGGACACGAAGCGTCCCATCTCCGGCAGTGCAGTGTCCATCGGCAAGACCGGCAATATCACAGTGAAGCTGCCGGACGGCACGGATCTGGACGCCAAGCATCAGGTGACGGTCATCGTGACCGACCACAAGAAGGCTCCCCAGCAGGGCAAAAATGTTACGGTCAAGGGTGATCTCGGCCAGTCTGCCGCAGGCAAGACCGACAAAAATGGCGAGCTGACCGTTCCCGCAGTGGAGCAGACCGAGCGCCACGGCGTTTACATCGTCGGCTACACGGACGGCACCTTTGGCCCCAGCCGCAGCATGACACGCGCGGAAGCCGCCGCCATCTTCGCCCGCCTGCTGGCGGAGAAGAACGGCGATACCATTTCCACGGCGGCAAATACCAAATTTGCGGATATTCCCGCCCATGCCTGGTATAGCGGCTATGTGAAATATCTGAGCAACAACGGCATTACCTACGGCAAGAGCAAGACCGTCTTTGCCCCGAATGACGCTATCACCCGCGCGGAATTTACCACGATGGCGGTCCGTTTCTTTGATGTGTACGGTGATGGCGACGCTGAGATCATGGAGCAGTTCAGCGGCTTCAACGATGTTTCTTCCGGCTATTGGGCGGCAGAATACATCAAGTACGCTGCGCTCCACGGCTGGATCAACGGCTACGGGGACGGCTCGTTCCACGCAGACCGCGAGATCAACCGCGCGGAGGTCGTCACCATCGTCAACCGCCTGCTGGGACGCGAAGCGGATGAGGACTACATCGCGGACAATCTCCGTAAGCTGAACACCTTCCCGGATGTCAGCCGCAAGCATTGGGCGTATTACGCCGTCATGGAAGCTGCCAACGCTCACACCACCGTACTGGGCGAGAGCGAAAGCTGGAGCAAGTAAATTGTATCCCCCTGCGGGTGGTCTGCTATCAGACCACCCGCGCTTTTATCCAAATCTAACAATCACTCAAATAAAGGAGCACTGAATATGCTGAAAATTACTGCCATTGGCAATCTGACCCACGATGTGGAACTGAAGATGAACGAAAATACCGGCAAACCCTATGCCATCCTGCGTATCGCTTCGGATCGCCGCTATAAGGATAAGGACGGCAACAAGCTCACCGATTTTATCTCCATCAAGGTGCGCGGTCCTCTGGCGGAGCGCTGCGCGGCGTTTGCGTGGAAGGGCTGTAAGCTGGCAGCCATCGGCGATTTCGAGACCATCACCTTCGCGGACGATCCCCAGCGCCAGCCCGGTTTCCTCATCAAAGCCAGCGATGTGGAATTCCTGTCTCCCCGCAAGGCGGAGGAAACGGCGCAGGCTGTGGATGCTGCGTCTGTTTGTGAGGATGCCGCCTGATGAAAAATACCGGGATCACATACACCAGCGCAGAGCGCAGTCCTGTGATCCTGCCGGAGATGGCCGAACTGCTCCCGCCTTTGAGCGCGGAGCAGTCTGCCGCTCTGGAAGAGGATCTGCTGCGAAACGGCTGTTACTCCCCCATCATCGTCAATGAGGACATGGTGATCGTGGACGGGCATAACCGTCAGGCACTGTGCGAAAAGCATGGCCTGCCCTATACGATGGCGGTATTCTCCTTCGAGGATCTGCTGGAGGCCAAGCAGTGGGCGCTGGATACCCAGAAGGGACGCCGCAATCTGGAAAAGTGGGAGCTGGGCAAGATCGCGCTGAAGCTGAAGCCGGAGATCGAGGCAAAAGCCAGGGCAAACCAAGGGACACGCACAGACCTTTCGGCAACATTGCCGGAAAGTTCCGATACTGTGGACACCCGCAAGGAGCTGGCAGAAGCAGTCGGCCTGGGTGAGCGCACCATGGGCAAGGTCATGCAGATCGATGAGAACGCCCCAGCGGTCATCAAGGAGGCTCTGGATAAGAAGGAACTGTCCATCAACAAGGGTTATGACCTGACCCGGCAGCTTCAGGACCTGCCGGAAGAGCAGCGGGAGCAGGCGGCCGCCGAAGCGCTGGAATACGAAAAAGCAAAAAAAGAACTGAAAAAGCAGGATGCCGAGATCGACCGAAAAGGAAAGATCGCGGCGCTTTTCTGCAAAGCGTATGAAAAAGCCGTCCTGCTGACACCGTCCGAGGAAAATGTCCGCTGCTGGACGGACGGGACGCGGATGACCCCGGAGGAAATGCGGGATACCGTGAAGGAATCCCGCGAGCTGGCGGAGGTGTTCCGGACGATTGCGGATATCATCGAGCAGAAGATCCTGCCCGCGGATTGGAGGTGTGCCGATGCAGAAAGCGAAGAAAACGATGCCCAGCCGGACGGGAATCCCGCCTGACGCGCAGGCGGAGATTTTGCAAAAGCTGTCTGCCGAGACGAAGATCACTTCCTGTGAGATCGCGGAGATCTTGAAAAAGCATGATGTCTGCGGAGATATGGACGCGCTCCAGGACGCCTACCGGAAACGGCTGGGACAGCGTCTCCTGTCCGGCATCCGGGACGAGAACGGCAAGCGGGAAATCCTCTCCACCAGCGGCGGCGAGTATGTCATCGTAGACTGCTGCAATGACCCGCAGAAGCTGAAAGCCATCCAGCGCCGCATTCAGGCGCAGATGAATGGGCTGGATGTGTCTGCCGGGAAGGTGCATGGTCGCGTTCACTTTTTAGAGCGTTTTGCGGGCTGGGTAAGAAAGGAGCGGTCAGATGGAGCGGCATGAGGAAATGCTGTCCCCGGAGGAACAGTACGCGCAGCTTGCGCCGACGCTGGACACAGACGGCTTCTCGCTGTATGCCGCCGCGGAAGAAGTCACCGGGCTCAAGGTCTATGAAGAATTTCCCTATGAGGATAACCGGGGAATGTTTGAGCTGGCAGACGGACACACGCTGCTGCGGTATCTGGAAGCGGCATACTTTGGGACCGTTACCTGGGAGATCGTCCCCGGCACACCCTATGAGCGGGCGATTCTCGGTGAAGTGGATAAGACCTCACCGGAGTATCGCGCGTTTTATCAGAAGATCTGTGCGGGTGCAGCAGCGCACATCAAAAAACGTATTGGGAAGGAGACACAGAATGTGAAGGAACCAATCTCAGAGATCAACAAAGAATCCTTCTGGGACCTGATCCATGATGCAAAAATCGCCTGCGGGCAGGATATGGACGTCATGCTGGCCTATCTGAAAGACCGGCTGGTTTCTATGGGCCCCACGCAGGCACAGAATTTCCACGACATCATCCACGCCTATGAAGATCTCGCGGACAAGTTCGGCTTGTGGGACGCGGCAGGGATCATGAAAGAATACGGCTGCAGCGATGACGGTTTTATCGATTTTCGCGTCTGGCTCATCGCACAGGGGCGCGAAGTCTATTTTGCCGCGTTGGCAGACCCGGACAGCCTTGCGGATGTCGTTCCCTACGGCGATTGCTGCTTTGAGCAGTTGAGCTATGTCGGGGACTATGCCTACGAGCAGCTCACCGGGAAAAGCGCCTATGATCAGACAGATTGGAGCGCATATGAAGCGCTTTTGATGAAGCTGGAACAGGATATCGTCTATAAGGACGGCATCGAGTTTCCCAGAGAGGGCGCGGATCTGAAGAAATATCTGCCCCGGCTCTGTGCGAAGCATCCGGAGTGGGACGGTCAAACACGCTGGAATCCGCAGCTGAAGGAGATCCGGGATCTGATCCATGCTGGAAAGGACTATGACCGGCGCCAGACATCAAATAAGAAGAAACGCAGCCGTGGAGGTGAGGCAAGATGAGCGAGTCCATGATTGTTGGTGTTGACCACGGCTATGCCGCTATGAAAACGGCCCATTTCTCGTTCCCCTCCGGTCTGGTGGCGTATGAGCATGAGCCATATACGCTGAAGGACGTGCTGGAATACGGCGGAAAATTCTATGTGGTGGGCAGCGGGCGTCAGGCGCTTCAGAAGAATAAAACGCAGACAGAGGACTACTACCTCCTTACGCTGGCAGCCATCGCAAAGGAGCTCTCCTTCCGTCATGCGGAGCCTGCAGCAGAGATCCATCTGGCGGCCGGACTGCCCCTCACCAGCTTTGGACGGGAGAAAAATGCATTCCGGGACTATCTGCTCCGGGATGGGAGAACGGTAAATTTCCGCTATGAAGGGCAGGACTATTCCATCGCTATCCGCAAGGTGTCCCTGTTCCCGCAGGGCTATGCCGCAGTCTTGACCCAGAGCATCCTGCTGGATGAGCCTTCTGTGATCGTGGCGGATATCGGTGGATGGACCGTGGATCTGATGCGCCTGGACAACCGTATTCCCAATGCATCGACCTGCCGCAGTCTGGAACTCGGTATGATCCGCTGTCTGGATGAGATCGGCGAGCAGATCCGCCGCGCACTGGGCCTGTCTATGACGGCGACACAGATGGAAAGCGTGCTGCGCGGCGATGCTGTCCATATCAATGAGGATGCCAGAAAAATTATTGACCGGCAGGCAGACGCCTATGTCCATCGCCTGCTCTCCGCCATTACGGAGAGCGGACTGGATACCCGTGCCATGCCTGCTGTTTTTCTGGGCGGTGGTGCGGCGCTGCTGAAGCGGAATGTATCCGCTGCGGACGGCCTTTGCCGTCCAGTCATCCTTGACGATGTGTCCCTCAACGCCAAAGGCTATGAGCGGCTGGCAGAGCGGCTCACAAAGAACGATGAGCAGTAACAAAAAGCGGATCAATCTGTCCTTTTCCATGTCCTCACCCATACAGCGCAGGGCGTGGAAGAAGCTGACGGAGATCCCCGCAGGACAGCGCACCGCTGCGGTCTGCCGCATGGTCTGTGAGTATAAAGGGCAGCAGGAACTGCTGGACGCCGTTCGCCAGACCATCCGGCAGGAACTGCGGGGAGTGCAGCTCACCAAAGAAGAAGCGCAGGATAGCGGCAGAGCCGGGGATGTAGATGAAAGCGTCCTCGGCTTTTTGCTTGCCCTGCAGGAAGGAGATGAGATGACCTGATCCGATATTTTGATATGTTCGCCGGCATTGGCGGTTTCCGCTCCGGGCTGACCCGCGCGGGCGGTTTCCGGTGTGTAGGACACTGCGAGATCGACAAATACGCCAATGCCAGCTACCAAGCAATCTACGAACCGGGAAAGGAGGAACGATACTATCCGGACGCAACCCAAATTGACCCCGCAGACCTGCCGGACTTCGACCTGCTCTGCGGAGGATTCCCCTGCCAGGCATTTTCTAACGCTGGCCGCAGGAGGGGCTTTGCCGACGCCAGAGGAACTCTCTTCTTTGAGATTGCCCGATTGGCTCAAGCCAAACGACCTGCGTATCTGCTGCTTGAAAATGTTCCCGGACTTTTATCGCATGACAAAGGGAAAACCTTTTCGGTCATCCTCTCCGCACTGGATGACCTGGGGTACCATGTCGAATGGACTGTGCTTAACAGCAAATGTTTTGGAGTCCCGCAATCAAGACGAAGGCTGTTCCTTATCGGATATCTTGATCCCCGATGCGCCGGGAAAATATTACCTGTCTTCGGCACAGGTGGAAAAGCTCTTGTACAAGTCCTCGGAGGGCCGCAAGGCTCCCGGATCTATGACGCGGACGGAGTAGCCTGCACCCAGACTGCCGGCGCTGGCGGCATGGGCGGGAAGACCGGATTATACCTGGTGGGCTTCAACCGGAAAGATGGGATCGTCGGAAAGCGGGATACAGCAATTCCGCTGAACGCCAGCGATTTCAGAGGAATCAACCGGAACCAAACACAAAACGCTGTGCTGGTAGACCTTTGCAGCGGGCATCCAAAGCAAACGGACGCTGCCCGCTGTCTCACCGCCCGGTATGGACAGACCACACTGTCCAACCGTAAAGGCGAGCGCTCCGGTGTCCTGCTCATCAAGGAGGCGACCAAGAAGGGGTACAAGGAGGCTCAACCCGGCGATACGGTGGATTTGGGCTACGCAGGCAGCAACACCCGCCGCGGGCGCGTTGGGTGTGATATTGCCCATACGCTGGAAACCAGCTGTATTCAGGGAATTGTAGAAAACGGTGGACGCATCCGCCGTCTCATGCCCCGCGAGTGCCTGCGGCTCCAGGGTT
>OHIC01001161.1_pt1 | contig 11092 bp, 8 predicted proteins | sample 1568171 | NCBI WGS metagenome assembly OHIC01 (sample SAMEA3879506, study PRJEB24766) | human gut metagenome | biome: human-associated habitat; feature: feces | place: USA | collected 1985/1987
TCCTCATTGATGACAGGCTGGAGGCGCTTGTAAATGGATTCCAGGTCATACGGAATTTCAGGGACAATGCAGATATCCGCCGCGCTGCAAAGAGCGGTGGTCATCGCCAGATAGCCGCAGTCCCGGCCCATCGTTTCAATCACGAAAGCGCGGTGATGGGAACGGGCCGTATCACGAACGGAATCAATGCAATCCAGAATCACGTTCTGGGCCGTATCCACGCCCAGGCAGTAGTCCGTGCCGGCAATGTCGTTGTCAATCGTGGCCGGAATACCGGCAAAAGGCACTTCAAAATCATTGAAAAAGTCGTTCAGGGCGCGGAAGGAACCGTCCCCGCCCATGATGATGAGCTTGTCGATGTTGCGTTCCTTCAGATGCTCGTAGGCCTGCCTGCGGAATTCGTAGTCGAAAAAGCGCTTGGACCGTGAGGAACGGAGGAGAGTTCCGCCCCTGTAGATCATGTCGCTGGTCAGCTCCCGGGTAGCTTCCTTGATTTTTCCATCAATCAGCCCTTCCAAGCCGTCATAAACAACGTACGGGTTCATCCCAAGCTGGCGGGCATGATCCACTGCCGCCTTGATCGCCGGGTTCATTCCGGCGGCATCGCCGCCAGACGTCATAATGGCTATTCCACTCATAAGTAATAAGGTTAACTTGTCCGGGGGGAAATGTTACCGGGCGGAACAAATAATGCAAGCGCGGAGTTTTTACTGGCGCAATAAACGGCAACGCTTCATGATGCGGAGGCATGAACGACACTGCAGCAGCCATTCTGAAAGCCACGGCCGCCCTCCGGGACGGCACGGAGAAGCTCCGGTTCGAAGCCCCGGTCCATGTTACCTACAACCCTCTCACCTATGCATGGGGGCCGCATGAACAGTATGTGCGCACCTACGGAAACGGGGAAAAGAGCCATCTGTTCCTGGGCATGAATCCCGGCCCCTTCGGCATGGCTCAGACAGGCGTCCCCTTCGGGGAAGTGGACGCCGTCGTCAACTGGCTGCACATCCGCGGAGAAGTCGGGCGGCCGGAACATACCCCAAACGTCCCGTGGAGGGGTTCGGCTGCCCCAGGTCGGAAGTCAGCGGCCGCCGCCTCTGGGGACTTTTCGCGGAAGCTTTCGGCACTGCGGAAAATTTCTTCCGTCACAATTACGTGGCCAATTACTGCCCGCTGATCTGGATGGGAGCCACCGGAGCCAACATCACGCCGGACAAACTGCCGACGGAACAGCGCGCCGCCGTGGACGCAGTATGTATGGAACACCTGCTTTCCCTCATCACCATCCTGAATCCCCACACGCTGGTGGGGGTGGGTGCCTACGCCACGCAGAAGCTGCGGGACGCCGCCTCCCGGCTCCCTGGCAAAAGCTTCACCATCGGCACGTTGCTCCACCCAAGCCCCGCCAGCCCCATCGCCAACAAGCTCTGGCCGGAACGTCCCATCCAGCAGCTTAAGGAACTGGGCATCTTATAAAAAGAGTGGAGGAGGCAGAGTGGAGGACTCCGTGACATGGAAGGAATCACCAGAGCAACAGGCCGGAAATCGGCAGTTCATCTTGTTCCCCTCCAAAGCTACATCGCTTTGAAGGAATATCCGGCCCCCTTCACTGGCTTGATTCGCCCAGGGACACGGCCTTCCTGACGGAAGAAATGCACGCCGGCATCTACCGGGACGGAGAAGAACTTAAACGCCTCCCCACCTCCGCCACAAAATCCCCCCTCCAAATCAATCATCATTCTTAGTCTGAAAACCCTCCGCTCTCCCCCGCAGGCCTTTTTACTGGACAGAGAGAAAAGGGTTCCGTACAGTTTCCGCGATCTTCAAGCGTTCCGAATTTATGGCAATTTCAGATTACATCGTGACCATTGGCCTGGAAGTCCACTGCCAGATCAAGACAAAGAGCAAAATGTTCTGCTCCTGCGAGACCGGCTTTGGCTTTGAACCCAATACGCGCGTGTGCCCCACCTGCCTGGGGCTGCCGGGCGCCCTGCCCGTCCTGAATGAGTTCGCCATTGAACGCACGCTGCTGACCGGCCTGATGCTGGGATGTTCCAGCCCGGAGATTTCCCAATGGGACCGCAAGAATTATTTCTATCCGGACATGGCTAAAAATTACCAGACCTCCCAGCTGGATCTTCCGCTGTGCCTGGGAGGGGAAGTGCCCCTGTACCCCTGGTCCTATCCGAATGACGTGATCAAAGCCGGCGTCCCTCCTTTCCGCACCGTGAAGCTGACCCGCATCCATCTGGAAGAAGACGCGGCGAAGATTACCCATCATGCCAATTATTCCCTGATCGACTACAACCGTGCGGGATCCGCCCTGATGGAAATCGTTTCCGAGCCGGACATCGACACCCCGGAAGAAGCCTACGCCTACCTCAAGTCCCTCCAGCAGATTCTGAATTACGGGGATATCTCCGACGCGGACATGGAAAAGGGCCAGATGCGGTGCGATGTGAATATTTCCCTGCGTCCCCACGGGCAGGAGGAATTGGGTGCCAAGGTGGAAATGAAGAACATCAACTCCATGTCCGCCGTCCGCAGAGCCCTTCATTATGAAATCCGGCGCCAGGCGGAAGAACTGGACATGGGCATTCCTCAAATCCAGTCCACCCGCCGCTGGGATGACGAACGCGGAGAAAGCGTCGTCATGCGAACCAAGGAAGACGCGCACGATTACCGTTACTTCCCCTGTCCGGATCTGGTTCCCGTACGCACGGCCCCGCTGGTGGAGAAAGTGCGCGGTCAGATTCCCGAACTGCCTCAGGAACGGCAGAAACGCTTCATGGAAGAATACGGCCTGAGCGAATACGACGCCAACGTGCTGGTGGGAGACCTGGAACTGGCACACTTTTTTGAAGAAGCGGCGCGGGGAACCGCCAGCGGCAAAAAAATCGCCAACTGGGTGATTAACAACATTTCCGCCGTGCTGAATGAAAAAGGCATGCGCCCGTCTGAATGCCCGGTGAAACCCGGCGCCATCCGGGAGCTGATCGCCATTATTGACGACGGCACCGTTTCCAACAACCAGGCCAAGGACGTATTCGCCAAAATGTGGGATGAGCCGGCCCTCGCCGCAGCGCAGGCCGCCAAGCTGCTGGGCTTTGAAAAGGCGGATTCCTCTTTTCTGGACGGCATCGTGCGGGAAGTCATTTCCGCCAATCCGGACAAGGTGGCGGAAATACAGGGGGGCAATGAAAAACTCCTGAACTGGCTTACCGGCCAGGTCATGAAGGCCGCCAAAGGCAAAGCCAACCCGAAAATCGTGACGGAAGCGCTGAAAAAAGCCCTTTCCATGGAGTAACCATAAACAAAGAGCCGTTTCCCTTCCCGGTGTCCTCTCCTTGCCCGCAGGGCATCACGGTTTGAACAGCTTCCTGTTTCCGGCCAGGGTGTTCCATACCTGCTTCACTTCCCCGGCCAGCGTCTGCTTCATCATGGCAAGGGAAAAGTCCGCCGCCTGGCCCATACTGATATAGGGAGGCAGGGCAAGGGCGTCCCTGTCCACATGCGCGTCCAGCAGAGCGGCGCCCGGATAATTCAGGAACATGTTCACCATCTGGTCCACCTGACTGGATTTGTCCAATAAAAACCCCTTGATGCCAACGGCATCCGCCACGGCGGCAAAAGAGGGATTGTTCAGGTTGATCTGCCACGGAATCAGCCCGGCCGCCTGCATTTCCAATTGGATGAAATCCAGACAGTCATTGTTATACACCACGATTTTCACCGGCAGCCTGTACTGGACAATCGTGATGAGATCCCCCAGCAGCATGGACAGGCCGCCATCTCCGCACAGGGCAATTACCTGCCGTCCGGGGTATTCCATCTGCGCCCCAATAGCCATTGGCATTGCATTGGCCATGGAGCCATGATTGAAGGAAGCCAGCGTCCTCCTGCCAAGCGTAGCGCACAGGAACCTTGCGCTCCAGATACAGGGGGTGCCGGTATCTACCGTAAATACGGCGTCGGATGCCGCATGCCTGTTCAGGGCGGTCGTGAGCTGTTCCGGCCGGATGGGAGATTCCTTGTCATTTCCTTCCATATAGGCGTTCATCTCTTTCACGTCCCTGGCGTGGCGTTTCAGGGCGGCGTCCAAATGCCCGGAATCCGTCTTTTCCTGCACCATGTTCAGCAACGCCTCCGCCGTGACGGAAACATCCCCGCAAATACCCAGGTCCAGGCGGCAGCGGCGGCCCAGCACTTCACCGCGCCTGTCAATCTGCACGATTTCAGGTTTGGTGGGAATGAAATTGAAATAGGGAAAATCCGTCCCCCACAACACGAGCATGTCGCTTTCATGCATGGCCTTGTAGGCATCTCCCCATCCCAGCAGCCCCGTCATGCCGATGCCCAGGGGATTGTCATGTTCAAAATAATCCTTTCCCCTCCATGTGTAGGCAATCGGAGCTTTCAGGCGGTTCGCGAGCCGGACGACCTTGTCTTCCGCTCCTGCGCAGCCGGCGCCGCAAAAGAAAGTAATGCGGCGGTGGTCGTCAAGCATCCGTGCCAGAAGGGATACGGATTCATGTTCAGGAACAACATTCTCCCGCGTGTAGGAAGGAGGATGCACCAGATTCTTCATCTCCGCGGGGGCGTCCGCAATGTCTCCGGGCAAGACGACGACGCCTACGTCGCGCCTGGCCCACGCGTGCTGAATGGCGGACATCAAAATGCACGGGGCCTGGGAAGCTTCCGAAACCAGTTCCGCATATGCGCTGCATTCCTTGAAAAGCTGTTCCGGATGCGTGGCCTGAAAATATTCCATGCCTACCTGGCTCTGTGGAATATGGGAGGCAATGGCCAGCACCGGGGCATGGTTCCGGTGGGCGTCAAACAGGCCGTTGATCAAATGGAGGTTTCCGGGGCCGCTGCTGCCGCAGCATACAGCCAGATTCCCGCTCAGCTGGGCTTCCGCGCTCGCGGCAAAAGCCGCCACTTCCTCATGCCGCACATGAATCCATTCAATGGTCTTCCTCCTCCTCAAAGCGTCCGTAACGGGGTTCAGGCTATCCCCCACAATGCCGTAAATCCGCTTAACTCCCGCCTTCTCCAAAATTTCAACAATCTGATCGGCTACCCTGTACATGCAGATTAGACACCAGCCAATCTCCAACGGATTCATTCTTATGTGTCATCCCCTCCATCTTTTCCGCACCGGAAAAATGCCTGAGGATTTCCCCTGATATCATAAGGCCGCCGCCTTTTCAGGCAGCGGCCTATGAATTACCAGTTCTCTGGTGGAAAACCGTCAGGAACGGCGGCGGCGCATCATCAGAACGGCCAGGCCCAGGATTCCCAGAGAAGCCGAGGCCGGTTCCGGAACCTGAAGGCCGGCAAAACCGGCAATCTGTTCCGCGGAAAGTTTTGTATCCGTCCACTGAATTTCACCCCATGTAAGATTGGGATTAATCCATCCTTGGATATCAGTGCGATTTCCGTTCATGTTGCCGTTGTAGGACAACGTGTCAAGCAAGGAACCATTCACATAGACCTCCACAGACTGGCTTTGGTTTGCGCCAGTAACGGCTAGAGTCACGTTAAGAAAACCTCCCTCCAAAACAACGGAAGTTTCAGAAACGTCTCCACGGTTTTGGGAAAAAGAGCCGGTAGAAGTATTCAAATTTCCATCTCCCATGCCAAGCTTGGCATCTGCCGTCAGATACAAGGCATTTGCCCCGTAACTTTGGCCCGCACTGGTGCCATAATACCCAAACAGCGTGGTCTGGGTTCCTTCCGTTAAGGAAGAAGTATTCAGCCAGAGGGAGATCGTGTAATTGGAAGCATAAAAATTACCGCCGTAAGGAATGAAACCGCCAGGAAGGGGACTCTGTGAGAGACTCCCAAACGTCATGTCTTTTCCCAATGTAATACCTTCAGTTGTCGTCGCCGTACCGGCAGCGTAAGACGTTCCGGCCGATGGTTCTAAAGAGCCGGAAGACGCCAACGCCGGAACGGAACAACACGCCGCAATGGCCATTAATGCTAATGTTTTTTTCATTTTCTGTGAATGATGGACTGAGTAGCAATCAGAGAGATATTCCCCGCCCTCTGTATATCGGATTCCCAATCCGCTCTTTTTCTCCCCCACAGGAAAGATGAGAACAAGCTTTTTCAATCCGCTAAAAAATGTAATATAATTACCTTCTATCACTTATGAATATAAAAAATAAAACGCAGAATAGATTTTTTGTGGAGGTTCTGAAGTTGCTGTATAGGAACAGCAATCCCTTTTCGCAAAATAGAAAAAATTGTAATAATAGTTTCATAATTGAAATGTTAGATTGACCTCGGATTGGGAATCCGGTTGTTTTCCCTCAGCCATCAAAAAAAATCAACATAATGTTTTCATATTCAATAAAAATTAATTTTCTTTCCTTCCATTTCCAGAACCTTCTTCTTGAAAAAGAGCCTTCCCCAAATTATCCTCCCGCTAGCTGTAATATTATTTCACCATGAAATTTTTCAAGACAACCATTGCCATGACAACCCTGCTGGGCTGCCTGCCCACATCCCCCGCAGAAGTCGCCTTTCCGGGGCCTGCACCCGGAACAGCCAGCGCGGAACAATCCGCTTCCGGCTATACTCTTTCCAATAACATCCTGACGGCCAAATTTATCCTTCGGAACGGAAGTCTTTCCTTCGGAGGAATGACTTCCAAACTGGGCCCCGTCGCCAAGGCAGGGGATGAATTATTCATCATCAATCTTCAGGACGGACGGAGCCTTAAATCCTCCGAGCTGAAAGCGGGAAACGTCAAATTCGTCTCCCTTCAGCCCAACCCCAAGGCATTCAGGCTGGCTGACCGCTTCCCGGGAAAAGCCGTCAGCGCAACATTCCAGGCTCTGAACGGAACCCTTCGCATTTCCTGGCGCGCCGTGCTCAGGGACCATTCCCATTACCTGAGGCAGGAACTCCGCCTGGCAAGTATGAAGCCCGTCCAGATGAAAAACATCGTAGCGATGCAATATGACCTGGCAGAAGGGAAAGCCGGGGCACCCTCCGTTTCCGGAAACGCCAGAGGCGCACTCATCGTCAATGACCTGGCGTTCACCGCCCTGGAAACTCCCATGGGCATCAATACCGTGGGAGGCGCCGGAAATATGGAAGGAGGAGAAACCGCCATCTGGAGCGCAGACAAGTGGTCCACAGCCTCATGGACCGGAAATTTCAATGTTCCCCAGGAACTGAAAAAGCAGTACGGAGAACAGGTTTCCAGTGCGGAAGGCCCGGTTTCCATTGACGGCAAAGGAGCATGTACCATCACTTTCCAGTATAAGGGAGGGGACAAGGGCAACAATAAGCTGAACCTTGCCGGCGTGCAGCTCCTCTCTTCCAAGGGGGCCGTTCTTGACTCCGATTTCCACAACGGCAGCACCGGAGATTCCAATGCCGGCAACACTTACACGGTACAGGTTCCCTCCAGGGGAAATTACATTCTGCGCTACTGGGCCCAGACCAAGAGCGAACCGATTGCCAGCAAGGGGGAAATCTCCTTTTCCCTGCCCGTGCGCACGCTGGAGGAAAAGCAGGCTCCCCAGGCGGACGAATCCCGGCTGGCCCAGGGACTCTGGAGCCGTAAAACCACCTTGCAGCCCGGAGAAATATGGGACGTATCCTCCGTTCTCGGAATTTTTGCCCCCGGCCAGAAACGCCGCTCCTTCCTGGCCTATATGGAACGGGAACGCGTGATGCCCTACCGCCCCTTCATCCATTATAATTCCTGGTATGAACTGAACATCAACCGCAACAATGATTCGGACCCCGCCAAGCGCATGACGGAAGAACAATGCCTGGCCGTCCTGAAAGACTGGCAGGAACAGTTTTTCCAGAAGCGCGGCATGTCCATTGACGCCTTCGTCTGGGACGACGGCTGGGATGAATTCAACAGCCTGTGGGATTTCCACAAAATGTTCCCGCAGGGCTTCAAGCGCATTGACGCCGCCGCCGGCAGGCAAAAGGCCGGCATCGGCACGTGGCTGGGTCCGGTGGGGGGCTACGGAGCCTCCAAGGGCAAGCGTCTCGCTTACTGGAACGTGAAGCATCCGGACAACAAGATCGGCAATTTCCAGCTCTCCAACAAGGAATATTTTGACGCCTTTGTGGGCCGCTGCTCCCAGATGGTGAAGGACTACAATATGAAGTACTTCAAATTCGACGGCATCAGCACCCACTTCCATGCCAAGGGGCCCGGCAACGAAGAGGATGCGGAAGGCATCATCCGCGTGCTGAACGCCCTGCGCAAGAAAAAGGGGGATCTTTACATCAACTGCACTGTAGGAACCTGGGCATCCCCCTTCTGGTTCCGTTATGCGGATTCCGTATGGAGGCAGGAGAATGACTTCGGCACCATCGGAGCGGGCGACAACCGCGACAAATGGATCACCTACCGCGACCGCCTGGTGCATGAAGTTTTTGTGCAGGGTTCCCCGCTGATGCCCATCAATTCCATGATGACTCACGGCCTGATGGTCACTAAATTCGGTCCTCCGGCCTGCATGCCCCGCGATCCGGAAAACGTCAAGAAAGAACTCCGCTGCGCCACGGCTTGCGGCACTTCCCTCCAGGAGCTCTACGTGGATCGGGACCTGATGAGCGCCAACGGCGGAGTTCTGTGGGACGAACTGGCTAAGGGGATCAAGTGGATACGCCGCAATGCGGACGTTTTGGACGATGTGCACTGGGTGGGAGGCAATCCGTGGAACAAGGAAACTAACGAAGGGGCCGTGTACGGGTGGGCCGCATGGAATAAAAACAAGGCCACCCTGGCTCTCCGCAATTCCTCCGACCAGGAAAAGAGCCTGACCGGAACCCTGCGCAGCATTCTGGATATCCCTGCGAACGTCAAGGGCTCCATCACCTTCAAGGATTCCTATGACGACCAGCGGACGCTGGACGGCTTCTCCGGCAGTTCCGTAGACATTGATAAGGAAATCTCCTTCACGTTGAAGCCCTTTGAGGTGCTGGTGTACGAAGGGGGAAAGGTCAAATAAATCAGCCGGCCCACACGCCCGGTCAAAGCCGGAACGGCGTTGGAAAAAACATATTGGGGGAGGCGGGATTCCCGCCTCCCTTCCTTGTTCCCGTGCGGACAGAATCCGGGTCAGAATGTTTTTTCAAACGTCACCGCTTCCAGCGGATCGGCAGGGTTGACCGGCATCACCAGGCATTCCGCACCTTCCCCGCCCAGGTACAACATCAGGCTCCTGCCGGGGGAATAGGCGATGGAGACACCGTAATATCCTCCTTTTTTCACCAGGGACCAGGTTCCGCGGCAGGAAGAAACGAGATCTTCCTCCAGCACGGAAAGGTCCTCCCTCTCTTCCGGACGGGCAATCCACCTGCCCCATGCCTCCGGACGGGGAAAGGAAGAAATCTCGCACGTCCCGTCTTCATTCAGGAGGAGCGTGGAAGAACTGACCTGAAAAAAACGCTTCAACTCCGGAGGGCGGAAAAACCGCCTTTCCCTGGGGGAGGATTCCACCTCATACTTTCCGGAAAGGGCCTGCACATCCGGCTCATGAATCCACAGGAAAGTTTGTTGACACACCGCCTGGCGGCACGCCAGCCCCACCACGGCCAGCAGGGAAAGGAACGCCAGGACAAACGCCCACAGGGCCAGCCGCTTTCTCCACCACGCATAAACGGCGGCCAGCCCCGCCACACTGCCCGCGCAAACCCAGAACCCCCAGGAACGGGAAAGGAAGGCCAGGGCATCCGCCAGCACGGAAAATCCATGAGAAAGATCATTCCACATAGGTACTCCAGAATCTCCGGAACATAGTCAAAGTCAAGACAACAATGCCGCCTTTCAAGGCACGGGCCTCAGGCTGCGCCCCGATAAAAAACTCCCGTCATCACTCCTGAAAATATTCCTCCGCGCTTTTCTCACAGGCTCCAATCAGGTAAGAAGCATCTGAACCATGAAAAGCGCAGCACATCATCAGGGGCTTTCGGAACAGCAGGTTCTGGAAAACCGGACCAGATACGGGATCAATATCCTGACTCCCCCGGAAAAGGAACCCCTGTGGAAGCAATTTCTGGAGAAATTTTCAGACCCCATCATCAAAATTCTGCTGGTGGCCCTGCTCCTGTCCGTAGGCGTGGCTTTCTACCAGTTTTTCACCGGAACGGAACCGGCCAGCGTCTTCCTGGAGCCCGCGGGCATCCTGGCGGCCATCCTGCTGGCCACCTGCGTGGGGTTCGCCTTCGAGGTAAGCGCCAACAAGAAGTTTGAAATCCTGAACCAGGTCAATGACGACACCATGGTCCAGGTCATCCGCGGCGGCAATATCTGCGAATTGCCCCGCCGGGACGTGGTGGTGGGCGATATCGTCATCCTGAACACAGGGGAGGAGGTACCGGCGGACGGCGTCCTGCTGGAAGCCGTTTCCCTCCAGGTCAATGAATCCACGCTGACGGGGGAACCCCTCATCGGCAAAACCACGGATGAAGAGGAATTCAAGAAGGATGCCACCTACCCCTCCAACCACGTTCTGAAAGGAACCACCGTGGCGGACGGCCACGGCGTCATGGAAGTGACTTCCGTGGGGGACAGGACGGAATACGGCAAGGTTTATGAAGGTTCCCAGATAGACAACAAGGTGCAGACGCCCCTCAACCGCCAGCTTTCCAGGCTGGGCGACCTCATCACCTGGGCCAGCTACGCCATCGCCGCCTTCATCGTCATCGGGCGGCTTACCCTGTATTTTTCCCATCTGCCGGGCCCCGTGGAATGGCTGAGCGCGGGAACCTACATTCTGAATACCGTCATGATCGCCGTAACCGTCATCGTCGTCACGGTGCCGGAGGGGCTGCCCATGAGCGTCACCCTGAGCCTGGCGCTGAGCATGAAGAGCATGCTCGCCAACAACAACCTGGTGCGCAAGATGCACGCCTGCGAAACCATGGGGGCCGCCACCGTCATCTGCACAGACAAGACGGGCACCCTGACGCGCAACCAGATGAACGTGTACAAGGCGGATTTTTACGGGTTGGGGGACGCCGCCCCGGCGGAAAACGAGCTGGGGAACCTGATCCGGGAGGGAATCGCCGTCAACTCCACCGCCTTTCTGGATTACGCGGACCC
>OHIC01001163.1_pt1 | contig 11055 bp, 12 predicted proteins | sample 1568171 | NCBI WGS metagenome assembly OHIC01 (sample SAMEA3879506, study PRJEB24766) | human gut metagenome | biome: human-associated habitat; feature: feces | place: USA | collected 1985/1987
TTCATCGTTTTTGAGGTGGTCGCCCGCCATCGTGTCCACCATGCCGCCGCAGATCGTCACGGTGGCGGGGCCCTGCATCAGGCCGATGAACATGCAGGCAAGCGACGTGTTGCGCCTCGGGTCGCGCATCAGTCCATTCACCGCCCTCTGTGCATCCTCGAACCGATGGCGCAGGTCAAGCTCGTAGACGAGCACGGAGATCACATACATTGCAAGGTTCACCGACCAGACGTCCCAGCCCGTGAGCGTGTGCAGCGCCGTCTGCCCCGCCGTGGCGAGCGGCAGGCGGAACATCACGATCATCAGGAGTGAACCAAAAATCATCGCAAGATAAAGGGGCAGGCGTTTGTTGAGCAGGGCGAGGATCACCACAAAGATGATCAGAACTTTGATAAGTGCCATGGTGCTGACTTCCTCTCTCCATTTCCCGCGCAAAGCAAGAAAAAGGCCGGGCGGCCACTTTTAGGGTACCGTCCGGCCAAAATGCTATTGCGTAGTGCCTTAGTGCTTCTCTCAGGCCTTCTGCTCTCTCGGCAGCAGGTGGATAGCGTGCTTCGGGCAACTGGGCGCACAGATGGTGCAGCCCCAGCACTTGTCCGCATCGTAGTGCACCTTGCGGTTTTCATCCTTGTAGAACGCACCGAAGTTGCAAATCTTCGTGCACTTGCCGCAGTTGACGCACTCGTCCTCGTGCCAGTCGATCTTCCAGTTGGATTCGGGATAGACGAGACGGGAGCCGGCCTTATACCGTCCCTTCTACCGCCCGTACTACGTCGCGTTCTACGGCGAGATGAAGATGGGCAAAAAGGTGCGCTACATCGCCATCGAGGCCGACGGCTACAAGACCGACAGCTCCCTGTAAGAGAGCGAGCCCCACATTTCAAGAGGTACGATCCGATATGAACACTGTTACGCTTGGCGGCACCGCCACCATCAACGACCTCGTCAGTGTCGCGCGCTTTGGCGCGAAGGTCGCGTTTTCCAAAGAATATGAAGAGCGCGTCAACCACTGCCGCGCCCATGTCGACCGCTTCAGTCACGAGGGCAAGGCCATCTATGGTCTGACCACGGGCCTTGGTGACAACTGGAAGAAGTTCATCCCCGAAAAGGACCGCGAGACGATCCAGCGCAACAACATCTACGCCCACACCTGCGCCGTCGGCGAGCCCATCGCCGAGGAGTGCACGCGCGCGATGATGTTCGTCATGCTCTGCCACTTCGGCTCCGGCCACACGGGCATCCGTCTTGAAACGCTCGCGCTGATCCGCGACATGCTCAACGCGGGCATCAGCCCCGTCGTCCCCAGCCACGGCTCTGTCGGCTATCTGACGCTCGAGGGCCACATCGGCATGGTGATGATCGGCGAGGGCAAGGCCACCTATCAGGGCGAAACGCTTGACGGCGCAGAGGCGCTCAAGCGCGCGGGACTCAAGCCCGTCGTGCTTTCTTCCAAAGAAGGCCTTATCCTGCTCTCCGGCACCACGTCCGTCACCGCGTTCGCGTCGCTTGCGATCTATGACGCGCAGACGACGCTCGCTATCGAGCTCAACTCGTCCGTCGACAACCCGCTCATCTTCGATGAAGAGGACGGCGGTGCGGTCGCGCTGATGGGCTGCAACGCCGACGGCACCTATGCCGGTATGGCGTCCGACAGCCTCTGCATCGCGATCACGGATCTGTGCAAAATGAGCAACAGCCGCATCGACCGCCTGCTCAACAGCTTGGTGAGCGAGCTGCCGGCGTTCCTCAACAAGAACGCCGACTTCAACAACGGTCTCATGATGATCCAGTACGCCTCCGCGGGTCTTCAGGGCGAGCTGCGTATCCTCGCGCACCCCGCCGTGGTCGACAATCTGACCACCTGCGCCAACCAGGAGGACTATGTCAACATGGGCTACAACGCCGCCAAGAAGGCCTATGACTCGATGCACCTCGCCAAATAAATCCTCGCCGCCGAGCTCATCTGCGACGGTCAGGCGCTCGACTGCTACGAGGATAAGCGCTGTGCCAAGGGCACGCAGGCTATCTACGACCTGCTCCGCAGCAAGGTGCCCGAGATGGACAACGACATGCCCCTCACGCCATATCTCGAGGCCGTCGCCCAGCAGATCATCGACCGCGCGTATATCCGAACCGTGGAAGCAAGCGTCGGCGCGCTGAAGTTCTAAAGGAGAATGCCATGATCGAGCACGAACACGTCCATGAGCACAGCCACGGGCACCCCCATGTGCACGGGCATGTCCATGACCCCGAGCAGACGAAAAAGATCAGCAACCGCCTTGCGCGCGCCATCGGGCACCTCGAATCCATCAAAAAGATGGTGGAGGACGACCGTGACTGCTCCGAGGTGCTGATCCAGCTCGCCGCGGTGGAGTCCGCCATCCGCTCGACCAGCCGCCAGATTTTGCGCAACCACATGGAGACCTGCGTCACCGCCACCATCCAGCAAAATGACGAGGAGACGCTCTCCGAGCTTTACCGCGCGATCGACGAGCTTCTAAAATGACAAGTGAAAAAACGTCCGGCTGAATATCAGCCGGGCGTTTTTTATTGGAATGTTCTTCCTTTTGCATAGCGGGCAAAAATGCGCGCAAACTAAGCGCGGCAAACGCCAAAACAATTTTTTGGGAGGACAAATCTATGACCGATCATACCAATAACGGCTGCTCCTGCACGCCCAACACCTCTATTCGCTGCGCCGTGACCAACTGCGCCAACCACTGTAAGGACGCCCAGTACTGCGGTCTGAACGCCATCCAGGTCGGTACGCACGAGGCCAACCCCACCATGGACCAGTGCACCGACTGCCAGAGCTTCAAGAAGCAGTAATTTTTGCAGCCGCCCCTCAGGCGGCCGCTACATAGCATCAAAAAGGCGGTGACAGCATGACGGAAAAGGGCAAATACCGCGTCTGCGGCGCACTCGCAGGCACGGTGAACGGCTTATTCGGCGGGGGCGGCGGCATCCCGCTCGCGTTTTTGCTGCGCTCGTGGGCAAAGCTCTCCGACAAGACGGCGCTTGCGACCTGTGTGGCTGTCATCTTCCCGTTCTGCCTTGTGTCGGTACTCGTGTACGCGTTCCGCGGCGCGCTGCCGCTCGGAGAGGCGCTCCCCTACCTTGTCGGCGGGCTTGCAGGCGGATGGATCGGCGGCAGGCTCTTCAAGGACGTGCCGAACACATGGCTCAAGCGCATTTTCGCGCTGTTTCTGCTCTATGGCGCGGTGAGGTACCTTCTGTGACGGACTGGCTCTTTCCCGCGCTCTGCGGGCTTTTGACGGGAATCCTCTCGTCCTGGGGCGTCGGCGGCGGGACACTGCTTCTTTTATGCATGACGCTCTTTTTCGGCGTGGAGCAGCGCACAGCGCAGGCCATCAACCTGCTCTATTTTCTGCCAACCGCGGGCATCTCGCTCTTCGCGCATCGCAAAAACGGATATCTCGACAAAGCCGTCCTGTGCGCGGCCATCCCGACCGGCACGCTCTGTGCGCTCGCCGCCGCGTTTTTGACGACAATGGTCGACAGCAGCGTCTTCCGCAAGCCGTTCGGGCTGTTCCTGCTCTACGCGGGGCTGTCGATCCTCTTTGAAAAGAAGAAAAACAGCAAAAAAGAAACGCCGTGACTTTCGTCATGGCGTTTTCGATTCTATTCAGATGCGCAGCGCCGTTTCCAGCGCGATATAGAGCTTGCCGAGGTCGTGGTTCGCGCCGCGAAGATTGGCGACATCGTAGCCGCTCTCCTCCAGCACGTCCCCCGCCTCGAGGAAGTTATAGAGCGATAAGCCGTAAAAACTGCACACCGCCTGCACACCGGCGAGCTCCATCTCCACGGTGAGACAGCCCTCGCTTCTTCGCTGCGCGACGAGGCCCGCGGTCTCGCGGATCATGGCGTCCGTCGTCCAAACCCGCCCCGTCACGTGCGGGACGCCCAGCTCGGTAAAGATGGCCGAGAGCTTCCGCGCGTTCTCGACCGTGATGTAGTCGGACGGCGCGGCGAAATAGTACGAGCAGCCCTCGCCGCGGTAACTCTCCGTCGGGACGATGAATTTGCCCCTCGTCGCCTCCCGATTCAAGCTCCCGCAGGAACCGAACATCACGAACTTCGACGCACCGACGATCCAGCTCGCCTCATAGCACTCCGACGCGGCAATCGCCGAGCCGATGCCAGAGAGGTAAAACGCGATGTCCTTTCCCTTGTAATTCATGCGGTAAATGGGGATATTCCCATTGCACGCACCGATCAGGCCGATCTTTTCACTGGGAAAGGTGTCCAGCAGATGCTGATAGATCTTCTGCGAAAACAGGATCAGGCACGTTTCGATAAGGTGCTTCTGCTCGCCGTAAAAGTCCCGCAGGCTGATGACGGGTTCCGTCTTATCGTCAAAGCAGTCGGTGATCATCTTTTCAGCGCTGGTCCGTCAGTTTTTCGAGCGCGTCTTTTGCGGCCATCTGCTCGGCTTCCTTCTTGCTGCGGCCCGCGCCCTTGCCCACAGCGCCGCCGTTGAGCAGCACTTCAAAATAGAACGTCTTGTCATGGTCGGGACCGCTCTCACCAAACAGGCGGTAGGAAAGCGTCTGGTTCGGCGTGCGCTGCACGAATTCCTGTAAAATGGTCTTATAGTCGCGGCGCTTTTCCTCGGCGACCTCCTCGCGCTCGGTATCGAGCAACACTCGGTGGATGAGCGCGCATGCCGCCGTCAAGATACACCGCGGCAAACACCGCCTCGGTCGCGTCGGCCAGGATAGACGGACGCGTGCGGCCGCCGCAGCTCTCCTCGCCGTTGCCGAGCTTTAAGTATTTTCCAAGCTCCAGGCGCTGCGCGACCTCGTGCAGGCTGTCCTCGCACACGAGCAGCGCGCGGATGCGCGTCAGCTCCCCCTCCGGCGCGGTAGGATGCTTGGCAAACAGATACTCCGCCGTCACAAAGCCGAGCACGCTGTCACCCAGGAATTCCAGGCGCTCGTTGCTGAAAAAGTTTGCGCCGCGGTGCTCGTTGGCATACGAGCTGTGGCGCAGCGCCTCTTCGAGCAGCGCCGGATTTTTGAAATGATATTGCAGCTTTTCTTCCAAGGCCTGCATGGTTTTTCCTCCTGATAAAAGGACGCCCCGCGCAAAGCGGGGCGGCTTTTTTCTTCTTAACCGAGCTTCGTGCTCAGGTAGCGCACGCAGTCGCCCACCGTCTTGAGCGAGGTGAGCTCCTCCTCGGGGATCTCATCGAGCTCAAACTCTTCCTCCATGGCCATCACCAGTTCGACAAGATCCACGGAGTCGGCGCCAAGATCTTCCTCAAAAGAGCTGTCCATCGTGACCTCATCGGGGTCGAGCGCGAACTGCTCGACGATCAGCTTCTGCATCGTTTTGAAAATTTCTTCGGGGCTCATAAGTCTTATACTTCCTCTCACGGTTTTGGTTCTTCCAAATGATACGGCAAAGGCACTGTACTGTCAATACCCATTTTGCCGCTTTTTGGCATTCGCGTTATTCTGCCTTCTGTTCAATACGCATCTTGTCGATATTTTGCGCGATGTCGTCGATGATACCGCTGCGCGCGACCTCCATCGCCTGACGGACCGCATTGCAGATACCGACCTCACTCGCGCTGCCGTGCGCCTTGACGACCGGCTTCGAGATGCCGAGCAGCGCCGTACCGCCGACCTCGTTCGCGTCGAGCATTTTCTTGAAATCGCCGAGCTGTCCCTTGAGCAGCAGCGCCGCCAGCTTCGTGCCGGTGCTGTGCATCAGCATTTCCTTCAATTTGATGGAAAGAAGCTTGCCCGTGCCCTCGATGCTCTTGAGCATGATGTTGCCGCTGTAGCCGTCGGCGACGATGACGTCGCACTCACCGAGCATCGCTTCCTTGGCCTCAATGTTGCCGGTGAAGTTGAGATGCCCCGCCTCGCCCGCTTCCTTGAGCTTCTGATACGTTTCGCGGCGCAGCGTGTCGCCCTTGCTCTCCTCCGCGCCGATGTTCAAAAGACCGATGCGCGGATTTTCGACGCCGAGCACTTTCTGCGCGTAGTAGCTGCCAAGATACGCAAATTGCAGCAGGTATTCGACCGTGCACTCGGCGTTCGCGCCGCAGTCGATGAGCACGGCCTTGCCCTTGGCCGTCGGGATGGTCGGCGCGAGCGCCGCGCGGCGCAGGCCGCGGATGCGCTTGACGAGAAGCGTCGCGCCCGCAAGGAGCGCGCCCGTGCTGCCCGCGCTGACAAAGCCGTCCGCGTCGCCCGCGTGCAGCATATTGAGCCCCACGGTGAGGGACGAATCCTTCTTGTGCTTAAAGGCCGTCGCCGGATCGTCGCAGATCTCGACCACCTCGGTCGCGTTGGCGATCTCCATGCCCTTGGGGAGCTCCTTGCAGCCGCACTGCTGCAGGGTCTTCAAGATCTCTTCCGTTTTTCCGGTCAGGACGATGTCCACGCCGTACTTCTCCTGCGCCATCAGCGCGCCCTTGACGGGCGCGAGCGGGGCGAAATCGCCGCCCATGGCGTCGACGATGATCTTCACGGGGTCACTCTCCTTTCCTGTCACTCAGCACGTCCTCGCGCATCGCGTCGATCTTTTCAAGCGAGCGCGCGGCGAGCTGCGCATTTTTCACGCGCTTGCCGCCCTTGATGCGGTAGCCCAGCGGCGGCATGATACCAAAGTTCACGTTCATCGGCTGAAAGTCCGAGACCGTCGTATCGCTGATGTAAAGCCCCAGCGCCCCGATGGCCGTCTCGCGTGGGAAATCGACGGGCGGTTTGCCTTCGAGTCTTCTTGCCATCTCGATGCCCGCCAGAAAGCCCGAAGCCGCGGACTCGATATAGCCCTCCACGCCGGTCATCTGCCCGGCAAAGGCGATGCGGTCATCCGCGATCAGGCGATAGTAGCGGTCCAGCATCCCCGGCGAGCGGAGATAGGTGTTGCGGTGCATCACGCCGTAGCGCACAAACTCCGCATCATGCAGCGCGGGGATCATCGAAAACACGCGCTTCTGCTCGGGAAAGCGCAGATGCGTCTGGAAGCCGACAAGGTTATAGACGCTGCCCTGCGCGTTGTCGCGCCGCAGCTGGACGACGGCATAGGGTTCCTGCCCCGTCTTCGGGTCTCGCAGACCGCGCGGCTTGAGGGGGCCGTAGCAGAGCGTATCGTGTCCGCGGCGCGCCATGACCTCGACGGGCATGCAGCCCTCGAAGACGTTTTTATCCTCAAAGCCGTGTACGCTCGCTTCCTCGGCGGTCGTGAGCGCCTGCCAGAAGGCATCGTACTCCTCCTCCGTCATCGGGCAGTTGATGTAGTCCGCCGTCCCCTTGTCGTAGCGCGAGGCGAAAAACGCCGAATCCATGTCGACGCTCTCAAACGTCACGAGCGGCGCGGCGGCATCAAAAAAGTTCAGCGTGTGCCCGTCACCGATCTTTTCGGCGATGGCGGCGGCGAGCGCGTCGCTCGTCAAGGGGCCCGAGGCGATGATGACGTTCCCCTCGGGGATGGCCGTCACCTCGCCGGGGACAACCGTGATATTGGGATGCGAACGGATCTTCTCTGTCACGAGCTTTGAAAAGCCGCAGCGGTCGACCGCCAGCGCGCCGCCCGCCTCCACGCGCGTCGCGTCCGCGCAGGCAAGGATCAGCGAATCGAGGCGGCGCAGCTCCTCTTTGAGAAGGCCGACCGCGTTTTCGATCTGGTCCGAGCGCAGCGAATTCGAGCAGCAAAGCTCGGCAAAATCCGCCGTGTGGTGCGCGGGGGTGGTCTTTTCGGGTTTCATTTCATGCAGCGTCACGGCGATGCCGCGCTGCGCGAGCTGCCAGGCAGCCTCGCAGCCAGCAAGGCCGGCGCCGATCACAGTTACTTGCATCAGTTCTCTTCTTTCTCCGCGGTCTTTTTGGCCGCGGACTTGGCGGTCGTCTTCTTAGCGGCCGCCTTTTTCGTGGTCGCGGTCTTCTTTGCCGCCGTCTTTTTTGCGGGCTTTTCTGCACCATCCTCGGCTGCGGCCTTCTTTGTCGTTTTCTTCGCTGCGGCGGTCTTCGTCGCGGTCTTCTTGGTGCTCGCCGCTTTTGTGCTCGTTTTCTTTGCAGTGGTGCTCTTCTTAGCCGTCGTCTTCCTGGCGGCGGTCTTCTTTGCCGCGGTCTCCGCCGCATCGGCGGCTTCGGCGCTCTCCGCGCCCTCTTCCGCGGTCTCGGTGGTCTTCTTTTTCACATAGCCGCGCTGGTCTTCCGGCACAAAGCGCGAACACGCGGGGTTGATGCAGTACGGGCGCTTAAAGCCCTTGCCCGCCTTTTTGAACATCGTCTGGCCGCACTCGGGGCAGTCGTCCTTCGTCGGCACATCCCAAGTCATGAAGTCGCACTTCTTCTCGGGATCGCTGCTGGTGGAGAATTCGCAGGCGTAGTACGTGTACTGCTTGTTCGTCTTCTTGCTCACGCCGGTGCGCTTCATCATGCGCCCGCCGCACTTGGGGCAGCGGCCCGGCATTTCGATGACAAGGGGCTTGGTGAACGTGCACTCAGGGTAGCCCGGGCAGGCAAGGAAGCGGCCAAAGCGCCCGCTCTTGATGACCATGTTGCGGCCGCAGACGTCGCACTTCTCCTCGCTGAACTCATCGGGGACCTTGAGTCTCACGCCCTCAAGCGCCTTCTCGGCGTTTTCAAGGTCGCGCTCAAAGCCGCCGTAAAAGTCGCGGATGACGTCCTTCCACGCGGTCTTGCCCTCCTCGACGGTATCGAGCTTTTCCTCCATGCGGGCGGTGAACTTCATGTCCACAATGTCGGGGAAGCGCTCTTCCATCAGGCCCGTCACCACCTCGCCGAGCGGCGTGGGACGCAGGTATTTTCCGTCCTTGATGACGTATTCGCGGTCTAAGATCGTCGAGACCGTCGGCGCGTAGGTCGACGGGCGGCCGATGCCGTTCTGCTCCATCGCGCGGATGAGCGTCGCGTCCGTGTAGCGCGCGGGCGGCTGGGTGAAGTGCTGGAGCGGCGTATATGCCTCGAGCGTCAGGCCCTGCCCCTCGACAAGCGGCGGCAGCGTGCCTTCCTTTTCCTCCTTGCTGTCGTCGTCGCGAGACTCCTCGTAAACGGCGGTGTAGCCGGAGAATTTCAGGTTGCTGGCGCTCGCGTGGAACTCGTGTCCGCCCGCCATGATCTGCGCGCTCACGCTGTCATACACGGCGTTCGCCATCTGGGAGGCCAAAAAGCGGCTCCAGATCAGGCGGTACAGACGATATTGCTCGCCCGTCAGATCGCCCTTGATCTGCTCGGGCGTCAGGTTGACGTTCGAGGGACGGATGGCCTCGTGCGCGTCCTGCGCGCCGGCCTTGGCCTTGTAGTGGCGGGCGGTCTTGGGATAGTAGCTCTGCCCGTAGCGTCCTAAAATAAACGTCTTCGCTGCGGCGATGGCCTCTTCGGAGATGCGCAGCGAGTCGGTACGCATGTAGGTGATGAGACCCACCGTGCCCTCGCCCGTGATGTCCACGCCCTCATAGAGCTGCTGGGCGATGGCCATGGTGCGGCGCGGCGTCATGTTGAGCTTGCGCGAGGCCTCCTGCTGTAAGGTGGAAGTGGTGAACGGCAGCGACGGGGAGCGCTGCTTGTCCGTGCGCTTGATGTTCGTCACAGTAAAGGACTTGTCGCCGATGTCGGCAATAATGCCGTCCACCTGCTCGCCGGAGGCCGGCTCAACCTTTTTACCGTCCTTGCCGTAATAGTGCGCCTCAAAGGTCTTGTGCGTCGCCTCGTCGGTGAGGTCGGCGTCAAGTGTCCAGTATTCCTGCGCCTCGAAGGCCTGAATTTCCTTTTCGCGGTCGTCGACCATGCGCACAGCGACGGACTGCACGCGGCCCGCGGAGAGGCCGCGGCGGACCTTCTTCCACAGAAGCGGGCTCAGCTGATAGCCCACGATGCGGTCGAGCACGCGGCGCGCCTGCTGCGCGTCGACCAGGTCCTGGTCGATGGCGCGCGGCTCCTTGATGCTCTCGGAGACGACCTTTTTCGTGATCTCGTTGAAAGTCACGCGCTTGGCCTTTTCATCGTCCAGATTCAAAAGCGCTTTTAAGTGCCACGAGATGGCTTCGCCCTCGCGGTCCGGGTCCGTTGCAAGATACACGGTGTCGCTGCTCTTGGCGGCCTTTTTGAGCTCGCTGATGAGTTCCTCTTTTCCGCGGATGGGCTGATAGACAGGCTCGAAGTCGTGCTCGATATCAACGCCCAGCTTGCTTTTCGGCAGGTCGCGCAAATGGCCCATGCTGGCCTTGACCTCGTAGTCTTTGCCGAGATATTTTCCAATGGTTTTCGCCTTTGCCGGAGACTCGACGATCACCAGATGCTTTTTTGCCATGAATGTTATTCCTCCAGTAGTGTGACGGTCAAAGAAAAATGCTTGCCGCTGCCCTGCTCGACGTAGCCCTCAAGCTCCATCATCGTCAGCGCGGAAAGAACACGGCGCGTGGGGATCTGCGTCTTTTCGATCAGATCGTCCACCTGCAGCGCGCCGTCTTTGAGCGTGCGCAGAATGGCGATCTGGTCGTCGGTCAGCCCCGCGTCGTTGGTTTTCAAATTCAGTGTCGGCAGCGACAGTATTTCCTCCGCCGCGGCCTGCTTGGCGCGCGCTTGCTCCTCGCGCGCCTGATAGCCGAGCGTACGCGGAAGCTCCACGCGCTCGCCGAGTATTTTATGCGGATAGATGGCCTCGTACTCGCGCAGCACATCCCAGCTGTCGGTGATGAGGCCCGCCGCGCCGTCTGCGATCAAACGGTTGCAGCCGCGGCTGAGTGGCGCGTCGATCGGACCGGGAACGGTGAAAACATCGCGTCCCTGCTCAAGCGCGGTATTCGCCGTGATGAGCGCGCCGCTCTTTTCCGGCGCTTCGACCACGATGGTGGCGAGGCTCAAGCCGCTGATGATGCGGTTTCGCACGGGAAAATGCCACGCCTCGGCCGCCGTCCCGGGCGGATACTCGCTGATGAGCGCGCCCGAGGCCGCGATATCGCGGTACAGCCATTCATTCTCCGCGGGATAGACAATGTCCAGCCCGTTGCCGAGCACGGCGATGGTCTTTCCGCCCGCGCGCAGCGCGCCGCGG
>OHIC01001180.1_pt1 | contig 10875 bp, 10 predicted proteins | sample 1568171 | NCBI WGS metagenome assembly OHIC01 (sample SAMEA3879506, study PRJEB24766) | human gut metagenome | biome: human-associated habitat; feature: feces | place: USA | collected 1985/1987
AAGGGAAGAAGAGATAAGAGAAGAGCAAACTGGAAAATGTCTGCTCCGACCTTAGTAAAGTGCAGCAAGTGCGGCGAATTAATGATGCCACACCGTGTATGCAAGAACTGCGGATCTTATAACAAAAAAGAGATTATCGCGCAGGATTAATAAGGATAGGTCTTTAAAAATCAAGAGTTGGCGGTTTTGCTGACTCTTGATTTTTTTGTGCCTGAAAGAGCCAATTTATCGTTGATTTATGGAATGATATATAGTATATTTTCTAGTAGATGCATAAGGAGGAACAGACCATGCAGACAATCACGAAAGTAGCTCTTGATGCAATGGGCGGTGATAATGCACCGGCAGAAATTGTTAAGGGAGCAGTTGATGCGGTCTCTTCCCGTGAAGATATCAAAGTTTTTCTGGTTGGACAGGAGGACGTGGTAAGGGAAGAATTGCAAAAGTACCCATATCCGCAGGAGCGTATTGAGGTTGTGGATGCGCCTGAAGTAATTGAGATGGCAGAGCCACCCGTTCAGGCAATTCGAAAGAAAAAACAGTCATCCCTCGTTGTAGGTATGAATATGGTAAAACAAAGAGAAGCGGATGCATTTGTTTCCGCAGGAAGTTCCGGAGCGGTTCTGGTTGGCGGACAGACGATTGTCGGACGCATCCGTGGAATCAAACGCCCACCGCTGGCACCGATCATTCCGACGGAGACCGGAATTTCACTGTTGATCGACTGTGGCGCAAATGTAGACGCACGACCGGAACATTTATTACAGTTTGCAAAGATGGGTTCCGTTTATATGGAAAACGTTGTGGGGATTAAGAATCCGAGAGTGGCGATTGTAAATATTGGTGCGGAAGAGGAAAAGGGAAATGCTCTGGTAAAAGAAACATTTCCATTGTTGAAAGAATGTGAGGATATCAATTTTGTCGGAAGTATTGAGGCAAGAGAGATTCCACACGGTGGAGCAGATGTCATTGTGTGCGAGGCATTTGTCGGAAATGTCATTTTAAAATTATATGAAGGTCTCAGTTCAACACTGATCGGTGTGATCAAGGCGGGACTGATGAGCAATTTAAAGAGCAAGATCGGTGCGGCACTGGCATTGCCGTCACTGAAAAAAACACTGAAAGCATTTGATGCGAGCCAGTATGGCGGAGCACCGCTTCTGGGACTGAATGGCCTTGTGGTAAAGACCCATGGAAGTTCCAGGGCAAAGGAAATTACCAATTCCATTTACCAGTGTGTGACATTCCGTGAAGAGAATATTAACGAAATTATCAAAGAAAGAGTTGCAGATTCCAAAAATAATGAAGAAGAATAAGAAAGGAAATGAAGTATTATGGAGTTCGAAAAATTAAAGAAGATTATTGTGGACGTATTAAACGTGGACGAAAATGAGATTACGATGGATACCACATTCATCGATGATCTGGGAGCGGATTCCCTGGATGTATTCCAGATCATTATGGGACTTGAGGAAGAATTTGATATTGAGATTCCAAACGAGCAGGCAGAAAAGATTGTTACAGTAGGGGATGCGGTAGAACAGATCAAAGCTGCAATGAATGAAAACTAAACACAGATACGAAAGGAGTCCGGTGGCGGACTCCTTTATTTCAGAAAGGGGAAAGAAGTGACAGATATTAAAAAATTTCAGGAAGTGATCGGATATCACTTTCATGATGAAAAACTGCTTCGTCAGGCACTGACGCATAGTTCATTTGCCAATGAGAAGCACTTAAAGAAACATTCGGACAATGAGAGACTGGAGTTTTTGGGCGATGCTGTGCTTGAGATTATCTCCAGTGAATTTTTGTACAAAGAGTATCCGGACAAGCCGGAAGGAGAACTGACAAAACTGCGTGCAAGCATTGTCTGTGAACCGACACTGGCACTCTGTACCAAGGATATTGCTTTGGGAGAGTATCTTTTACTCGGAAAAGGAGAGGACCAGACCGGAGGAAGAGGCCGCAAATCTATTTTGTCTGATGCGCTTGAAGCTGTGATCGGGGCAATTTATTTGGATGGTGGTTTTGCTAATGCAAAAGAGTTTATTCATAAATATATTCTGACAGATATTGAACACAAACAGCTCTTTTATGATAGCAAGACTATCCTGCAGGAGGTTGTGCAGGGAGAACATGAGCAGCTTACTTATGTACTGACCGATGAGTCCGGTCCGGATCATAATAAGAGTTTTACTGTCCGTGCATGTATTGGAGAGCGTGTCATTGGCAGCGGAACCGGACATACCAAAAAAGCGGCGGAACAGGAGGCTGCATATCAGGCACTTCTGATGCTTAAAAATCAGCAAAGGGGATAATACATGTATTTAAAAAGTATTGAGGTGCAGGGATTTAAATCATTTGCAAACAAAATTGTATTTGAATTCCACCAGGGAATCACGGGCATTGTAGGACCGAACGGAAGTGGAAAAAGTAACGTTGCGGATGCGGTGCGCTGGGTACTTGGAGAGCAGTCGGTCAAGCAGCTGCGTGGGACTTCCATGCAGGATGTTATTTTTGCGGGTACGGAGAACCGGAAACCGCTCAGCTATGCGTATGTAGCGATTACACTGGATAATTCCGACCATAAACTGGCAATCGACTATGAGGAAGTCACCGTTGCCAGACGTCTGTATCGTTCCGGAGAGAGTGAATATCTGATCAATGGCAGTCCGTGCCGACTGAAAGAAGTTTCAGAATTGTTTTATGATACCGGTATCGGAAAAGAAGGATATTCGATCATTGGACAGGGACAGATTGACCGGATCTTAAGCGGCAAACCGGAAGAACGGCGCGAACTTTTTGATGAGGCGGCAGGAATAGTAAAATTCAAAAAACGAAAAGCGACTGCACAAAAAAAGTTAGAGAATGAGAGAGACAATCTGGTCCGTGTAAACGATATTTTGTCGGAACTGGAACGCCAGGTGGAACCGTTACAGCTGCAGTCGGAAAAGGCAAAAACCTATTTAAAAAAGAAGAATGAGCTGAAAGATTATGATGTCAACATGTTTCTCATGGAAACAGAGAGAATCGCATCCGAGCAGCGTGAAGTAGAGGAAAAATTCAAAATTGCAGATGAACAGCTGAAAGAAAGCGCGGATGCAAGGGAAAAGATCCGCCAGGAATATGACCGTTTGGGCGAAAGCATCACGGAAATGGACGAAAAGATCAATGCAATCCGGGAAAATATCAGCAATACGTCTGTGATGAAGGAAAAACTCGAAAGCCAGATCCAGATACTGGCAGAGCAGATCCATACGGCAGAGATGACAGATGAACATCTGCAGAGCCGTCTGGATGCCATTGCGCGGGAACAGAAGGAAAAGGAGGAGGCAAAAGCTTCCTACGAGAAAGAAAAACATTCCGGTGATGAACAGCTTGCACAGGTACGGAAACGGCAGGAAGAAGCAGCACAGACACTGGCAGAGATACAGAAACAGATTGCATCCTGTAATGAGGGAATGGAACAGGGGCAGAAAGAATTGTTTGCGCTGTTAAACCGCAGAGCAGATATTCAGGCCAAACAGCAGCGTTCCGATACCATGGTGGAGCAGATCAATATACGAAAAGCAGAGCTTGGAAAGCGTCTGCTGGACAGAAAAACGCAGGAAACGGATCTGGATTCGGTTCTTGCAGACTGTAAAAAAGATCTCGAAGAGGTCAGTGCGCATATCCGAAAACTTTCGGAGCAGGAAAAAGAATTAAGTGCAAAGGAAAAAGAATGGAGAACCAAGGCAAAGGAAAATGACTGTGCACTGGAAGAAAAGCAAAACGAATTTCACAGGCAGCAGTCTCGTCTGGAGTCGCTTAAAAATATTGCGGAGCGCTATGACGGATACGGAAACAGTATCCGCAAAGTGATGGAACAGAAAGAACATAATCCGGGATTACTCGGGGTTGTGTCAGATCTGATGCAGGTGGATAAGAAATATGAGATTGCGATTGAGACCGCTCTGGGTGGAAACATTCAGAATATTGTGACGGAAGATGAAGCAACGGCAAAGAAAATGATTGCATTTCTGAAGCAGAACCGTTTCGGACGTGCAACATTTCTTCCGCTGACCAGTGTAAGCGCAAGAAAAAATCCGAAGAATGAAGCGGCACTGAAGGAGCCCGGAGTCATTGGAATTGCCAGTCAGCTGGTAAAGTGTGAGCAAAAGTATGAGGAAGTGGCGGCGTATCTGCTGGGGCGTGTGCTTGTGGCAGATTCGATTGATCATGCGATTGCACTTGCAAAGAAGAATCATTACAGTTTACATATTGTAACTCTCGAGGGAGAATATTTAAGCCCCGGTGGTTCCATGACGGGTGGAGCATTTAAAAATTCATCCAATCTGCTGGCAAGACGCCGCGAAGTGGAGGAACTGGAAACGAAAACGAATCGTCTGCTTCAGGAGATTGCGCAGATAAAAAACCGCAGGGAGGATCTTCTTACGGCCATTGAGCTGAATGAGGAAGATCTCGAACAGGTGAAAGAAACCCTGCAGAAAGAATTTATTCGTCAGAATACTGCAAAGATCAATGTGGATCGTGCAATGCAGCAGAAAAATGAGAGTGAAGAAGTATTTTCAAGTCTCATGAAGGAACGGCAGCAGATGGATCGGCAGGTGGAAGAAATCCGTGCAGATCAGACAGGCATTAAGGAGGAACTGGAACATTCCAGACAACGGGAAACGGAAATCCAGCATGCGAATGAAGCGTTTCAGAAGATGCTTGAAGAACAGAAAGAACTGGAAAATAAAGCGGAATCGGAACTTTCCGGAATTCAGCTTGAGGAAGCGAATATCCGGCAGAAAGTAGAATTTGCCCAGACAAACGTGGAACGTATCAATGGAGATCTGGAAAAATTCGAGACGGAAAAGACCGGGCTTCTGGAGAATGCGAAAAATTTCAAAGAAGATGTGGAAAAGAAACAGCACGATATTGCAGAAATCCAAAAGACGATCCTTGCTTCTTCGGATTCCCATGGGCAACTGGAACAGAAACTTCGTGAAAGCGTAGAACAAAAAGAACAGATGTCTGCGGAATACCGGGGATTTTTCCGGAAACAGGAGGAAATTTCCGAGCGGTGTAACGGATTGGATAAAGAAGTGTTCCGTCTGAACAACCAGCGGGAAAAGCTGAATGAATCTGCAGAACAACAGACAAATTATCTGTGGGAAGAATATGAACTGACACCGCATGCGGCAGCAGAATTAAGAAACAGTGAATACGAAGATCCGCTTGCTTTAAAGAAACTGATCGCAGCAGTAAAGGATGAGATCCGGAAGCTGGGAACAGTCAACGTCAATGCCATTGAAGAGTACAAAGAAGTTTCGGAACGTTATACGTTCCTGAAAGGGCAGCATGATGATCTGGTTGAGGCAGAGCAGACACTGCTCGGCATCATAGAAGATCTCGACAGCGGCATGAGAAAACAGTTTATGGAAAAGTTTGCGGAAATCCAGAAAGAATTCAATGCATCATTCAAGCACCTGTTCGGCGGCGGACATGGAGCTTTGGAACTGGTGGAGGATGAGGATATTCTCGAATGTGGCATCCGCATCATTGCACAGCCGCCGGGAAAGAAACTGCAGAATATGATGCAGATGTCCGGTGGTGAGAAAGCACTGACGGCGATTGCACTGTTGTTTGCGATTCAGGCGCTGAAACCTTCGCCGTTTTGTCTTCTGGATGAGATCGAAGCAGCGCTTGATGATTCCAACGTCTCAAGGTTTGCAAGTTACTTAAATAAGCTGACAAAAAACACACAGTTTATTGTAATTACGCACAGACGTGGTACAATGACAGCAGCGGACCGGTTGTATGGAATTACCATGCAGGAAAAAGGTGTATCGACACTTGTGTCGGTAGATCTGATTGAACATGATTTGAACTGATTGATTATGTAAAAAGAAAGAAGCGATAAGAAAGGAAACTGATATGGGAGAAAAGAAAGGTTTTTTCAGCCGGCTTGTCGAAGGATTGACCAAGACAAGAGATAATATTGTATCCGGAATTGATTCGGTATTTCACGGTTTTTCTAAAATTGATGATGAATTTTACGAGGAATTGGAGGAAATCCTGATCATGGGTGATCTGGGCGTTAAGGCTACCGAGTCGATTCTGGATGATCTGCGTGAAAAAGTAAAGGCAAACCATGTGAAAGAGCCTGCAGAATGCAAACAGCTTCTGATCGACAGCATCAAACAGCAGATGCAGGTCGGTGAGACGGCATACCGCTTTGAAGAAGAGACATCCGTTGTCCTTGTGATCGGAGTCAATGGTGTGGGAAAGACCACAACCGTCGGAAAACTTGCAGGTAAACTGAAAGAGCAGGGGAAAAAGGTTGTGATTGCCGGTGCGGATACTTTCCGTGCAGCAGCAGGAGATCAGCTCAAAGAGTGGGCGGACCGTTCGGGAGTTGACATGATTGGCGGAACGGAAGGCGCAGATCCGGGATCTGTGGTTTATGATGCAACGGCTGCAGCAAAGGCCAGAAATGCAGATGTGCTTCTGGTCGATACGGCAGGACGTCTGCACAACAAGAAAAATCTGATGAATGAGCTTGGAAAAATTAACAAGATTCTCGAAAAAGAGTATCCACAGGCGTATCGGGAGACGCTGGTTGTGCTGGATGCGACAACCGGACAGAATGCGCTGGTCCAGGCAAAGGAATTTTCCGATGTGGCAAAGATTTCCGGAATTGTGCTGACAAAGATGGATGGAACAGCCAAGGGAGGAATTGCGGTGGCAATTCAGGCGGAACTTGGAGTGCCGGTCAAATATATCGGCGTGGGAGAGACCATTGATGACCTCCAGAAATTTGACCCAGATGAATTTGTGAATGCATTGTTTGACGTAAAAAATAAGGAGGACAACGATGAAGATGCTGACGCTAGATAAATTTGAAGAAGCAAGTGAAAAAGTAAAAGAGGTTACTCTGGAGACAAAACTTGTATACAGTGATTACTTAAGTGACCAGACAGGCAATAAAGTATATTTAAAGCCGGAGAATATGCAGTTTACCGGTGCATACAAAGTAAGAGGTGCTTATTATAAAATCAGCACGCTCTCAGAGGAAGAACGTCAGAGAGGACTGATTACAGCATCTGCCGGAAACCATGCGCAGGGAGTGGCATATGCCGCAAAGTGCTACGGCTGTAAGGCGGTAATTGTAATGCCAACCACCACGCCTCTGATCAAGGTGAATCGTACCAAGAGTTACGGTGCGGAAGTTGTGTTGTACGGAGATGTATATGATGAGGCATGTGCACATGCACTGGAGCTGGCAGAAAAAAATGGATATACCTTTATTCATCCGTTCGATGATCTGGCAGTGGCAACCGGTCAGGGAACCATTGCAATGGAGATCTTTAAGGAACTTCCGCTGGTAGAGTACATTCTTGTTCCGATTGGGGGAGGCGGACTGGCAACAGGCGTATCCACACTTGCAAAGCTGCTCAATCCAAAGATTAAGGTGATCGGTGTGGAGCCGGCTGGTGCAAACTGTATGCAGGCTTCATTTGCAGCCGGAAAAGTGACAACGCTTCCGACAGTAAATACAATCGCCGACGGTACTGCCGTAAAGACACCGGGAAGCAAAATTTTCCCATATATCCAGAAAAATCTGGATGACATTATCACGGTAACGGATGATGAACTGATCGTAAGCTTTCTGGATATGGTGGAAAACCACAAGATGATTGTAGAAAATTCCGGACTGCTTACAGTAGCTGCATTAAAGCATTTAAATGTCAAGGACAAGCGTGTGGTATCCATCTTAAGCGGTGGAAACATGGATGTGATCACGATGTCCTCTGTGGTACAGCAGGGACTGATTTTCCGTGACCGTATCTTTACCGTTTCGGTATTGCTTCCGGATAAGCCGGGAGAATTGGCGAAAGTTTCCGAGACACTGGCAAAAGAGCAGGGAAATGTCATCAAACTCGAACACAATCAGTTTGTTTCCACGAACCGGAATGCCGCAGTTGAACTTCGGATTACATTGGAGTGTTTTGGTACCGATCACAAGAAGCAGATTATCAAGGCGCTGGAAAAGGCCGGATATAAGCCAAAGATCGTAAGAACCATGATTTAAAAATAAATTACAAGGTGTCAAGAAAAAATACTTGACACCTTGTTTTCTTTATGGTAAAGTATCCAAGGTGATTGATGTGGAAGAAAAGTTACAACAGGCTTATTTATATGATTTTTATGGCGAGTTACTGAATGAACATCAGCGCCGGATCTATGAGGACTTCGTGTTCAATGATCTTTCTCTCGGTGAGATTGCCGAGGAGGAGGGGATTACCAGACAGGGCGTGGCAGATATGATCAAACGCTGTGGAAAGAAGCTTTCGGATTATGAAAAGAAACTTCATCTGGTAGAGAAGTTCTTATCTGTGAAGCAGGATGTGGAGGAAATTCACAGACTGGCAGAACAGTTTCATCAAACAAAAGATGAACAGATCGTAGAACAGATCGCAACGATTTCAAATCAGATTTTGGAGGAGCTGTAGTATGGCATTTGACAGTCTTTCTGAAAAATTGCAGAATGTATTTAAGAATCTTCGCAGCAAGGGCAGACTGACAGAGGACGATGTCAAGACAGCACTGAAAGAAGTCAAGATGGCACTGCTTGAGGCAGATGTAAATTTCCGTGTGGTCAAGCAGTTTGTCAAAGATGTGCAGGAGCGCGCGATCGGACAGGACGTGATGAACGGACTGAATCCGGGACAGATGGTCATCAAGATCGTAAACGAAGAGATGGTTAAGCTCATGGGCTCCGAGACAACCGAGATTGCGTTCCGGCCGGGAAAAGAACTGACCGTCATTATGATGGTAGGTCTGCAGGGTGCCGGTAAAACAACTACGACAGCGAAAATTGCCGGAAAGTTAAAGGCAAAAGGAAAAAGGCCGCTTTTAGTTGCGTGTGACATTTATCGTCCGGCTGCGATTGAGCAGTTACAGATAAATGGAGACAAGCAGGAAGTTCCTGTATTTTCGATGGGAACAAATCACAATCCGGTGGATATTGCAAAAGCCGGTGTGGAGCACGCAAAGGCAAACGGAAATAATGTAGTGATTCTCGATACCGCCGGACGTCTTCATATTGATGAGGACATGATGGAGGAACTCGCGAAGATAAAAGAGCAGGTAGAAGTATTCCAGACCATTCTCGTTGTTGATGCAATGACCGGTCAGGATGCGGTAAATGTTGCTTCGACATTTAATGACAAGATAGGAATCGATGGTGTTGTTCTGACAAAGCTCGATGGAGATACCCGGGGCGGTGCAGCTCTTTCCATCCGCGCAGTGACAGGAAAACCGATTCTGTACGCAGGTATGGGTGAGAAACTTTCGGATCTGGAACAGTTTTATCCGGATCGTATGGCATCCCGAATCCTTGGTATGGGTGATGTGCTTACCATGATTGAGAAAGCACAGGAGAATCTCGACGAGGAAAAAGCCAAAGAACTTGAGCAGAAGATGCGCAAGAATGAATTTGACTTTGAAATGTATTTAGAGTCCATGAGTCAGATGAAAAAGATGGGCGGTTTGTCCAGTCTGATGGGCATGATGCCGGGACTTGGACTCGGCGGTGGAAAGATGCCGGAGATTGATACGGACGAAGCGGAGAAAAACATGCGGAGAATAGAGGCAATTATTCATTCCATGACACCGCAGGAACGTAAAAATCCGAATCTGCTCAATCCAAGCAGAAAGAACCGCATTGCAAGAGGTGCGGGTGTACAGGTGGCAGAAGTCAATCGTCTGGTCAAGCAGTTTGAGCAGACAAAGAAAATGATGAAACAGATGCCCGGCATGATGGGCGGCAAACGTGGTAAAAGAGGAATGTTCAAAGGACTTCCCTTTTAAATAAAAAACAAAACCTATGAGGAGGTGAAATCATGGCAGTAAAGATCAGATTAAGAAGAATGGGACAGAAGAAGGCTCCTTTCTATAGAATCGTAGTTGCAGATTCCCGCTCACCAAGAGACGGAAGATGCATCGAAGAGATCGGAACATATGATCCAACAAAGGATCCTAGCGAGTATCACGTAGATGCTGAGCTGGCTAAGAAGTGGTTATCTACAGGCGCACAGCCAACAGAGACCGTTAACAGAATCTTCAAGGCAGCTGGTATCGAGAAATAATTCCGAAGGGTGGATGTAATTAATGAAAGAATTAGTTGAAGTAATTGCAAAGTCACTCGTTGATTTCCCGGATGAAGTTGTTGTGACGGAGTCTGAGAATGAAAAAGGAACTCTGCTGGAACTTAGGGTTGCGCAGTCCGATATGGGCAAAGTAATCGGAAAGCAGGGACGCATTGCGAAAGCAATCCGTGCGGTTGTGAAAGCAGCGGCATCCAAAGAAGACAAAAAAGTTATTGTGGAAATCATGCAATAACATAACGGTAGGATATACCGCATTAAGCACCCCGCAGTTGCGAGGTGCTTGTTTTTCTATGAAACAAATTCATGAGAGAATCTGCACAATAGGAGATTTTATGGAAGATTTATTTCAGGTGGGAGTGATTACGGCTCCTCACGGGGTACGTGGAGAGGTGAAAGTGTTTCCTACCACGGATGATAATGCCCGGTTTAAAAATTTGAAAACAGTCCTCCTTGATCAGGGTCGGGGAACCAGAGAACTTGAAATCGAAGGTGTTAAGTTCTTTAAAAATATGGTGATCCTGAAATTCAAGGGGATAGATGATAGAAATGACGTGGAGAGAATGCGGCAGGCAAAGCTGCTTGTTACCAGGGAAAATGCAGTGGAATTAGGAAAAGACGAGTATTTTATTGCAGATCTGATCGGAATACAGGTGGTTTCGGATGAAGGAGAAGAACTTGGAACAATCTCCGATGTATTGCAGACCGGTGCCAATGA
>OHIC01001182.1_pt1 | contig 10861 bp, 6 predicted proteins | sample 1568171 | NCBI WGS metagenome assembly OHIC01 (sample SAMEA3879506, study PRJEB24766) | human gut metagenome | biome: human-associated habitat; feature: feces | place: USA | collected 1985/1987
CTGGACCGCAACGGGGAACCGCTGGCCGTGACGTCCGTAGCCTATCAGCTGGCTTTGCGGTTTGAAATTTTTGAAAACCCCGACCGTTCCCGCGTAGTGGAATTCGGGCGCAACTGCTTGGAACAGGCCAAAAAAATTGCCGGAAAGGCGTGGTCTTTTTCCGACGAACAGCTCTGGAAACATTATGAGCACCGCCGCTGGCTGCCTCTTCCGCTCACGAACGTCATTCGTGCGGAGGAAGCGGAAAAGCTGAAGGATAAAGTGAAAAGCGTGCGCGGCCTTCAGCTGTTGCCCATTTACATCCGTTCCTATCCGGAGAAGGAAATCGCCGGCCATATCATCGGCTATGTGGGATCCAAGGGAAAACTGCCAACCGGCCCCATTAACCACATGGACCCGCTGTGGGAGCAGGTGGAAGGCCGTGCGGGGCTGGAAAAGGAATTCAATAAAAATCTGACCGGAACGCCCGGCGTATGGCGTTTGATGTTTGATGAAGACGGCAATAAAATTCTGGATGAACTGCAAATACGCCCCAAGCCCGGCGGAGCTGTCGTCACCACCCTCAACCTGAAATGGCAGAAGGATGCGGAACGCATCCTTTCCCGCGGCAAGAGGCGCGGCGCCATGGTGGTGCTGGATTGCGTGACGGGTGAAGTTCTGGTGATGGCGTCCACGCCGTCCTATGACCCGAACATGTTCATTCCAAACATATCCCAGAAGGATTACGACGCCCTGCGCAACGATCCTGCCGGTCCTCTGGGCGCCCGTGCTTTCCAGGGCCGTTATCCTCCCGCTTCCACATTTAAAGTCCTGACGGTAGCCAGTGCCTTGAGGAACAACAAAATCACGGAAAATACGCTCGTTTACTGCCCGGCTTCCGTGACGATCGGCAACCACGTTTTCAAAAACTGGAGCAAGACTCCCCTGGGGGATATCAACTGTGTCCGCGCCCTGGCGATGTCCAACAATCCGTTCATGTACCAGATGGGCCTGAAGCTGGGTGCGGAAGCCCTGATGGATACGGCCCGCGCCTTCGGTCTGGGAGAACGGACCGGCCTGCCCATTCCGGACGATCCCGGCCTGGTGCCGACCAGTGATTATATGATTCGCAATTACAAGCGCGATTTCATGTCCGGGGATGCCGCCAATTTGTCCATCGGCCAGGGGACGCTGCTGGTTACGCCCCTCCAGGTGGCGCACATGATGTCCGGCGTGGCAAACGGGTATCTGCCCAGACTCCAGCTCATCAAGCAAATTCAGGACGGCAACGCCAATGTCGTTTACGCGCCCAAGCCCCAGGAAGTTCAGCGCCCGCTGCCTGCTTATGAGCGTGCTCTGTCCAGCGTGCGCAAGGGGATGAGGGAAGTGGTTGAAGCCGGTACGGGGGGGCGTGCGCGCCTGTCCTATTCCAGTATCGCCGGCAAATCAGGAACGGCCCAATGGGGGCCGGAACGGGAAGACAAGCGTCTGGCGTGGTTTGCCGGTTTCATGCCCTGCGACAATCCGCGCTTTGCCTATGTGGTGCTGTATGAAGGCCGCGCCCACGAACGGCTGGGCGGGGGAGCCGCCGCCGCTCCCATCGTCAAGGAGTTTTTCGAAACGGAGAAAAAAGACATCAAGGCTATTATTGACCCGCCCAAGGACGACATTCCGGTGGCGGAACCGGTGGAGGAAACCCCGGAAACGGCCGCGGCCGCTCTTCGGGAACGGAGCGGGGCCCCTGCCGTCGTGCCGGACAACCTGCCCCCCGGGTTGTATGATCCGGAAGGGATGGAGCCGATCAAGGCTGATGAAATCCCTGCCGATCTGGATGACTCTTCCGATGCGGAAATCAAGGCAACCCCGGTGGGCGGCTCCTCAGGGCATGCCGGGCCGTCGGTGCCCCCGTTGTCGGAGGAGCCTTCTGCGGCCCCCCTCACGCCGCGCCGGGGAGACTCCGATTACATTCCCGGGTTGCCCCAGCAGATTCCCCGCCATCTCAACCGCTCCACTCCCGTAAACGCTCCCGCGCCGCAGTCTCCCCTGCCGGAGGATGATATTCCCATGGCGGAACCCCTTTAATCCGTTTTTCAGGGAAATCCGGAGCGTTTTTGCGGTTCCCGGAAAATCCCGGGAAGATGCGGAAAGGGGCGGCGCGGAAAGGTTCTCCATGCGTCAACGCCCTGCGCGCCCTGAGTGGCGTTAATGCTTTGCATTGTGCTTGCGTCTCGCGGGAAAACGCCTGTATAATGAAGACGGTGCGCTGATGAGACTGTTGCCGCAAGGAGCGGCGTTCCTGTCAGATGACATCATGACCCCACGTTTAAAGATAATGAAAAAGCATTATTTCTACTCCATACCCTGTTTGGCGCTGACCTGCGCTCTTGCCGCCTGCTCTGACGATGATAAATCATCTTCCGCCAAGGCCGGCCAGGATACGGCCGGCCTGACTTCCGCCGCTTCGCCTGATCCTTTGACTTCCGTTGCTTCCGATCTGGTGGCAAAGCGTGCCGAACGCCTCGGAATAGCCGCCCTCTTTCCCAAGGATATGGGGGTGGTAGCGGGGGTTTACGATATCCCCGGCATCATGAAGAGCGTTCAGAATTTGAACATGGTTAAAACCTGGAGTTCCTGTTCATCCGGGGAGGTGGCCGATGAATCCATAGCCATTCCGGGAGAAGACGCTCCCGAACCCGTGCAGCGGAAATGTTCTTTCAGCAGTCCTGTCATTGACGCGATGATCGGCTTGGGCCCCGAATGGGCTCCGTGGCTGGATAGCGCGCAGTCCTCTTTTACCAGGATGGGCCTGAACCAGATGAAGGAAATTTTATCCGTTTACAGGCTTTTCCAGGGAGTAAAGAATGGAAGCGGGGATGACGATGGCGCGGAAGCGGAGGCCATGGGCGGCCAGGGGGTCGAGATGATTGCGCAGTGGGCTGAGCTGATGGATTTACGCCCTTCCCAGGCTGCGACGGCGCCCGTGATGATTGCCGCCAAACTGACGCCGGAAGCCCTGGCCCAGGCCAAAGCTTTCCTGAAGGACGCCAATCTTCAGGAGGATATGGAGCTGCATGGAATGGTTTCCCTGTACGAAAAGACCTACAATGGCCTGGCCTGCAAGGTGGCGGAAGTGGACTGCAAAAAGGTGCGCGCGAAGCTGGAAGAGCTTCTGGAGGAGGCAAAGGGGCAGATGGACATTTCCCAGGAAAATATGGACCGCCTCAAGGCGGCGCTCGTTCGTCTGGATGAATCCAGGCTGTATGTAGCCGTCTCTTTTGTGGAGGATACCCTGGTAGGCTTTATAACCACCAATCCTGAAAAACAGGTCCGCATAGCCTCTTCCCCCCAGGACTCCGTGCTGTCTCGTCCTGATTTTTCCATGGCCGATGCCCGGTCCCAGTATCCGGCCTACGGTCTGCTCTTCGCAGACAAAGCCTCCGTCAAAGGGGTTATTAACATGGATCTGGCCTATTACAAGGGCATGTTCACCGGGTTGAAGGACGTGATGCAGGCAATAGGCGCCGATTGGAAGATTGCCGATCCGGCTCCTTCCATGACGGCTCTGGATTCCATCAGGGGCAGCATGCTTGGCATGTATGAAGAGCTGGCCCGGAAGGCCACGTCCGTTTCCTACTATTCATGGCAGGATCAGGGGGTGCATGTGGAAGCATGCACATATCCGCTTGAATTTTACAAGCTGGACGCCCCCTCCGCCATGAGCGGCGTGCGTCCGGGCGCGTCCACAGTGTTGTATTCCTCCTGCACGGTCAATCCGCAGATGATGGATATGGGTTGTTCCCTGTGCAGTAACCTTGCCCAGATTGTATGGGACTACGGCAATGCCTATATTTCCAACCCGAAGCATGATGTGAGCGATCAGGTGCGCATGGCCGCCCCTATGATCCAGATGGCCAGGCCTACCATTGAAGAGCTCTGGAAGGCTTATAAGACTGCTCTTTCCGGCCTTACGGGTTCAGGCGTATTCATGATGGACATGCAGGGCGCTCCCAATCCCATGCTCAAGAATGTGCCGGCGCCGCGCTTCTCCGCTGCGTATGAAGTGAACAACCGCGCCGCTCTGGGCGAGGCCTGGCAGAAAGTGACTCATGCCGCCAAAACCGTCGTCACCCTGCTCAGCCAGGGTAAAATGGCGGAGCTTCCCGCTCCCCAGTCTTCTGTGGACGGGAATATCACTACCTACGATTACCAATGCCCTCTGGGCGCCGATCTGAACCCGGTAGTAAGCGTTTCCGACACCCGCTGGGCAATCAGCATGCCGAAGGCTTTCGGCCTGGAAGTCCTCAGGGAATCCGTGAAATCTCCGGCGCAGGGAGCCCCTCTCGAATTTCAGCTTAACCTGGTTCCGGTCCGTGACGCCCTGAAGAGCGCGGCGGAGGACAGCAAGAAGCTCCGGAAGACTGTGGAAACCCTGGATGTAATCACTTCCGATGTTACGGGAGTGCATGCCACGGGGCGCAAGGCCGCGGACGGCAGGGATGTGTACCACATCCATATTATTCCCGCCGCCAAGTAACGGCCTTCCTCCGCCCAGTTTTTCCTGCAGGCTTCCGGGAGTTTATTCCGGAAGCCTTTTTTGTTGATGGAGAAAAGGTTGTGTTCATGACGCAACGGTCATCCAGGTAGGCTTTAAAATTATGTACAAATGTATACAATTTGCGTACGCGCCAAGTTTTGGGCTTGCCAAAAGAAAGAGGGAAGTACATAATCAAAACCGTCAAATAAAGGGAATGGATTCCCTCTTCCAGTATTTACAGGAGTTGGCACAAGTAATGGTGAGAGAAAGACAATGAGCAGATTTTTCCAGTTCCTGTGGTTGGCGGCGTTGACCATGTTCGGCGTTATGGGCGGCAGCGCCTGTGCGGCGGAAGCAGGAGCGGAGCACGGATTGGAACAGGCTGCTCCCCATTTGTTTTCCATTCCGCTGCCCGGAGGCATTGAGCTCCCGGTGTCCAACTCAATGCTGATGCTGTTTCTGGCGGTTCTTCTGATAGGGGTGGTCGTATGGTCCGCCACCCGTTCCATGCGCATCCTGCCTTCCCGTTTGCAGAATGCGGTGGAATACTTTTTTGAGACTCTGTACAACTTTGTGAAGTCCCTTCTGGGGCCGCGCCTGACACGCAAGTACTTCTGGTACTTCGGGACCATTTTCACCATTATTCTGGTCAGCAATTACATGGGGCTTCTTCCCGGGGTGGGAACCGTCACTTACCATGGGGTGCCGCTGTTCCGCGGCGCGAATGCGGACATGAACGTGACGATGTTCCTGGGTATTTTTTATGCGCTGATGTGGCTTTACTGGTCTATCCGGGAGCAGGGACTGAAAGGCTTCTTTATGCATCTGTTCGGCCCCAAGGGAAGGCTGCCGGGGTTCATGGGATTCGTGCTGGTGTTCATCTTCATCTTTGTGGGGCTGGTGGACGTCCTGAGCATCACGATCCGCCCCATTGCGCTGGCAGCCCGTCTTTACGGCAATATTTACGCCGGGGAGACGATTATTGACACTATGGCTCACATGTTCGGGCCCGTGCTCAGCGCCCTGTGCGTACTGCCGTTTCTGGCGATTGAACTGCTTGTGGGGTTCATTCAGGCTCTGGTTTTCCTGCTCCTGACGGCGATTTTCCTGAAACTTCAGGTAGGGGACGATGACGCCCACGGCCATACCTCCAAAAATGAGGAAAAGGAACTTCCCGTTCCGGACAGCCCGCCTCCCGGAAAAGCCTCATAAACCGTACCGCCAACTTTCCGTTCCGGACCATGGGCGACCTGTGGGGGAACGTTCAACAAAAAACATAAACCATACCAATAACATGATCGATCCTATCGCAATGACCTCCCTGGCCGAATTGTCCGGCAACGTAGGTTTCGGCCTCGTCACCATCGGCGCCGGCCTCGGCATTGGCCTCATCGGCTCGAAAGCCGCGGAAGCCACCGGGCGCAACCCCGGAGCCTCCTCCCCCATTATGGTGATTGCCATCACGCTGGCGGCCCTGATTGAAGGCGTGGCCCTGATCTCCATTTTTGTGAAATAAAACGGAAGTTCCGTTCCCGGAGGGAGCTTTTCCGCTCCGGGGCGGCGCGCCCGTCCCCTGCCGGTCCGGAAAATTTCCGGCATGTTCAAACCGCTCATCTTATGCTGAATCTCATAGCTGACCAAGCCTGGAATCCTTTTGCTCCCTTCGGGGTAACGAGTTGGGAGCCTTTTGTTGCCAACCTGATCGCTTTCATTCTGATGGTGGCGATCCTGCGGTATCTGGCGTTCAAGCCCATCCAGAACGTTCTGGAAAAAAGACGCCGGCGGATTGAAGAAGGAGAGGAAATGCGTGAGGAAAGCGAGCGGCAGCTGGCTTCCGTCAAGGAACAGACGCATGAAATGCTGGTGGAAGCAGGGGAAAAGGGGCAGGAGAAAATAGACGCCGCCAAGGCTGCCGCCGCCCGCCTGTTGGAAGAACAGGAAGCGGAAGCCTCCCGGAAGGCTGAGGAAATCATAAAAAAAGCCCGGCAGCTTGCGGAACTGGAACAGCAGAAAGAGCGTGAAGCGTTAAAAGAACAATTTGGCCAGCTGGTGGCCCTGGCTGCGGCCCAGGTTACCGGAAAAATGCTGACGGAAGAAGACCAGCGGAGAATCAACCGGGAAGCGATCGACAGCCTGGATTCCTGAAACGTTTATGAAGATCGGAAAGGACACGCAAAATGCCGCCCGCAGGCTGTTCCGGCTCTGTATGGACGGGAATGCCGTGGCGGAGGACCGCGTGCGTCTGATCGCCCGGAAAATTGCGGAACGCAAGCCCCGCAATTATGCCGCTCTGCTGAAAGCTTTTTCCGGCATGGTGGAATATGCGGTGAAAAGCCGTACAGCCACTATTCAAAGCGCCGTGCCCCTCACTGAAGAGGAACGTTCCCTGATTCAGGCCAAACTGGAGGCCAGATATGGCGGCGCCCTCTACTACCGCTGGGAGGTGGAACCGTCTCTGCTGGCGGGTGTCCGCATCCAGGTAGGGGACGACGTGAAGGACGGTTCCGTGCGTTCCAGAATCGACCGTCTGGCTGCGATGGCCCGCACCCTTTCCAATTAACCAACGAATTTTTCCCATGAGCAACATACTTCAAGAACTCGAAGCAGAAATAAAAAAAGCCACGGCTTCCGTCAGTCAGGAAAACGTGGGCGTCATTCGTTCCGTGGGGGACGGCGTCGCCAAGATCGAAGGGCTGAGCGGCGTCATGCTCAATGAAATGATAGAGTTCCCCGGCGGGGTGATGGGGCTGGCGATGAACCTGGAAGAACATGAGGTTGGCGCCGTGATTCTGGGGGATGATTCCAAGTTGAAGGAAGGGGATCTGGTCAAGTGTTCCGGACGCCTTCTTTCCGTGCCCGTGGGCCGCTCCCTGCTGGGCCGGGTGGTGAACACGCTGGGAGAACCTATTGACGGCAAAGGGCCGATTGAGGCGGAAGCGTATTACCCGGTGGAAAAAATCGCCTCCGGCATCATCTCCCGCCAATCCGTTTCCGTGCCCGTCCAGACCGGCATCCTTCCCATTGACGCCATGATTCCCATCGGCCGCGGCCAGCGCGAACTCATCATCGGGGACCGTGCCACCGGGAAGACCGCCATTGCCATGGATACCATGATTGCCCAGGCGGAACAGAACCGTCTGGCGGAGGAAGGCAAGCTTCCTGATCACCAGCCTCTCTACAATATTTACGTGGCTATCGGCCAGAAGCGCGCCAACATCAGCCGCCTGGTGGCGAAACTGGAGGAAACGGGAGCCATGAAATATTCCATCGTCGTGGCGGCTTCTGCCTCCGATCCTGCCGCCATGCTGTACCTGGCGCCCTACGCCGGCTGTGCGATGGGGGAATACTTTATGGACAAGGGGGAAGACGCCCTTATCGTTTATGACGACCTTTCCAAGCATGCCGTGGCCTACCGCCAGATTTCCCTGATTCTGCGCCGCCCCTCCGGCCGCGAGGCGTACCCGGGGGACGTATTCTACCTGCACAGCCGCCTGCTGGAACGCGCCGCGCGCATCAACAAGGAACACGGCGGCGGTTCCCTGACGGCTCTTCCCATTATTGAAACGCAGGCAGGCGACGTTTCCGCCTACATTCCCACGAACGTCATTTCCATCACGGACGGCCAGATATTTCTGGAAACGGACCTGTTTTACCAGGGGGTGCGCCCAGCCATCAACGTGGGTATTTCCGTCTCCCGTGTGGGTTCCTCCGCCCAGACGAAAATTATCAAGAAGCTGGCCGGCTCCATTAAGCTGGATCTGGCCCAATTTACGGAATTGCAGGCGTTCGCCCAGTTCGGGTCTGATCTGGACCCCAGCACGAAGGCCAAGCTGGCCCGCGGCCAGCGCATCGTGGAGCTCTTTAAGCAGAACCAGTATGAGCCCAAATCCCTGGGTCTGGAGGCCGCTGACTTGTATGCCATGCAAAAAGGGTACTTTGACGACGTTCCGGTGGACAGGATCAAGGAATGCCAGAATGCGTGGGAAGCGGTGATGCAGGATCAGCATCCGGATCTGCTGGAAAGCATTCTGAAGGAAAAAGACCTGACGCCGGAAATAGACGCAGGGCTTAAAGCCGCTATCGAATCCTTCAAGCTCAGCTGGAACTAACGATTACGGGAGTACTGACACATGGGCAATCTGAGAGACATCAGACGCCGGATCAAGTCCGTCAAAAACACGTCCCAGATCACCAGGGCGATGCAGATGGTGGCTTCCGCCAAAATGCGCCGCGCCCAGGACCAGGCCGTCAAGGGACGCCCCTATATCCGCGCCCTGGCGGAAGTGCTCTACCATCTCCAGGATGAAATTGACACCAGCAACAGCCCTCTGATGCAAACCCACGGCGTCGCGGATCTGGTGCTGCTGGTGAATACGGATCGCGGCCTTTGCGGCGGGCTGAACGCCAACCTGATCAAAATGGTCCGGGAACAGGCTCCGGAAAACGCCCATTACATCACCATCGGCCGCAAGCTGAATGCTGCGCTCGCCAAATTGAATGAACGGTTGGAGGCCACCTGGAGCCTGACGGATCCCCTGTCCCTGCTGGAACTAAAGCCGGTATTTGATTTCATCGTGCAAAAGTTCAAGGCGGAGGAATATGGGCGCGTTTTCGTGGCTTTCTCCGGTTTTGTGAACACAATGGTCCAGAAGCCTGTCTTTCGCCAGCTTCTTCCCATTGAGCCGGAACCCCTGATGAACATGGCGAAAGCCGGAGGCTCTTCCCTGGACGGAGCAGATGCCCATAAGCAATTCCTGCTGGAACCCAGCCCCGCTGCTCTGCTGGATACCATCCTGCCTCTTTACGTTTTCCACGGACTGGTTCAGATTGTGCTGGAGGCCCGGGCATCCGAACACTCCGCCCGCATGGTCGCCATGAAGGGAGCCACGGAAAACGCCAAAAACATCATCGGCGGCCTCACCCTGGACTACAACAAGGCGCGCCAGACGCAAATCACCAACGAACTTCTGGAAATTACCACGGCTATGCGCGCTATGGAATAACATGGTTCCGCTTTCTTTACCCGCTTTTCAAACAGAACATTCTTTCCTCTCCATTTCAACACCAAGTTTTTCCCATGATGAATAACACAGGCATTCTCGTTCAGATCATCGGCGCTGTGGTCGATGCGGACTTCTCCCAGGCAGAAACGCTCCCCGCCCTGCTCAATGCGCTGGAAGTGGACTATGAAGTTGACGGCAAGCGCAAGACCCTGGTTCTGGAAGTCCAGCAGCACATCGGAGACGGCTGGGTCCGCGCCGTGGCCATGAGTTCTACGGACGGTCTGCGGCGGGGGATGCCGGTGCGCGACACGGGGCGCCCTATTGAAGTTCCTGTGGGACAGTGCGTGCTGGGACGTATTTTCAATGTGCTGGGGGAAGCTGTGGACGAGCGCGGCGGACTCTCCTGCGCCGGTATGAAGAGCATCCACCGCGGCGCTCCGCCGTTGGACGAACAATCCACCAGCACGGAAGTGCTGGAAACGGGCATCAAGGTAATTGACCTTATCTGCCCCTTCCTGAAAGGCGGCAAAATCGGTGCCTTTGGGGGTGCGGGGGTAGGCAAGACCGTGCTCATCATGGAGTTGATCAACAACATTGCCAAGGCGCGCAGCGGCCTCTCCGTTTTTGCCGGGGTGGGGGAACGCACCCGTGAGGGGAACGACCTGTACAATGAGATGATAGAATCCGGAGTCATCAACCTGGAGAAACCGGAAGAATCCAAGGTGGCGCTGGTGTACGGACAGATGAATGAACCCCCCGGCGCCCGTCTGCGCGTAGCCCTGTCCGCCCTGACGATGGCGGAATACTTCCGTGACGAGGAGCATAAGGACGTGCTGCTGTTCATTGACAATATTTTCCGTTTCTCCCAGGCGGGGTCGGAAGTGTCCGCCCTGCTGGGCCGCACGCCGTCCGCCGTGGGTTACCAGCCGAACCTGGCGGAGGAAATGGCGGATCTTCAGGAACGCATCACCTCCACCAAGCACGGCTCCATCACCTCCATGCAGGCCGTGTATGTTCCTGCGGACGACTTGACGGACCCGGCCCCGGCCACAACCTTCGCCCACCTGGACTCCACGGTGGTGCTGGAACGCTCTCTGGCGGCCCAGGGGCTCTTCCCGGCGGTGGAACCGCTGTCTTCCACTTCCAAGGCCCTGGCCCCGGAAATTGTGGGGAATGAGCATTATGAAGTGGCGCGTGGCGTGCAGATGGTGCTGCAGCGCTACAAGGACCTTCAGGATATGATTGCCATTCTGGGCATGGACGAACTTTCGGAAGAAGACAAGCTCATCGTGAGCCGCGCCCGCAAGATTCAGCGCTTCCTGACCCAGCCGTTCCATGTGGCGGA
>OHIC01001186.1_pt1 | contig 10805 bp, 10 predicted proteins | sample 1568171 | NCBI WGS metagenome assembly OHIC01 (sample SAMEA3879506, study PRJEB24766) | human gut metagenome | biome: human-associated habitat; feature: feces | place: USA | collected 1985/1987
AGCTATTGAACGGGTGACTACGGAAGATTTGCACCGCGTTTGTTCCACCTGGCTGTCTTCCCCGAATGTGACGGAAGTCAGCCTGGACCCCCCGGGCAGCAACGCCGGGGATGAAGAAAGGGCCTCCGCCTCTGCGGGAACGGCCCTGAGCGAGCATGTTCTTGGCAACGGCCTGAAGGTGGTGATCCGTGAAGACCATCGCCTGCCGCTGGCCTATGCCTGCATGGCGTTCAAGGCCGGATGCCGTGCGGAGAATGAGCATGACGCCGGGGTGACGGACCTGATGTCCGAGTGCCTGCTGAAAGGAACCTCCACCCGTTCCGCGGCGGATATAGCCCGTTTTCTGGAGGACATCGGGGGAGCCATCAACACGTCCACCGGTAACAATTCCCTGAGCGTGGGATGTCAGGTTCTGGCGGAAGACCTGGACGCCGGATTGGAGCTGATGGCGGATGTGGTCATGAATCCGTCTTTCCCGGAAGACGCCTTTCTGAGGGAAAAGGAATCTTTTGTGGCGGATGCGGAGGAGGATATGGAAGACCCTCTTTCCGTGGCGTTCCGGCAGGAGCGGAAGGTGGCTTACGGGCATGTTTCCTATGGAAATTCCCCTTCCGGCACGCCGGAAAGCCTGTCTTCACTGACGGTTCAGGACATCAAAAAACAGTATGAACGCATTATCTGCGCTTCCAACGCCGTGATTTGCATTTCCGGAGATGTCAGGAAGGAGGAGGTCCTGCCTCTTCTGGAAAAACATCTGGGAGGCATGAGGGCGGGAACGCCTCCGGCCCTGACTCCCACGCCCGCGCTGCGGGCCGGCCGGGAAGTGGCCGTTCTGGATAAACAGCAGGCCGTGCTGGTAGTGGGGGTGCCGGGCGTAGACGTGGCTTCCCCGGAGATGGCCCAGGCTCTGCTGTTCCAGTCCTGGTGCAGTGATATGGCCGGTCCCGTTTTCACCAATATCCGGGAGGAGGCCGGACTGGCCTATTATGCCAGTTCTTCCCTGTTCATCGGCATGGATGCCGGAGGCATCTGCTTCTATCTGGGCACTTCCCCGGAACAATTGGAGGAAGCCGGGCGGAGGCTGGAAAAAACACTGGAGATGATTGATGAACAGGGCATGACGGAGGAGGAGCTGGAACGCACCAGGGCGGCCGCCCTGTCTTCCCGTCTGCTGGCCATGCAGTCCAATGGAACTTTGTGCCAGATGCTGGCGCTGGATATCCTGTTCGGTTTGCCTCTGGAAGCGTTTGAACAGCAGACGGACGCTATCAGGAATATGGATCTGGCCCGGATGAACGCCTTTATCAGGAAGGTGCTGGATCCCGCCCAGCCGCGTTCCTGGTCCATCGTGCGTCCGCCTGCCGGGGAGTAATTCCCCGGAAAATCATTTCCTTTTTCCCTGTCCGGGAAAAAGGCAGGATTAAATAAAAAGGAATATTTTTGCGTTACATCATCTGAAGGCTGGGGGAGGGGTGTAGCGGAATCGTGATTTTTATTTCAGTGGTGATGCGCTATAGTGGCAGCCATGACTGAGATGGAGCCGGACAGGAAAACTGCGGAACGGGCAATCAGGGAAGCGTATGAATCCAACCCGGGGGGCTGGGCGGAACATTCCCGCTATGTGGCGGAAGCCTGTAAAAATATAGCCTCGCGCTGTAAAGGGTTATCCGGTGAAAAAGCTTATGTCCTGGGGCTGTTGCATGATATTGGACGGTATGCCGGAGTAAGTTCCGAAAAGCATTTGATAGACGGGTACCGCTATTGTGCGGCAAGAGGCTGGAAAAAGGCGGCGCAGATTTGTATTTCCCATGCGTTTATGATACAGGATATCAATACTTCCATCGGCACGTTTGACGTGAGTGGGGAGGATTACCTGTTCATGAAAAATTTTGTAGAGAACGCGGTCTATGACGACTACGACCGCCTGGTCCAGTTATGTAACGCTTTGGCCATGCCGACAGGTTTCTGCCTTTTGGAAAAACGGTTTGTAGATGTGACAATCCGGTATGGAGTGCATCCGTTTACGGTGGACCGGTGGAAAAAAATTCTGCAGCTCAAGGCGTTCTTTGAGAAAAAAGCGGGCTGTTCCATTTATGAGCTTCTGCCGGGCGTCGTTGAAAACAGTTTCCGCCAGGAGGAAAGCCATGCGTGATGAAGCGGAAGATTTTTTTGGAAACGGCACATCCCAATGCGCTAAGGCAAATCGCCCGGGAGGGGGAATTTCTGTGCCGGCCAGCTGCGTTGCTGTTGGGAGTCCATGCAGGGTTATCAGGCGTTTTTGACATCAATAGCTGAAGGCCGCCGCGGGAGGCGGCGGATTCGGAAGCGCCTCTTTTTTCATGGCGGAACGTTTGATCTGCTCATGGTAAAAGTAATTCACGATAACCGGCGGTTCGTTGAACGGCCGGTGCATGGAATCGTCATTGCGCAGGTACGGCAACCCCCGTTTTTCCGCCAGCTGCCGTAGCCGCGGCTGCCTTTCTGGTAAATTTCCCGATAGAGGGGCATCAGGTGCGGATAGCGTTTGTTGATGTACTCCAGAATTACGGATTTGTAGCTGCCCCGCAGATTCAGGTTTTCCAGCCAGATCAGGTTGCATTTGTCTTCAGCCTGCTCCACAATCGCCGGAATATCCGTAATGCCCGGAAAAATGGGGGAGATGAAGCAGGTGGTGCGGATTCCTGCCTCATGGAAGGCCTTCATGGCGGCCAGCCTCCGCGAGATGCTCACCGCCATGTCCATATCTGCCTGAAAGCGCTCGTCAAGCGTGTTGACGGACCAGGAAATGCGGGCATGGGGAAATGTTTTTATCAAATCCAGGTCCCGCAGCACCAAATCGGATTTTGTAGCTATGCTGATTTCCGCGCCGCTGTCTTGAAGCTGTTCCAGGAGCGCCCTTGTTCTTTTGTAGATTTCTTCCTGAGGTCCGTAAGGGTCGGTCACGGAACCGATAAACAGCTGTTTTCCCGCGTATTTCCCGGGGTTGCGTATTTCCGGCCAGTATTTGACGTCCAGAAAGGTTCCCCATGGTTCCGGATGCCCGGTGAACCGTTTCATGAACGAGGCGTAGCAGTATTTACAGGCGTGGGGGCAGCCCACGTAAGGATTGACCGAGTAATCGGCCACAGGCAGATTTGACGTTGACAGGATGCTCTTTACCTGAATTTCCCTTACTTTGATTGCATCAGCGTTCATGGTTTTAAAAAGCTCCTTTGCATTCCCTGCTGCACGGTATCGGAAGGGCGCAGATGCCCCAGCAGCAACGGAGAGTCCGGGTCATGGAGTTTGTAATTTTCACGGGCCTTTTGCCGGTTCGTATTTGCATAGCAGTATTTGCAGCCGTTAAGGCAGGTGTCATACGCTCCTATGTCCCGGCTCTCAATGCAATGGCAGCCCTGCCGCATTCCTTGATGTTTCAGGTTGCGGAATTGAACGCCGTTGGCCTGTCCCAGAATGTTCAGGGTCATGCAGCCGGAGGATGAAATGCCGTAATGCGTGTAATCTCCATTGGTTCCGCAGGTTTGAATGGGGATTTTATATTCGGCCGCGATTGCTCCCAGCCCGGCCGCCAGCTCCTCCTTGTCTTTTTCCGTGAGGGGGATTAGTTCCGGCATGTTGGTTTGCAGCTTCCTGTACATTTCCACAAAGCTGAAAATGCAGCGGTCGATGTGGCCGGATAAGAAGGACGCCATGCGTTCAAAGGTCTCCAGATGCCTTCTGACGGTATATTCGCTTGTCAGCAATACCGGGTCATACCGCCATGCGATGCGGTTTGCTCCGACAATTTCCGAAAGTTTTGCCAGCGTGGCCATGCTTTCATCAATGCCGGGAACACCCGGTTCTATTTCCTTTCCGTAGGCCGTAATCGTATAGTGGAAGTAGGTATGGAAGCGCTCGGTGATGCTGTTGATATGCGGAAGAATGGGGGCGTAATTTTTAGAGCAGAAGACAACACAGTCCACTTGGTCCGGCGTCAGTTCATAACGGGTCACCTTATGTTGGAACAGGGGATTGCGGGAAAGGACATAGCCTTCTTCAAACCTCTTCAGCAGCCAGCGGGTGTAATACTGGACGGTGTCCGTCCGTCCTCCTGTATTGATAATCATAGCGTGTTTTTGTTGATGGATTGAAATTTCAGACGCATTTGTTCCGAAAAAAGGTCGGTTAAACGGACCAGTTCCGCTTGCTGTTCTCCGCTCAATTTCGCCATGGCGTCGTTTTCCGCCTGCGCGGCAGGGGGGATGATGCGTTCCACGTATTCCTTTCCGGCTGCGGTGAAGCGTATCAACCTGATTCTCCGGTCGGTTTTGGATTCTTCAAAAGAAAGGTACCCCAGCTTCCAGAATTTTTTGATGGCGGCGCTGACGGTTTGCTTCGTGGCGGAGAGGCGTTCGCAAATCCCGGCCTGCGTGCAGCCGTCCTGAGCGAAATAGATGATATCCAGAATAAACAGCTCTTTGGTGGTCAACCCGTGTTTTCTGGCGTATTCCGTATAGACGGCATATTGTTTGTCCCGCAGCCGGCAGTAGTTGTTTACGTGGATATTGACGCTCTCTTTGCTCATAGGCGGAGATGAATAAAGTATGATATTTGATGGTCTGATATTTGACAAAAAGAATGTAGCTCTTCATGCGTTTTTTGTAAAGCCCCAAATATAAAGCTCCAGATAAAGAGGCGGGGGATAGGGGCGGCTTTTTGCGTGGCCAGGCAAATTTCCGGAAACGGTGCCGGCGCGGCAATGGCTGCCGGCCTTTCAAGAATCCGGGACGTTTTCCGTTTTTATTCCCGTGTCTTCTGTTTCGCGGCAGAAGAGTTTTTTTTGCCGCACGGCTTGGGAAGACAGGCGCCTGTGGCTGCCGGGGAAACGTTTTTCCGTGTTCACGGGAGTTGGAGAGTTTGCCCGGCGGGGCTTTTCCGCACCGGGGCAAGTTCCGCCTGCTCCGGTGACGGATGTTTCGCCGGAGGCGGGGAGAGAGCGTGGAGACTCAATAAAAAACGCAGGCGGCGATGCGCCTGCACGGTATCCGGCGATGGTTCGGACAGAAGAAAGAAGCGGTTTTTCTGCCGGAGGGTATTTGTGCAAAACGGCATCCGTCCCGCTTCCTGAAGAACGGGAGATGACCCAGGGGTTCCCAGCAATTCCGCTTCCGGAGCGGGAACGGTATTTGGAAAAGAGGGCGGTATCTTTTTTCGTTCCTCATTTTCGGCGCCCCCCGAGAAACCCCGGCGCGCTTTTGCGCTTTTGGAGAAGCGGCCCGTACAAGGCACGCCAGGGAAGAACAGGGGCGGCTGTTTTTTAGCCGATTTCCGTGCGGCCCAGCAGGTGGGCGCCTTCCTCCATGGCGAGGCTGCGTGTCTTCATGTCCCCGACGACACGGGCCTGCTGCTTGAGTTCGCAGCGGTCAGAGGTGACCTTGCCTTCCACGTTGCCGTAGATGCGGACGTCTCCGGCAGTGATGTCTCCCTTGATTTGGGCGGTTTCACCGATGGTGACTTTTCCCTTGTCGGAGATGATTTCGCCTTCGATTTTGCCGTCGATGTGCATGTCATTCTGGAAACGGATGGTTCCCTTGATTTCGATGCCGGAGGCGAGGAAGTTGGTTACGTTGTCTGTCATTGTCGTAAAATGGTTGGGGATGGGTTAAATGGTCATGATATCCTTTTCCTTGACGGCCACCAGCTCGTCAATCTCCTTCACGTATTTGTCCGTCAGCTTCTGGATCTGCGTTTCCAGATCGCGCTGGCCGTCTTCCGTAACGATGTTTTCCGCCTTGAGCTTTTTGGCGGAATCCATGGCGGCCTTCCGGGCGCCGCGCACGCGCACGCGGGCTTCTTCCGCCTGGGATTTGACAAGCTTCACAAGGTCTTTGCGGCGTTCTTCCGTGAGGGCGGGAATGGGCAGGCGGATGGAACGGCCTTCCACCAGGGGATTGAGGTTCAGCTTGCTTTCATTGATGGCGCGGCCGATGTCGTGGACGGTGCTCGGATCAAAGGGCTGGATGAGGATGAGACGGGGTTCCGGCGTGCTGATGACGGCCAGGCCCTTCAGTTTCATGACGGAGCCGTAGCTGGAGACATGCACGTCCAGGTTTTCCACGAGGCCGGGGGAAGCTTTGCCCGTGCGTACGCCGGAGAATTCCTGTTTGGCGAAGTCCACGGCCTTGAGCATGGATTCCTCCGTTTCCAATAATAATGTTTCTGCGTCCATGATGATGGTGGGTGCTAAGTGTTTTTGGTGGGTTGAAAAGGAATGCGGGGTTCAGCTGATGGTGGTGCCGATCGGTTCCCCGAGAAGCGCGCGCGTGATGTTGCCCGGCGTATGCATGTCGAATACGATGATGGGCTTTTTGTTGTCCATGCACAGGGTGAAGGCCGTGGAGTCCATTACTTTGAGCTGGCGTTCCAGGCATTCCTGATAGGAGATGGTGTCGAATCGCTTGGCGCCGGAGACTTTTTTGGGGTCCGCATCATACACCCCGTCCACGGAGGTGGCCTTCATGACCACTTCCGCATTGATTTCGCTGGCGCGCAGGGCAGCCGTGGTGTCCGTGGAAAAGAACGGGTTGCCGGTGCCGGCGGCGAAGATGACGATTTTATTGTTGTCCAGATACGAGCGGGCCTTCAGGCGGATGAAGGATTCCGCGACATTTTTCATTTCAATGGCGGATTGCACCACGCAGGGGACCCCCGCGCGTTCCAGCGCGCTTTGAAGGGCCAGGGCGTTCATCACGGTGGCGAGCATGCCCACGTAATCCGCCGTGGCGCGGTCCATGCCGCGCACGCTGGCTTTCGCCCCGCGCCAGAAATTGCCGCCGCCCACGACCAGGCCTATTTGGACGCCGGCGCGGTGCGCCTGAGCGATTTCTTCAGCAATGCGGGCGACGATTTCCGGGGAAATGTTGTCCATGCTGCCGGGGCTGCGCAAGGCTTCCCCACTGAGTTTCAGAAGGATTCTTCGATAGGCTGGTGCGGATGTGTCAGACATAGATGCGGATTTTACGCAGACAAGATTGAAATTTCACGGGGCAAAAAGAAAGCAAAAAGAGATTCCTTATTGATTTTTCTCCGGAGGTCCGGAGATTTCCACCTTGATGGGGCTTCTGCTCTCCAGGCTGCGGGTGGGGAAGGGGAAGGAAATGCCTTCTTCCTCAAAGCGGCGCTTGATGTCATGGGCGAGCGTTTTCTGACAGTCCAGGAAATTGTCTTTCCGGCACCAGGCCCCTACGGTAAAGCCCAGGGAAGAGTCCTGGAACCCTGAAAACGAGATGAGGGGCGCGGGGTCATCCAGGCAGAATTTGTTTTGTTTGACCACTTCCCGGAGGACGTTCACGACATGCTCAATGTCGCAGTTATAGTCCACGCCCAGGCTCAGGTCGCACCGGCGCGTGGAAAAACGGGTGATATTGCTGACCGGATTCTTGATGATTATTTCATTGGGGATGCGCACCATGGTGTTGTTCGGCAGCCGGAGCTGGACGGACATCAGGTTGATGGAGTCCACGTTCCCGGTGATTCCATTCACTTCAATCATATCCCCCAGGTTGATCTGCTTTTCCCCTACCAGGAAGAGGCCGCTGATGATGTTGGACAGGGAGGTCTGGGAGGCGAAGCCTACGGCGACGCCGATGATGCTGGCCGCGCCCAGCAGGGTCAGGATATCGAACCCCATCAGGGCGAAGGCCTCCACGCCTATAATAATGTAGCCGACGTTTTTGACGATTTTTACCGTCAGGCGGGAGGCCTGGGGCGACATTTTCAACGCAGTGATTTTCCGGAGCACCTGGCAGAACAGTTTCAGGAGTATCCAGCTGATCACCAGCCATACCGCCACATGCAGGATTTTGACTCCCACGGACTGCACCATTTCCAGCTTGAGCCAGTCCGGCATGTTCAGGAAGTCCATGGTTTTTGTCCAGATATCTTCCCTGGAGGATGCGTCTGCCATGAGATTCATATGAAGGATGTAGCAGACGCTTCTCCCCGGCTCAAGGGGGGCGCGCGTATTCCCCCCGGTTTATGACAGTTCCTCCGGCAGCGGAAAGGGCAGTGTGTTCAGGTGCGGAGGACGTACAGGTTCATCCCGCAGAAGGGGGGCGGTTTCCGGCGCAGGAAAGGCGGCGGATGCATGGCCGGATATGGCGCCTGGTTGGGAAAGAGGGGAAGGCGGGGATGAAAAAAGGCCGTTCCCCGGAAGGGGAGCGGCCTTGAAATATTGCCGGGGGGACTGCTTACTTGCTGAGGTAGGAGGCCACGCCTTCGTGGGACGGGGTCATGGCCGCGTCTCCCTTGTGCCAGCCAAGGGGGCAGACTTCCCCGTACAGTTCGAAGTGCTGGAGGGCGTCAACCACGCGGATGGCTTCATCAATGGAGCGGCCCAGCGGGAAGTCGTTGATGAGCTGGTGGCGGACGATGCCGTCCTTGTCAATCAGGAAGAGGCCGCGGTAGGCGATCAGTTCCCCGTTGACTTCCACGTTGCCGTCTTCGTCAATTTCCTCGTCCCCGGCCAGCACGCCGTAATCGGCGGAAATGGTCTTGTTGATGTCGGAGACGATGGGGTAGGTCACGCCCTGAATGCCGCCCTGGCTGCGGGGGGTGTTGATCCAGGCCCAGTGGGAGAATTCGCTGTCTGTGGAGCAGCCGACGACGGCTACGTCACGCTTTTCGAATTCGCCCAGGGCTTCCTGGAAGCCGATCAGCTCCGTAGGGCACACGAAGGTGAAATCCTTCGGGTAGAAGAACAGGATTACGTATTTTTTGCCCTTAAACTGGTCAAGGCTGAAATCCGGTACGATGGTACCGTTTACTACTGCGTTAGCGCTGAAATGAGGTGCCGGTTTTCCTATGAGAAGCATGGTTGTTTTTTGGTTTGGTTCTAAAAGAATGATTCCAAAAAACGGACGAAAGTCAAGCGGCAATGATACCCCGTTCGTTCCAAAAGAGCCTGTTTTCTCTTGAAAGTGAAGCTTTTTTTGTCAGTATTCCCTCCATGTCATCCTCAAAGGCGCAACAAGACGAGTGGTCCGGAAAAATAGGCGTGATTCTCGCTGTGGCCGGCAGTGCCGTCGGGCTGGGAAATTTTCTGCGCTTTCCGGGGCTGGCTGCCCAATATGGAGGGGGCGCCTTCATGGTGGCTTACGGCCTCATGCTGGTTCTGGTGGGCGTGCCCGTGGCGTGGGCGGAGTGGTCCATCGGGCGGCGCGGCGGCCAGATGGGCGCCCATTGCGCCCCCGGCGTATTCTGGTACCTGACCAAAGGGTCCAGGCTGTGGAAGTTCCTGGGCGTGCTGGCGGTTCTGGGGCCTTCTTCCGTGGCCTTTTATTACATGGTGGTGGAAGCGTGGTGCTGCGGCTATTTCTGGAAGATGCTCACCTGCCCGGAGGTTTTTGCCACGGCGGAGGGGACGGCGCAGACTTTTTTCAGTTTCACGGGCATGTACGGCGACGGGAGCGCCCTGTTGTCGGACAACGGGCTGCTCTGGATTGTCAGCGGGGTCATCCTTTTGAACCTGGGGATTATTTACCGGGGCATCAGCAAGGGCATCGAAATGTTTTCGCGCTGGTTCATGCCGTTGCTGCTTCTGATTTCCCTGGTGCTGCTGGTGCGCATTTTGTGCATCGGCACGCCGGACCCTTCTTATCCGGACCGCAGCATCGAACAGGGGCTGGGGTATATGTGGAATCCCGGCAAGGTGCTGGTGGAGGAGCTGGACCGGAACAGCGGGGACTGGAAGACGGTTTCCATGGTTTCGGCCTCCCAGGCGGGAGCCATGGATGAAGCCGTGCGGCAGGTGGAAATGTCCGGAGGAACCCGGAGGCTGACTGAGGTGACCCTGTGGGACGGCCTGAAAAACATTGAGCTTTGGATTGCGGCTGCCGGACAGGTTTTCCTGAGCCTTTCCGTAGGAACGGGGCTGATTCTGACGTATGCCAGCTATGTAAAAAAGAAGGAGGATATCGCGCTGAGCGGCTTTTCGGCCGCCGCTTCCAATGAAGTGTGCGAGGTGGGCATTGCCGGCATGATGACGGTTCCCGCCGCCGTGGCGTTCCTGGGAGTGGCCGGAGCCGCCGGGCAGGGGACCTTCGCGCTGGGCTTCATGGTGCTTCCGCAGGCTTTTGCCAAAATGGGGTCCAGCGTGGTATTCGGCAGCCTGTTTTTCCTGCTTCTGACGGTGGCGGCGGTGACCAGCTCCATTTCCATGATGCAGGTGGGCCTGTCCTTTATTGAGGAATTCATGGGGCTGAAACGCAAAATGGCTGTGGTGGTGCAGGGCTTTTTTACGGCTACGGGCACGTTCATCGTTGCCTGGTACAGCGGCAACCTGCTGGCGATGGATACTTATGATTTCTTTCTGGGCACGCTGTGCTTCTTTGTGAGCGCCATGGTGATGATGATTCTGTTTTCCTGGAAACTGGGGGTGGACCGGGGGTTGAAGGATCTGGAGGACGGTTCCGTCATCCGCATTCCCAGAATTTACCGTTTCATCATGAAGTTTGTGACGCCTACGCTGCTGCTGGCGATTTTCCTGGCGTGGCTGGCGCAGAATATCTGGGTGAAGCAGGCCGCGCCCATTGAAGCTCTGGGGCGTGGGGAACATGGAGCGGTCATTCCCATGGGGTTTCTGGCGGCTTATGCCCTGTTCCTGATTTTCATCACCATGGCTTCCGGAAGGCATAAGGTGTACCACGGTCCGCGATAGGCGGGGAAGGCCTGCTGCGCGGATGCCCGTTCCCCGCAGTTTGCGGCAGGCCGGGAGGCAATCCGGAGGCTTGACCGAAGCCGGATTTGATATAGGCTGGCGTCATGCC
>OHIC01001201.1_pt1 | contig 10632 bp, 7 predicted proteins | sample 1568171 | NCBI WGS metagenome assembly OHIC01 (sample SAMEA3879506, study PRJEB24766) | human gut metagenome | biome: human-associated habitat; feature: feces | place: USA | collected 1985/1987
GAAGGAGTAACCGCAGACTACGGAAAAACCATAGAGAGCAGGTGCTCGGAAATTTCGTTTGGCTGTCTGTATACGATTGCCGGTCAGGAGGTGTCCAATGCTTCAAATTAGTCATTTGTATAAAAACTACGGAAAATTTCAGGCGGTCAGGGATCTGAACCTGCATGTGCCCAAAGGGGATCTGTTTGGCTTTGTGGGACCAAACGGAGCCGGAAAGACAACAACAATCCGGATGGTATGCGGACTTATGCCGCCGACAGAAGGAACCATTACGATCCATGGCGTGGATGCCCTGCTGCATCCGAAGGAAATCAAAAAGCAGATTGGTTATGTGCCGGATTTCTTTGGTGTGTATGACAATTTAAAAGTCAGCGAATATATGGATTTTTACGGTTCCATGTACCGTATGACTTCCAGGGAGATCACTGCGGTATCCAATGATCTGCTCGAACTGGTCAATCTGTCCGACAAAAAAGAGGTTTATGTGGATACGCTTTCCCGCGGAATGAAGCAGCGGCTGTGTGTGGCACGGGCACTCATCCACAATCCTTCCCTTCTGGTGCTGGATGAACCGAATTCCGGTCTGGACCCGCGTGCGCGTGTGGAGATGAAAGAACTTTTGCAGAATCTGCGCAGCATGGGAAAAACCATTGTGATCAGTTCCCATATTTTGTCGGAGCTGGCAGAGATGTGCAACAGCATCGGTATTATGGATCACGGAAAACTCGTAGAAGCAGGAAACATCGAGGATGTCATGGAACATGTTTTCGGTGGAAACCGGATCGTGGTTTCGGTTCACGGGGAGATGGAGCCGGCAGTGCGCATGCTTAAGGAACACCCCCAGATCCGTGTGGAATCGGTGGGAGAAAAGGAAATCCATATCTCGCATGCCATGAAAGAGGAAGAAATCGCGCAGTTGATCGCACAGATGATACAGAATGGAATTATCGTGACAGGATTTTATAAAGAAGAGGGAAATCTCGAATCCCTGTTTATGCAGCTGACAGGAGGGCAGGAAGATGAGAATTAATCCAATGGTAAAAAAAGATATTAAAGTACAGGCGCGCAGTATGCGGATCTGTTGGGAAATATTTGCTTATGAGGCGATTATGGCAGTTGTATTTTTCTTTGCCATGTTTTTGTTTTCCCAGCAGATGACCTATTCGTCTGCAAACATATACAGCAGCATTGTCTGGCTGTATCCGGCACTTGCGGTCACGCAGATTTTTATTCTGGGAGTGGTAGTCCCGGTGCGCACGGCTTCTGCAATTTCGGGTGAGAAAGAGCGGCAGACCTTTGATATTATGATGACAACCAGCATGACCGGATTTTCCATTATTATGGGAAAGGTGCTCACCGCGATGATCCAGAGCATGTTTTATGTGGTGGCAGGACTTCCGATCGTAGCACTGGCATTTGTCATCGGCGGACTCTCATGGGGCAATCTGTTCTGGTTTCTGGCGGTATCATTACTGGTTTCGTTCGTTTCTGCAAGTATTGGAATTTTGTGTTCTTCCATCTGTAAAAAAACGATCAGTGCCATAATTTTATCGTATGGTATCTATGTTCTGCTGTTTATCGGAAGTTTTCTTCCCTACCTGGTCACCTCGGTTGTCCGCATGTCAGGTGGTGTACCGGAAAAATCCTGCTGGGTGCTTCTGGTCAATCCGGGCATGTATCTGCTTGAATTTTTTACCTGGAGTATGACCGGAACATCCGTGGCGGAAGAACTGATTACAAATTACGGGAAAACACTTTCTGTTTCGGGCACTGCCGTACATTATGGATGGATGGCCGTTTCCACGCTTTTATTTGTGGCACTGGCATTTGTCTTTCTTCTGATTGCGATGCGGCGGATCAATCCGATGGCAGGATATGGAAGAAAACATGCAGGGGGAAAGCAGCATGGATGAAAAAGCATTTCTGTTGCAGGAAATCCGTTACAGCAAAAGAAAACAGAACGTAAAAAAGTTCCTGCGCTATGAAAGCACAGGAATTGCCGCAGGTGGAACCATCGCCATGGTGCTGGAAGGATGTGCGGTGTTTGTCCCTTTTTATACGGTGCATGTGTGGGCTGTTTTGGCAGTTTTATGTGGTGTGGCTGCTGGAGGCATTTATACGGTAAAGAAGAGATGTACCATGGTACAGGCAGCAGATCGACCGTTTCGGGTTTCAGGAACGGATCGTGACGGCATATGGGCGTATCGGAAAAGAGGGCAGTATCGACCGGATGCAGCGCAGCGATGCCGTGCATATGTTACAGGAAAACCATACATGGAAAAAGGCGCGTGTTTGTCCGGACCGAAGGAAACTTGTGGCACTTTTTCTTTCCCTTGGGCTGGCTCTTGTTCTTTCGTTTGTGCCGTCCCCCGCGCATAAACAGGTGAAACAGCGGCATGCCATCCGGCAGGAAGCCCGGGAAAAGGAAAAAGAAATCCAAAAAGTGATGGATGCCTTAAAACAGACTGACACCGCTTCCATGACAAAAGAACAAAAGAAAGCCCTGCAGGAACTGATACAGTCACTGGCCTTATCGCAAAAAGAAATGCAGCAGGCAGATACGAAGCAGTCACTGGCATCTGCCGGGCAGAAACTTTCCTACAAGTATGGACAGGCGGCACAGATTTCCGGGGCGGATGCCCTGGCATCGGTACTTAAAAATATCCAGGTGAATACCAATACAGGAAACCAGCTGGCACAGGGGGATGTACAAAGCACTACACAAAACACTACACAAAGCGGTACGCAGCGTGGGGAATCCACGCAGTCTTCGGAAACCAGTTCCCAGGATTCCGGGGATGGGGAAGATTCGGGCAGTGGAAAGGACGGAAGTGGAAGTGGCAATGGAAGTGGAAGCGGAACCGGCAAGGGGACAGGAAGCGGAAACGGAAGTGGAACAGGAAACGGAACAGGCGGTGGACGCGGAACCGGATCCGGAGAGGGAACACATGATTATGTGAGTGTTCCGAATAAACTCGGAAACGACAGCAGTATCACAAAGGACAAGGGGGATTCGAAGAATTCCGATTATTACAAGGCGAAGAATGGTCTGGCATGGAAAGGCGAACACGTGGATTTAGATTCCGTGGTCGGCGATTACACGAAAGAGGCCTACGAAGGCATTGCCAATGGAAAATACCCGGCCGGCATGGAAGATGTCATCCGGAATTATTTTGAAAATCTGAACTGATGGAGAGGAGATCTTATGACAGAATATGAAGTATGCCAGCAGAACACCATGGCATGTGAACAGGAAATTGCAAAGGGAATTATCGGACAAAAAGACGTCATCCGCCAGGTCATGCTGGCACTTCTGGCGGGCGGAAATGTACTCTTAGAAGGTATGCCGGGACTGGGAAAGACCATGCTGGTGCGCACGATCAGCCAGGTGTGTGATCTGAGTTTCCAGAGAATCCAGTTTACCCCGGATCTGATGCCGAGTGACGTGACCGGTACCAACATCATCGTAAAAGAAGAGCAAAAAAGTGCATTCCGGTTTGAAAAAGGACCGATTTTTGCCAATCTGGTGCTGGCAGATGAGATCAATCGTGCCACGCCAAAGACACAGTCAGCTCTCTTAGAGGCCATGCAGGAACACACCGTGACGATCGGAACGACCAGCCATCAGCTGCCGGAGCCGTTTCTGGTGCTTGCCACACAAAATCCGATCGAAAACGAGGGAACTTATCCGCTGCCGGAAGCCCAGCTGGACCGTTTTTTGTTTAAAGTGCTGGTAAAATTTCCGGACCGGCAGGAACTGCGGGAAATCGTGGAACTGACGGAGGGAAACCATCCGCCAAAGATCGCAAAGGTCATGGACCGGGAAAGCCTGCTTGCAGCGCGCGCATGTGTTGCACAGATTCCGATTGCGGATGCCGTCATGGATTATATTCTGGATCTGGTTATGGCAACTCATGCAGACAATCCGTATATCCGGGAGGGGGCAAGCCCGCGTGCGGCACAGGCACTGATCCGCACAGCCAGGGCACGCGCGTTTATGGAAAACCGCCTGAATGTCTCGTTTGAGGACGTCAAATGTGTCGCACTTCCGGTATTGCGGCACAGGATTCTGCTCAGTTTCGATGCAGTATCGGAGGGGATTACGGAAGATGCGGTGATTGGGCAGATCTTAACAGAAAAGGAACAGGGACTGTATGCTTGATGCGGGAATTTATGAACAGCTGTCGCGGCTTGTGATCGCGATGAAACAGAAAAGCAGCCAGAATATGGCGGGAAACCGCAGATCCGTACAGAAAGGGACTTCTGCGGAATTTTCCGATTTCCGGGAGTATATGCCGGGAGATGATCTGCGCAGGCTGGACTGGAATGTCTATGCGCGGTCGGAGCGCATGTATATCCGGGAATATTTCGAAGAAAAGGAAGCAGTGGTATCGGTTATTTTAGATACCAGTGCATCAATGCACTATGGAAAAAAGAGCAAGGCAGAACTGGCACAGGATCTGTGCGCGGTGATTGCCTTTCTGACTTTGCACCATATGGACCGGCTGGTGCTGTATGACAGCAGCCAGATGGGAACTCCGCTTGTGGTTTCCGGGGGTACTTGGATGGCTGCAGGCACGTACATTTTCGGGGACAGAGACGGATTCTTTTTCCGCCGTGCGCCAGATGCAGAGGCATGGGGCGGGAGTTACCGTGATCGTCAGTGATTTCCTGACCGAAGCAGCGACAGATCCCACGCAGGATTGTCTGGAAAAAACGATGCAGTATCTGGACTTTACAAAACAAAGACCCGTGTTGCTTCAGACACTGTGTGCGGAAGAACTGCGTGTGACAATGGACGGTACGCGCAATCTGATAGATATGGAGTCCAAAGAAAAACTGCGCGTGACGATGCGTGCGGATGTGATTGCGCGCTATGAACAGGAACTGCAAAAGCTTTCTGTGCGGCTGAAAAAAAGTGCATCGGCTGCCGGAGGCACCTATATACTCTGTGATTCCGAAAAAGAGAGACGTGCGCTGATTTTAGAAGATTTAAGACCTTTGTTTGTCTGAGAAAAATTTGAGGATGGATTATGATATTTGAGAGTTTGTGGCCACTGGCATTTTTGCTGGCGGTTCCGGTTGTTGTGATTTTATATCTGCTTGTGCCAAAGGGGACAGACACACCAGTGTCTTCGAACCTGTTGTGGAAGAAGCTTTTTTATAATGAACAGTCTAAAACGTTCTGGGAAAAGTTTTTGCACAATCTGCTGATGTATCTGCAGATCGTGATCCTTTTGCTGCTTATTCTGGCACTGATGGCACCGTTTGTACAGCGTAAGGGTACAGGCAGTACGGACGTGGTGTATCTGATTGACACCAGCGGAAGCATGAAGCATCTCACCAAAGGGGGCAATACCCGCTTAGGGGAAGCCGTAAGTGAGATCAAAGAGCAGATTGCCGCTTCGGATGGGGCAAAAATATCCATTGTTACCTGTGACGGCACGGGAACCAATCTGCTTGCCGTCCATACTTCCGAGAAAAAAGCACTGTATCGGACGCTGGCAGACATCAAGGGCACGGACACAGCCGGATCGCTTTCCGATGCACTGGCAACCGTACAGACTGTGCAGAAAAAAGACAAAAAGAACGATCTGGCAGATGTCATCGTCTATACCGACGGCATAGGGGCAAAACAGACGAAAAATCTCAAAAGTCAGCTTCAGGCAACCATCCGCGTGGTGGGAAGTCCCGTTTCTAACGTGGCGAATACGTTTCTGTCCTGCACCAAAGACAGCAGTGGGGACACGTATACGGTTGCATCAGGCGTGACAAATTACAGCGATCATGCGGCAAATATGGAGATTACGCTGTATGAGGGAAAGAAAATTCTTGAAGTGCGTACACTTTCCCTTGCCGCAGACGAGACGTATACCTGCCTGTTTAAACAGGTGAACTGGGGAAACCAGCCGCTGCACACCGAGCTTTCCGCAGTGACATTTGCCGGCAGCAGCCAGAAGGATTCCTTACATGAGGATAACTGTGCCTATGCACTCAAAGACCGGGTTTCCACGAGCAAAGCCACACTGATCGGGGAAGGAAATACCTATATCGAAAAAGCGTATCTTGCCGTGACCGGAGAGAATCTTTCCAAGGCAAAAACAACGGATGCACTTGACCGTGACGATCCGGGGGTCTGTATTTTTGATGCGGATACGGCAGTGCAGGAATCTAATCAGCAGAAGGCGCAGATGATTTTTGCCAAAGAGGGAAAGAACGAGGAAAAAAATGTCAGCCTGTCCGCCGGCGATACCGAACTGACTTCCGGAATCCGGGACTTTGCGCTCGGGGTAAATCAGACGTATGTGTATGATCTGCCGGTCTGGGCCACGGGCTTTCTGTGGAACGGAAAGCAGTGCGCCGCATACTACGGGGAGCATGACGGAATCCGGGAGGTCGTACTCGGATTTGATCTGCGGGAATCGGATTTTGCCCTGCAGCCGGAGTTTCCGGTATTTATGAACCATGCGCTGCACTATCTTGAGGATAGTTCCCTTCTTTCCCAAAACGTCTATGATGCCGGAGATACCGTGCAGTTTCATGCATTAAACGGTGTGGACGTGCAGCAGATTGCAGCACCTACCGGTCAGGCAGGACTGTTTACCGTAAAAGCGGGCGACAGAAAGGAATCCTATATTGTAAAATTTGCATGCAGCAGCCAGTCGGATGGACGGATCACGGCAGGCGATTCCGGCAGCCGCAACACGATGCAGCGGCAGCTTGTGCGAAAGCAGATGCGCAATGTCATCCTTATCCTTGTGCTTCTTCTTATGATACTGGAGTGGATCTGTTATGTCCGGCAGATGCGTTACCGTGGGCGGTTTTATCTTGCGGTGCGTCTGGTGGGGCTTGCCCTTTTGGTGCTGGCTGTCTGTGGAATTTCGATGCCGCTTTCCCACGCGAAAGACACAACCGTTTTTCTGGTTGATCTGTCGGAGAGCAATGCCGCAAATCTCACCCAGATGGAGCAGTATATGAGCCGGCAGGTCAAAGACATGCCAAAGAACAATCAGTATGCCATCGTAACGTTTGGAGCCAATGCGGTTGTGGAACAGTTTCTGACCAGTGAGAAACACAGTTTTCAGATTCTTTCGGCACCGGAGGCGGATGCAACCAACCTTGAGGAAGCCGTTTCCACAGGACTTTCCATGATCCCGGACAATGCGGCAGGACGGCTTGTGGTGCTTACGGATGGAAAGCAGACAAAGGGAAACATCGAGCATACGGCATCGGCACTGACGGCAAAAAACGTGCAGCTGTATTCGGTTCTCTATGAAGATACAAAGCAGGGGAGCGATGCCTATATCGAAAACGTGGAAATGCCGGAGTATCTTTATCCGGGTGATTCCTATTCCATGACGGTAACTGTGGAAAGCAACTATGAGACCGATGCGAAGCTGCAGCTTTTGCAGGGAACGGAGATGGTCAGTCAGACAGGCGTGCATTTAAACAAAGGCAGCAACCGTTTTGTTTTGAAACAGAAGGTAGTCGGTACCGATGCGCAGCAGTATACCGTGCGCGTGAAGGCACCGAAGGACACCTGTGAAAAAAACAATGATTATGGTACGTATGCGACGGTGGATTCCCTGCCAAAGATTCTGCTTGTATCCGGAATGGGAGAGGACAGCACACCGTTTTTAGGACTTTTGGATGCTGCCGGATGCAATTACCGGCAGGTATCCGCAGTCAGTGCACCGGATACTTTAAAAGAGATGCTGCAGTACAAGAGCATCATTCTGGAAAATGTGTACCGGACAGATCTGCCGGAGGGCTTTCTAAAAAATCTGAAAACTTATGTGAAAGACTACGGATGCGGTCTGGTGGCATGCGGCGGTGAGGACAGTTTTGCACTGGGCGGATATCTGGATACGGAACTGGAGAAACTTCTTCCGGTCGATATGCAGCTGCGCGGGGTAAATGAGAAACAGAATCTGGCAATGGTCATGGTGATTGATCATTCGGGCAGTATGTCGGAACAGACCGAAGGAGGCACCAATCTGGATCTGGCGATCGCGGCTGCCAAAGCGGCTGTGGATCAGCTGGATACGAAAGATGAAGTCGGTGTGGTAACCTTTGATGATGGTTACACCTGGCAGGTGCCGCTGGAAAAAGTGAAGGATAAAGACAAGATCCATCAAAGCATCGAGACGATCAGCGAAGGCGGTGGAACGACCATCAAACCGGCCGTGCGTGCGGCACTAAATGAAATCAAGAAGAGCAAGGCGCAGCTAAAGCATATTGTGCTTCTGACGGATGGACAGGGGGAAACCGGAAATTTTGAAGATATCATCAAGGACTGCAAGGATGCCGATGTAACTCTTTCCACGGTAGCGGTTGGAGAGTCGTCTGACAGACAGCTTCTGGAACGACTGGCAACGCAGTGTAACGGCCGCTATTATTATTCCGATATCTCAACCGATATCCCGAAAATCTTTGCACAGGAAGTATTTTTAAATGGAGATACGTATTTGCAGAACGGACAGTTTTCACTGAAAGGAAACAGCAGCAATGCCATCACGAAAAATCTCTTTGCCGATGGCTGGCCGAAGATCAAAGGATACGTGAGTGCCTCTCCGAAAACCGGAGCCAATGTGCTGCTGGCATCTGCCGAAAAGGATGACCCGATTTTGTCTGTCATGCAGTATGGACTGGGGCATACGGTTGCGTGGAATACCGATGTGACAAACCGCTGGACTGCCGGGCTGGCACAGCAGAATGATTACGTGCAGCTGTGGAAGCGGATCATCGATTACAGTGCAGGAAATACAGCACTCGGCGAAGACCGTGTGGATGTAACTACTGTAAACGGAACAACGAAAGTTACCTATTATGCCAAAGACTACGCAGAGCAGACACAGGTGGAGGCTGTGTACACGGATCCGGATGGAAAAACGCATCAGGCGAAACTGACCGCAAGTGCACCGGGAACTTATGAGGCACAGCTGGATACGGCAGCCTCCGGTGTCTACAATCTGAGCGTGCAGCGGAAAAACGGCAAAAAAATCGAAAATGCCCTGACCACCGCAGCCGTGGTACAGTATTCGCAGGAGTACAAATTTGCGCTGACAAACGACAGCTTTTGTGCGTTTATCAAACAGTATGGAAAGATGCTTTCCCAAAAGAAGAATGTATGGAAGAAGTTAAAAGCTTCCGGGCGGGCACGGGTTTGTCTGACCAATCCGCTTTTAATCCTTTTGCTTTTCGTATTTCTTGCAGATATCGCCATGCGGCGGTTTGCCTATGTTCCGCCAATGCCACACTGGACGAGACCGGCAAAAAAAGCTATAATGACAAAAGAAAAAACAGCAGAAGACGGGCAGCCGGAGCCGGAAGCAGAAAAACCAAAGGAAAAGACAAAGAAAGCAAAACCGGAGGAAACGGCTTCCCAGGCACTCGATACTTCTGCGCTGTTAAAGAAAAAAGAAAAGCGGAACCATTCCGTTTAAAAGAAAACAGGAGTCATTATGCAATCAGACAGCAATTTACGAGAAACGTTACGGAGTATCGATCATAAAAGTTATCCGGCATACAAATCCCTGCGGGGAAGTTACCGGTTTGCAGACTATGTGTTATCCATCGATCATGTGCAGGGAGATCCTTTTGCGGCACCTTCCCATGTGCGCGTGACCGTGGATGCAAAGGCAGCGGCATTTCCGGAATATGCCATGAAAAATACACGGACGCGCACAGCACTGGCAGATGAACTGCTGCGCACGTTTGCCGCACAGATCAACCACTTTACATTTAAGGCGAAGGGATCGGGCAAGAGCGGCCTGATCTCGGTAACCCACTGCGGACAGGAGATTCTGACCCGGACAGCCTGTGAAGTGAACGAAAAAGAAATCACCGCGCGTTTTGCGGTAGGATTTCCGGCAAACGGACGGACGATCAATGCCAGGGAACTGGAGAAAATTCTGTTTACCTATCTGCCGGAATGTGTAAAGCACTCATTTTATTATAAGAATCTCGATGCCCGCAGAATCCGGGATGCCGTGGAACTGGCAGAAGACCAGCAGGCAGTCCGTGACCAGCTGAAAGAACAGGGGCTGGTTGCTTTTGTTGCCGATGATGCGGTACTGCCGCGGGAGAGCGGGATTTCCTCCCGGCCGATGAAACAGTCCGTAGCCTTTACCTCTCCGGAATCCCTTAGGGTGACGATGCAGCTTCCGCACAGGGGTGCGGTCACCGGTATGGGAATCCCGAAAGGAATCACACTGATCGTCGGTGGCGGCTATCATGGAAAATCCACACTTTTGACTGCACTCGAACTGGGCGTTTATAACCATATCGCAGGGGACGGCAGAGAGTTTGTGATCACGGATGAGACCGCCTTAAAACTTCGTTCGGAGGACGGACGGTTTATCAAAGATGTCGATATTTCCATGTTTATCAATGACCTGCCAAACGGAAAAGATACCCATCATTTTTCAACGGAAGATGCCAGCGGAAGCACATCGCAGGCAGCCGGGATCGTGGAAGGCATGGAGGCGGGAAGCCGCCTGTTTCTGCTGGATGAGGATACGTCTGCGACGAACTTTATGGTAAGGGATGCATTTATGCAGAAAGTAGTCAGTCCGGACAAAGAGCCGATCACGCCGTTTCTTTCCCGTGCGCGCGATCTGTATGAGCAGG
>OHIC01001212.1_pt1 | contig 10519 bp, 17 predicted proteins | sample 1568171 | NCBI WGS metagenome assembly OHIC01 (sample SAMEA3879506, study PRJEB24766) | human gut metagenome | biome: human-associated habitat; feature: feces | place: USA | collected 1985/1987
CTTTGCGGATTTTGCAAGAAATTGTAAATTTACTTTTTGTGTAAAAAAACTTGTCCACTGTCCACGGATTGTCCACGCTTTTTTAAAATGTGGACAGTTTCGTGGACAAGTTGTATATTTCGTGGACAACGTTAAAGACTAAAAAATTATTAAGTAAAAAGAAGGCGTTAGATTAATTTATCTAACGCCTTAATTTTTTATTAATAATCAGGCTTCGTGGCCAAAAATATCATTAAGAACATCGTCACCCTCTTCTTTCATTTCATTTGTAAGATGTTGGTATATTCCTAATGTGATTTGAATATTTTTATGCCCCAACCTTTCTTGGACATATTTAGGCTTAGCCCCTGCTGATAACAGCATTGAGCAATGCGTATGCCTTAAAGAGTGAAAGGTAAAATTGATACCTAACTTCTTGTGTATAATCATCGAGGTATGTTGCATTGTTCTTGGTTGTATATAACTGCCATCGTTTCTTATACAGACAGGATGTATTTTTTTACCTCTATGTTCGTTGTTCAATATTCCGTCTTTATCTTCAAACCAATAAATAAATTTGTCTTTTAAAAAACGACGATACTCTTCTTGTCTTTGCTTTTCACGTCGCAAAAGCTCAGTTAATCCGTCGTCTATAGTTATTGTCCTAAAGGAATCATATTTTGGATTTGAGAAATACCAACACCGTTTTCCGCTATCGTCCCATTGTATTTGACGGTTTATTGAAATTGTTTTGTTAATCAGATCCACATCGTTCCAACATAATCCATAAGCCTCGCCTAATCGAAGCCCGCATTTGTAGCCCAACATCATTGGTATATGAGTAGAAGAGGTCTCTGGGAAACGCTCAAAAATTCGTAACATGTCTTCTTCCGAGATTAGATAATGCGGCTGAGTCTTAGAATCGACCGTTGCCAAACGTTTGCTTGGCAATTGAACATATGCCATGGGATTTGAAGAAATATAATTTAGTGGTTCTACGGCATAACTTAAACTGCTTGAAAGGATCGATTTAATAACCGACAAAGTATTTCTGCTCATCTTTGAATCATAAAGTTTGTTTATAAATTTTTGTAATAAAGGAGGAGTTAGCGAACTTATTTTATATTTCCCCAATTCAGGCAATATATATAATCTTAGCTTTTTCTGGTAATTGGCTTTTGTTTGTTTGTTAAGTTTTGCTTCACAAATCACATCAAACCAAGTTTTAAGGTAATCGTTAAAACTTATTTCTGATTGAACAAATACATTGCCAGTTCTATTATACTCGTTCATGGCTTGCGTACCTGCTTTTTGCGCCGCCCTACGATTAGTAAATCCAGATTTTGTGTACTGTTTTCTTTTGCCGTCAATTGTCGCACCTTCAAAACGATACTCCCATTTATTGCCACGTTTACGCACATTTAATCTTGCCATAATTCTCCTCCTTAGTTAATACGAAAAAATAAAGCACACACAAATGTGTGCGCTCTACTTTACGACGATTTTGTATCTATATATCTAAGCAATTCAGACTCAAGTATTTTTAATGAGCCTATCTTTATAGCTTTAATTTTACCCTCGCCTATTTCTCGATATATGTAATTCGTGTTTACTCTAAGAATTTGAGCAGCTTCTTTTATTGTGTAGATCTGTTCCATTTGTTGTACCTCCACAAAAGCTTTAACACTATCTTCCTGTGCTTCCAAAGCCACCATTTCTTATGCCGTCGGCTTTATCATCAACAGTAATACCATACTTAATAAAAATACCTTGACACAATTTATCGCCAGCCTTTAGCTCTAAATCCTTGTCCACTGAGAACTTTGCCATAATATGTCCTTCATTTTCCGAGTGTGAATAATCGCTATCTACTACGCCGAAGGTATTTGATAGCCTCATTCCGTATTTGAAGCCCAAACCCGATTTTGGGACAATTGCCAAAAACCAATCTTCGTCTATTTTGCAACGTATGCCCAATGGGACAAGGACAGTTTCACCCGCCTTGACATTGATTGCTACAGGTGTATGTATATCATAGCCAGCTGAGCCAGACGTTGCTCTTGTTGGTATTATAATATTATCATACGAAAAATCTGTATATCCGCTCTTTACCATGTCATATTCAAAACGCTCTTTTGTTACTTTTTCAAATTCTGCAACATAAATCATTAAGATACCTCACTTTACTTTTTTGTTTCTATATGTTATAATTAAGATGTGATTAGTCGCTATCATTCGTTGAACATAATATTGAACAAATTATGATTTGTGGCGGCTAATAATCTATTAGGGTTTGCTAAAATGCAAACCCTTTTTTATTAATCACACCAAAGAATAACTTTGTTTTGCTTTAGGCTTTCCTGTACATCAATAACCCTTTGATTGCTTGACCCTCGCCATTTTAATGTTATGTCACGTTTGTCATCTTCGTATTGACCATCAACGACTACATCGATGCACTCCATAATAGGCAAGTCTTTAATTTCCTCCCACTTATAACCTGTGTAAATCCATTGAGTTTTTGTAGGATAGCAATCTTTTATTAGTGCAGATATTGTGCATACTATTTCACGATTATCAGGAAACAAAGGATCGCCGCCTGAAAATGTTATACCCGAAATATATGACTTGTCTAACTGGTTACATATTTCAAAGATAGTATCAAAATCAAATGGTATACCACTATCTTTATTCCATGTTTGAGGGTTTTGGCAGTTTTTACAATGATGATTACAGCCTGATACCCAAAGGACAGTTCTAAGCCCGTCACCATTTAACATATCATCCTTGGTTATATTATGATAGTTCATTACATACTCACCCTATCCTTTATCTCTGCAACCTTTGCGGCATTGTATCTACTTTTACCATGTATTCTAGTAAAGCCTAAATAGCCATTCATTCGATCAATCTGAGTTATATTTTCCGATCCACACTTCGGGTATTTATCCATTTCTAGTTGCTCATAACCGCAATCCTCACAATATGATAATGCTAAATTTATACCCTCATAAAATCCGTAATCCATAGCACGTCTTACAAGTGTTTTTATAGCTTCCTTATTATACGATATAGGATAACGACAATACTGTATCTTTCCGCCATTGAACAAATTCCAAAAACGCTTTTCAGTATCTTGTTTCTGAACTGGGGTAATATGTTCCCATACGCCACAATGGAATGAGTTGGAAACGTATGGTCTGTCTGATACGCCCTCTATGATACCATACTTCTTGCGGAATTGTTCAACTTGAAGCCCACACAGGCTCTCGGCAGGAGTACCGTAAATTGCGTATAGTATATGGTCTTGTTCTTTAAATTTATTTGCCTTGTCATTTATGTATTGCATTACTTCATAGGCAAAATCACTATCTTCTACAAGTGACTTACCATTATACAAATGCTGTAATTCGTTTAAAGCAGTGATACCAAAACTCATAGTCATAGCTGAAAGTATTGGTTTTATTTTATCATTAGGGTTGAGATTGCCACCAAGAAAACCACCTTGAGTAAATCCCATTGGATTTGTCGATGCCTTTTTCTCTCCTAAAAATTCATACGTTCTTTTGTGCAGGTTTCTTATAAGTTCGAGGTAATAATCAAGAACTTCATAAAAATCTTTATTCTCCTGCCTTGCCTTTGCTAATATCATCGGCAAATGTAATGATATTGCACCAAGATTAAATCTACCCTCAAAGACAGGGTAATCATTTTCGTCTTTTGGTTTCATGCCGCCCCTTACAAACCAAGGCGATAGTGACGCGCGGCATCCCATCAAACTAACAACTTTTCCATATTTCTTATATATTTCAGGAATATAACCATCCCCTGTCAAAGATAAAAAATCTGGATACATCGCTTTACTACTACAATCAATGGCAACATCAAAAAGCCATTCTAACTTTTTGCCTTTGCCATGTAAATTTTCATCGTACAAAAACGTCAGCTTTGGAAATAGTACAGGTCTTTTAAAGCCCTCTTTTCCTTGTCCGCCCATTCGTGTTTTTAATGCCACCTCGCTTGCCATGGTTTCCCACTTGCTTGTGCCTATGCCAAAACTAATGGCTATGAATGGATAATCGCCTCTTGATGACCCCACGGAATTAAACGCCATTTCCCATGATTGAAAGCCCTGTTCAAAATCCCGATAGACTTTTTTGGTTGCATATTCATCGGCTTTATTCTTGTCGCCGTTATCACATATGCTTAAATATTCGTCAACATATTTCTGATAACTTTTTTCGGCATATGGGGCTAAAAGAGTATCAACTCTAGGTATTGTAAAACCCAATGCAGATGTATATTTCTATACTGGATACCGCACTGCAACATATCTTCACAACCGCTAATTGTGCCTACTGTTTCAATTATGTGCCAATCTCATAATCTACTCTACTCGATTACTTTCATAATAAAAGCTATAATATTATGATATTCTTTCGATGTCCTCTACACTCTCTAAATTCCATTTATATTAAATTCCATTGATAACCTTGAAGTAATAATTGCTTTTTATTGTTTGTATCTTGATAGAAGTCTTTACCTTTTAATCCAATATTTTTTCCCAATTCTTTTCTATCAAATGTTCCAACATAAATATTGTTTTTGTATAATTGATACATAAATCTTTTTGGCGATTTTTTATTTTTTAATGCTTTTCTCGTATTATTTTCTCTAGTTAATATTTGCAAATTTTCTATTGAATTATTTTGAGGATTTGCATCTATGTGATCGATCGTCAATTCCTGCGGAATATCCCCCATCAGTGTTTCATATACCAATCTATGTACTCGGTAGTATTTCCTTATATGCCGATTCTTTTCTATAAAAGAAAGGCATACTTCTAAATATCCATCTTTATCCACTTTATAACAATGTTCTCTTGGTTGAAATATATTTATTCGCCCTTGTCCACCTTTAACTTTAGTAGTTATTACTTTGCCACTTTTGGTAACATAGTATCCGTCATATTTAGTTTTATAAGCAATTTCATTTTCAAAAATTATTTCCTCCATAATTAAACCTCTCACTAATTTTCTTATGGAAATTAGATAGCACGGTATTACCATATCAATTATGACTTAGGTTTCACCGTTAGCAACTTTCGTCACACCCTTTAGCAAGGTTAAGTAGGTTTTATTACGGCAATATTACTTACCGTATTGTTGACTAGCTGCCGACATTGTTACATCACTTATAACATCGAAGGCAACGTCAAGTGTCTTAGGTTCGTTGTAATGAATATTACCCATTTCAAAGCCGCCAGACAAAACATTTGCCATATCGAAAATACAACAGTTTATGCCGTCAAGTCTGTCTTTCTTATCATGAATATAGATATAACCGTCTCTAGCCGCCTGTCTTTCTTCAACATTCAAGAAGAATTTATCATACAGGTTCTTGTTCAACTCACCATAAATCAAACTGCGCTGTGTGCTAGTCATAGTAGAATCAGTGTTGGCATTTGAAACGTCGCCAATATAACGAATGCCCTGAGACTTGGTATATACATCGTCCATCATATGAACAAAGTCTTTTTTGTAATTTCTATACTGCCTATAACATTCACCTGATTTCGGGTAAAGGTCAAGCAAGGTGCGCTCGACTATTGCATGTATCGCCTCAACCGAAATACAATCATTTTCTAGATCTTCTTCCATTATGTAATCCATAACAGCGGAGCAAATTTTTTCATAATCTTTATCTGAAAGATTTTCCAATGCCCTACTAGCCGATTTGCTACAGGCATTGATTATTTTTTGATAATCAAAATCTTCTAATGTTCCGTCCTTTTTTATTACTTTCATTTTATCACTCCTTCTTTATTTTCTACAAATATATTTCTATACCAATTTCAGTTTCCATAATAGTATTAATTGCCTTGTCAATATCGTTCCAATTCTTACAACGATATTTTTGATACAACGTATGAATATTACCATATGACTCAAAGCCATGTCTATTCCATGGATAATCAAATAAAATTTTATGGTAATAGCCATCAACTAAATTATCTACACAATCATCAATTAGAATATCAATACCCCTACCGAGCATTTGCTTGTTCTTTATGACTATTAGGCTATCATACATATTTAAAAATGGAAGTTGTTCTTGTAACCAAGCCGCCTTACTAGAAATATTCTGTGGGGCTGTAGCTGTTACTATGTAAATTTCACAACCTAAATCATGGTATTTCTTCAATGTAGCAACACAATTTTCAAGCACTTTTATGTTGTCCCATACCCTCTTATCCGTGAAATAGTCACAGAATTTGTCTGGAGGTACATTTTTAAAGAACTGTCTCATATTATAGGTGGTTATATCGGCAATAGACAAATTGTCATTATAGTCCTTATTATAAACATCAATAATACTCTCTGCTAGATTATTGATAACATTGTCACAATCCACACCGATTCGCCAAGGTCTAGGTCTTTTCAGATTTGCTTTCAGTTCCATTGGCATTTCCCCCTTTATCATTCTCGTCTAATTCATCAAGCATTTCGACCACTGTCCTATAGGCTATTAAAAAGCCAAGCACAAGTCCGACCAAAATACCAATAATAAAATTAGCCATTCTTGTTATGCTCCTTTATGTATTTTTCATATTCTTTCTTAATCTGGCTAAGTGTTAAATACTTATACGGAATTTCTCTTTCACTGCAATATGCAATTTCAGCCAAACAGCCTTTAGAATACATATAGTTATCAGAACATATCACCATGCGATCCGCCAGTTCTTCAAGTAAAAACAATGTCATATTCAACCCTTGCTCATAAGTGGTACAATCGTAGAGATTACCAAACATTGCAATGGGATTAAGATATAAATTCTCAGGGTGCATTATAGTCAACAATCTTTGGCACTCATTTATTTCATTTAGATTTTCTTGCTTGCCACCATATGGGTGAGATAAGTAAACAACACTGTCATAATGTTCTCTGCTAATTATGTTCTGTTTCTGTATCATTATCTCCCTCCTGTGTCTTTTGTGTGCTTATTTTTATACTGATATTTTATCCATGGGTCGTCTGGAAGAACCGATGATTCATCTAGTTCAAATCCTATATCTTTAGCGGTTTTTATAGAGCCGGTATTCTCTTTCCTCGCCCACCAAACAATCTGATCAAATTCATCATAATGTTTGTCTAACCATTCTTTGCCTTTTTTAGCAATGGCTTTAGCATAACCTTTATTTCTATATTTGTCACCTGATCGAGTACCTATTGTTACAGCTATGCCAGTAGAATCACCAGTTAAATCAAAAAATGAAACTGGAACACCGTCAACCTTTTTTATAAGTCTCTTAACTATTTTTTGTCCTTCGTTAAGAGCCTGATATTCTTTTCCATGGAGACCCAGTAATTTTTTATCTTTACTATCCATGGTACTAACGATATCATTTGCATCGTTCATAGTTTTAAGGTAGACAGCATCTTTATAATTACTCTTGTCAATTGTTTTCATTTTTATTATCCTGTCTTTTGTTTATTGCCTGAATATAATTTTTTAGTTCTTCATACGCTGTTTCAATATTATCATTATTGGCAATTACATAATCCACTACAAGATTGCAGTTTTCAAATTCAATTTTATCTTGTTTAATACGTTCCATTGCACGATTTGTTGCCACGAGGCTATTTTGGTACATTTTAAAATAGCGGTCAAACAAGCGGTCATACCGATTAAGAGGCAGACAATCTATGTATACCGAATAAATTTTTCTGTCGCCTTTATACTTTTCTTTAAGCTCATTTAAACCTGTCTGATCGACAACATAGAGGTCATGGGCTTCGTCGTCAATTTGCTGAGACGTAACACCATAATGGTTGTCCAGATAATAATTATATACCACAATGTCGCTAAGACTCTGAAATTCTTCCTCAGTTACAAAAGTATGTCCCGCCTCACCCTCATATCTTGGTGGGCGTGTTGTATAAGAGGCAATCTGTTTCATGTTTAACTCAATTTCAAGTTTTTGCACAAGCGTTGATTTACCGCTTGCCGAAGCTCCGAGAATACAAAATAACGGTTTACTCATTATTGCCCTCCTTGAAATATTGACTCAAACACATCTCTTTGAAATAAGGAAGTTTTTCAATCCACTTGCAAAACTCTCTCCATTCTGGTAATTTATGATTATGACGTTGTTCCCAAACGTTTTTCAAACAACGGTAGTTTGTCGTCAGTCGTGCGGTAAGTTCAAAGCCACTGGGAACATTGTATAACAAACGAAGATAATCTTCTGTATCCTTTGTCTGATTATATATATCTTTAAGCTCCTCGACTCTCTCGATAATTTTTTCATCGACATATTCATTACACTGCCCGGCTATATCTAATTTGGAAATTCGGTGCATGGTAGATTGACTTGAAACGAAAACCAAATATTTGTATCTTTCAGCCTCAATCCACATTTTATTGCTACAGGTCAAGTCAAAAGAAACGAGGACACCGCTCAAAAACTGATCGTGTCCTCCTTTGCTATTGCCAAGACTTTTTATTCTGGAAGTATACTCATTTGTACACTTTTCTGGCTCAACCGTCATAGGATATTTGCTTGCCTTGAAACTTTCGCCCAAATCGTGAATTTTAACATTTTCTACTCTCACTTGCTTTCCTCCACGATGAAAGGTGCGAAAAAGCGCGTAACTACGCCACTTTTTTCTGCATCAAATTCTAATTTTATTAACTCACCTAAATCGAGGGCAAAAATCCCCATAAGGCTTGTCGCAGGTACTCTGTAACGCCCCTGCTTAAGATCGACCTCGAAATCTAGCCTTGATACAATCTTTATAAATTCTTGTACCTCTTTAATTGTCGATAATCTAATAAATGCGCTTTTCAATTATAATCACTCCTATACATGTAATTGATATTTTTGCTTGTGCATTTCTTTCATAAGTTTGCGCTTTTCTCTTATTCTTTTTTCTTCTTCTGTTTCTTTTCTATACACAAGCTCTTTACACTCAATTGGATAACGTGCAATCATTCGTTGCATTTCTATGTAACCTAAATATTTACGTCTTGCTCCCTTTGGATCCTTCATCTTATTTGTCACCTCGATTACTTGTCATTATTGCCAACATTGTGGCTTTTGAAAAAGCTTGCAAACGTTGACACTGTTGCTATCAACCACGGAAGCATATCAGTAGCAAACCTGTCTGTTCCAAATATTATATTTAGGCTTTCGACAACCATACTGCCGAAAATCCAATTAAGTATCAAACCGCCAAAATAACCAACTATAAATATAAAAGTTGGCTCCAATAAAAACACAGCAATTAAAGAAATTACTATCATTATTGTTTGAAATTTTTGCATTATTTTTCCTCCTTTATCTCTGTCAGGTTAAAGTATTTGACTTCACACTGTTTGGCAAAAGTTAAGCATGGCCTTATAACATTACGAATAATTTGTTTGCCGAGGGTGGCATCAATTAGAGCTTTGCCTGGCTTTATCCCCTTGCACATAAACGACGGATTAATCCAAACCCATGTTTCAGAGCCTATGCAATAAGAAACATCGTACAATGTATCTCGCAATATTTTGATATCAAGTACCTGTTCTTTTGCATAAGCCTCAAGTTGTTCTTTGGCACGCTTTCTACTGTTGCAATAAATTGCATTAATCTGCGAAGCCGCATATTTTGACGAAAAATTTTGTCCACTGAAAGCACAATTGCTTTCGTCGCAAGTATAACAATCCTTCATTTGCTATCCCCCATTACAATATATAAACTTCGATATTGATACGTCCCGACATCAAAAAGCTTTGAGGTACGAACGCTCTATCCCAATAGTAAAAGTCAATAACGTTACTCGACATACCGCCCGTATCATCGACACGGTAAGTCCCCGTAACGCCAGCTCCCTCAATGTAAAGCAAGGTACCGCTCGGAAAATAATTAGACGCCACACTATAACCCGTCTCAAGCGTTCGCCCAGATGAGCCATATGGTGGCGTCGAGTATCCCATATCTGTACCACAATACCAAGTACCCTCAAACGTTCCAATATAATTATTCGGCTGTTCAATAATGATTTCTGGTTCGCAAGGTTCATTCATTATATCTTCGGCGATATTATCAATAACAATATCTTCTTCCTCTATGATAAATATATCGGACATTCTTACAATGGTGTCTGAAGCCATAATCATTTTATTAATATGTAAATGACCGACTAAAGCTCGAGCCGAAGTGAGGTGGCAATCAATTTCATTTTGCCTCCCAACTTCGGTTCCGTTACTATTAATGATTCTTTTTTCTATGGGCGTACCATGCGCGTCGGTTAGTAATATTGTAAACTCGAATATAAACAGCAATATAACAAGTATTTTTAGCATTAAAAAAATATAATTTACCTTTTCTTGTTTGATAAAACCACCTCGTTTATAAGTACATATTCTTGATTGGGTTGCCATCATTATCATAGTCATCTATAAAATCGTTTATATCAATTTGTTTATACCCTATGACTGCCATATCGCACAGCTCTTCTACTCTAAAATCACATCCAACTATGTAATCCATGA
>OHIC01001216.1_pt1 | contig 10496 bp, 8 predicted proteins | sample 1568171 | NCBI WGS metagenome assembly OHIC01 (sample SAMEA3879506, study PRJEB24766) | human gut metagenome | biome: human-associated habitat; feature: feces | place: USA | collected 1985/1987
GCAGCAATCTTATAACAGAAATCAGCGGAAACGGCAATTACGAGGCTGACAGACCGGAAGGTTATGACTTTAATGTAGGTGATATATACACGGCAACAGCATCTGATATAGAGTTTGAACTTAAGGTAAAAGAGGTGGACGATAAAAAACTTGTTTTTGAACCGGTATCGGACATGTCGGCAGTATCGGATGCACAGATATTTTCCATGGAAGTGACGCGCCCTGCTATAGAAAATGCTGTGTATGTGCAAAAGGACGCAGTACATGAGAAGGATGGCAGGTATTTTGTATACACACTGGATGAGAATGGATACAGACAGGCGGTATGGATAAGTGCCGGAGATCAGGTGGGAGACTACCGGATCATCACAGAAGGACTTAAAAGCGGGGATGAGGTGGTTTTGCAGTGAAGAACAGAAACCTTTTATCAATAAAAAAACTGGCAGTACTGGGGATATGTGTATCGTTTGTGGCAGGCGGCTGTGGAAAAATGACAGAAAGCAGCATACCAAAGCTTGAAGAACCTGTAGCGTTAAATGAAGCCTATAGACCTGTGGAATACGGTACGATCGGCTCCATACAGGTGCTGATGGCTACCGCAGTTTCGAGGGATTACTGCAATTACTACAGTGCCAACGTAAACATTTCACAGATATATGTGGAGCCGGGAGATACAGTAAATGTAGGGGATGTGCTTGCTGTCTGTGATGTGGATGAGGCAAAAAAACAGTTGCAGGAATGTAATGATGCGCTGGCGCATGAGAATGAGACATATGAGATATCCGCTCAGATCTCGGATACGCAGATCAAATTATGGGAGAGTCAGGCTGCGGATACGGACGAATTTTCAACAGAACAGATTGAGAAAAAAGAGAGCACAGAAGAGGATTACAATACGCAGATTGCCACAGAACAGGAAAATGAACGGTACGATAAGCAGCTTCACGAATACCGAGTGCAAAAGATCAATGAACAGATGGCTTTATATCAGCAGATTGTTGATGATGGAACGCTTAAGGCAGCCCACAGCGGTCTTGTCACTTACACTAAGAAGCTGACAGATGGAAGGTCTGCTGCGGCATACGAGAATATAGTCATTGTCTCCGATACGGATGACCTTGTGCTGGATATAAAAGATACAGCCATAAATGAGTACAAATACAGCGATTATGACAAGAAATATGTGATAGTCGATGGCGAAAAATATGATGTCACCGAGTCTCAATATACATCAGAGGTTTTGGTACTTTCGAAGATAAACAACCGCTATCCGGATGTGTGCGTGGAAAGCAGGGAAAAGCCGTTTCTTACGGCAGGACAGATGTATCCGGTATATTTTGAAAAGACAAAAGCAAATCAGGCACTTGTCGTGGGAAAAGATTCCATCTATAAGGATGGCGATACCAGATATGTCTATGTGAAAAATGATGAGGGCGGCCGCGAGAAACGCATCATAACAACAGGTGAGTTTGATGAAAACTATACACAGGTCACAGAGGGCTTAAAAGAGGGGGAACTGGTCTACTATAATTCTACAGATCAGGTTCCGACAAAGTACAGCAAATATACGGTAACAAGGTCTGACTTTGATATAGCAAACTACGGTGTGCGCTACAGCAGATCTGACGCAGGGACGATAACCGAAACCTGTGATTATGAAGGGCAGATCGTTTCTGTCAATGTGAAGCAGGACGATACGGTAGAAAATGGGATGCTGCTTTACGTGGTGGATACCGGAGAGGGCAAAGCTGCCATAACAGAGGCGAAAAATGCGATCGACTCGGAGAATGAATCCTATGCGCAGAAGATCGCTGACTACAATAAGCAGATAAATGAGCTGTCAGAAGACGGTAACAACGTAGAAGAAAATAACCGGCAGGATGAAAAGCCGGATACAGCATATGATGAGCAGCAGTTGAAATTGAACTTACAGCTACTTGATCTGCAGAAAAAACTTGCCTGTGCATACCACACCTATCAGCTTTCCCGGCTACAGTCAGCATATGACAGCATAAGCGCAGGAAATGACGGCAAAGGAAATATTTCAGTATATGCCAAGAATGACGGAAAAGTTTCAAAGGTGAGTGTCAAGGCAGGAGATAATGTGGAGGAAGGCTCAGATATCCTGCAGATAACCGGAAATTCCACGGACGTACTGCTGGTTCAGGTAAAGGATAGCAATAGCTATAAAGTATATAAGGACAATATAGCAGATGTGGGAGAGCGCGTATCACTTGAGCTGGACGGTACAACGATCTACGGAAGCTGTATCGGTTTTGCCGGTTACGGTAGTGTTGCTCAAAAGGGATATATAAATCAGGATGATAAAGGTGTGCATATTACCGGAATCACAGATTCGGGATATGGAAATGCAGCATTTTATATAAAACTTGACAATGGAATACCGGATGATCTGACCAGGGCATCTGCTGTAAAGTTTTCTTATGTTTCTTTTAAAAAGGTGGTAGTGGTGCCGACTTCGATCATACACAAGCAGGTCAATCCGATGGACAAAGATGATATATCCTACTATGTGTGGAAAATTGATGGGGACAGCGTGGTAAAGCAGCCGGTAATATTGAGCGATTATACATCAGGCAGCAATACACTTGTGCTTTACGGTATTGATGAGGGCGATGAAATATGTTTGGCTTCGTAATTAATAAATTAAAAAACAGAAAATGGTTAAATTTGTGTCTGCTTATGGGAGTGGCTTTGTTTATAGCACTTTTTGTGTGCCACCCTATGTTTGAAAAGGGCGCGGGCAATCAGATACTCGACAGACTTTTTACGGATCATGCCACACAGCAGAATGAGTTTCCTGCACAGATGAGCCGCGAGGGAACATATGCGGTGGCAGATTATCCTGATTCGCAGTCAGTGCTTGATAAGCTGTCAGGATACGAAAAGAAGTGGACTGAATATGTGGATATAAACAAGGTTTCCTCACAGCAGCTTATCACACTCTCAGGAGGACGCGCAGATACAGAGTTTGGAGGACTTAACCATTATTTTACAATAGGATATCTGCCGGGGCTTTCGGAGTACGCGGATGTTGTAAAATCTCAGACTGACACAGCCACATTCGAATGCAGTATAAGCGAAAAGACAATGGATCACTACGGACTTGTAGCAGGTGAAAAAATCTATTTACATGTACCTGATGGCAGTGGGAAAAAGGAAATTTCTTTCGTCATATCACAGATCTGCCGTGAAAAAGATATAAACGATCCATATTGGGCCAAGACGCTTTCGGATATGGGCGATGTGATATTTGTTTCGCAGGATGTTTTTGACGAAATGATGCAGTATTACAGCGAGGACAATATCAGCTACAGTGATTTCCTCATGCTGGATTACAGGCAGATCAACACGGAAAATGCCTCACTTTATGACGGTTATATGGAACAGTTTAAGGATGCTGACAAGCTCTACAATGATAACATCCGTGATACGCTGGAGCGCTTTTTTACACAGCAGAAGACGATAAAGCTGATGCTTTGGGCGTTGGAGCTGCCGTGTCTTGTGCTTTTGATTTTATTTATAAGAATGATATCTGCACAGATACTTTCGCTCGAGGAAAATGACATACTTGTTTTAAGAAGCCGCGGTGCGACAAAATTACAGGTATTTATTTTGTACCTGCAGCAGTCAGGAATAATAGCGTTTGCGGGCTGTGTACTTGGAATAGTACTCGGATATATAATGTGCCGGGCTGCCGCATCTACAGACGGATTTTTAAGATTTACGGCAAAGGATATAGGCACTTACAGATTTGTATGGCAGATGCTTGTCTATGCGGTGGCAGCGGCAGTTATCATGGTGCTGTTTATCACAGTTCCGGTGTGGAAAAAATCAAAGGATGCCATATCAGAGCGCAGCAGGGAACGAATATCAAAGAAAAAGCCACTTTGGGAGAAATGCTTTATAGACGTTATACTTTTGGCTCTGTCAGCATATCTGCTTTACAATTACAACAAGCAGAAGAGTACGCTTGCGATATCTGTTCTTGAGAACAGGAGCATAGATCCTGTCATGATACTGGACAATTCGCTTTTTATATTTGCAGCGGCACTTTTGTGCGTAAGACTTACCGGACTTATTATTCTGCTTGTGGACAGGCTCTTTAAAAAGCATTTTTCTCCGGCAATGTATGCATCATTTTTACAGCTGAAACGAACCAGATACAATCAGGGATTTCTGGCAGTATTTCTTATCATGACAGTGGCTGGCGGTATTTTTGACGCGAATATGGCGCGCACCATGAACAGCAATATGGAAAAACGGATCGTCTACAATGTGGGTTGTGATGCGATATACAACGAAGATTTCAGACTCAGGATACAGAAGAATAAAGATGGCTCTGTAAGCTGGATGTATGACGAGCCTGATTTCGGTAAATACGAGTCGCTCAAAAATGAGGGCATCTGTGACGGGGTCACGCGTGTGCTTGAGGACGAGCGGGTAGACATTTCCGCAGGCAGTGGTTCGATTTCGGATGCATATCTTATGGCGATAAACACAAAAGAATTCGGTGAGACTGCGAAATTGCAGAGTGACAAAAATGATGATATTAATGACGCGCACTGGTTCAATTACCTGAATGAGCTGGCAAAAGAGCCGGACGGAGTCATCATTTCCTCAAATCTGGCAAAAGATATGGGACTTAAAGTTGGTGACAGCTTAAATTACTCAAGGTATGTACCGGAGGCTGTCGATGATGATCAGATCTACGCATCCGAGAATGCAAAGGTATGTGCCATAGTAAAAGGTTTTCCGGGCTACGAGCGTTACACCTATGAGACAGATGCAGAAGGAAATGTGACCGAGCAGGAGAAATACCTGATCGTTGCAAATTATGCTACGGTTGTGGAAAAGTTCGGCATGACACCGTACAGTGTGTGGATGAACCTGTCAAAAGGAAAAACGGTGGATGATATATACAAAAATTTAACATCCGCGCAGCAGCTTATAGACGAGAATAAAAACTCAGCCACAGTGCAGATCACAAACGGTATGTTTACATTAAGTTTTATACTTTCACTGATAGTGTGCTCAGTAGGATTTTTGCTGTATTGGGTTATGACACTAAAACAGAGGGAGCTGCAGTTTGGTATATACCGCGCAATGGGAATGAGAATGAGAGAGGTAAAAGCAATGCTTTTAAACGAGCAGATATTTTTATCATTTCTGCCGCTTATTGCGGGAGCAGGCATAGGTATAACTGCAACAGCGATGTTTGTAAGGCTCATATCGATCATATATCTGCCGCAGAAACACAATATCGGAGTAAATGTATATATTTATCAATCTGATATGCTGGAGCTTGCAGGAGTACTTTTCGTGGCTGTAGCCGTATGCTATGTGGTTATCAGCAGATTGCTTAAGAGTATGAAGATAGCACAGGCACTAAGGCTTGGAGAAGATAGTTAGCATGTAAAAAATGAGGTCGTGACATATGGAAAATGCGATAATTGCTCAAAATATAAAAAGATATTTCAAGGCGGGAGATGGTACAACAGTCCACGCACTTGACGGAGTATCCATGGAGATAAAAAAAGGAACACTTGCAATCTTAAAAGGGCGTTCCGGCTCTGGAAAGACCACACTTCTTAATATCCTTAGTGCGCTTGATATGCCGACAGAGGGAAGTGTGCAGTTTCTGGATAAAAACCTCGAGCAGATGACCGAGAAAGACCGGGAAATACTAAGGCGGTATGAGATGGGATTTGTATTCCAGTCTATAGCACTAATTCCCACGATGACGGCATATGAGAATGTGGAATTTGCCCTTAGACTTGCAAAAAATAAACGTCAGATACGGAAGAATTTGACTGATATGGATAATGACATTGGAGATGCAAAAAACGATGTGATAAATGAGAATATGCATGACAGAGTATCAGAGCTGCTGGAGCGTGTCGGACTCTCAAAGCGCATGGATCATATGCCGGATCAGTTATCGGGAGGTGAGCAGCAGAGAGTTGCGATAGCGCGCGCTGTGGTTCATCGCCCGAAGGTGGTCTTTGCGGATGAGCCGACAGGAGCACTTGATACCGCTGCTGGATTTGAAGTCATGCGATTGTTCCGTGAGTTGATAGACGATGAGGGCATCACAATAGTTATGACCACGCATGATCAAAACCTCATGGAGCTGGGAGATGAAGTGTTTGAGCTTAGTGACGGCATAGTAATTTAAATTAAAAGGGGGAAAAGTAGATGATAAATTGCGATGGACTGGTAAAAATATATGAGACCGACGATAAAAAGGTGATGGCACTGGAGGGGCTTGACCTGACGGTGGAAACAGGGGAGATGCTTGCGGTAATAGGAAAATCCGGCAGCGGAAAATCCACCCTTTTAAATATGATAGGAGGACTGGAAACACCAACGGCTGGAGTGCTCACTATTGACGGAAAAGACATTTCCACATATTCAGAGGACGAAATGGTAAGATACCGCAGGGACAAAGTAGGTTTTGTGTGGCAGAAAAGTGCCAAAAATCTGTTCCCATACCTGACTGTGCTGCAGAATGTCGAGGCCGTGATGATGTTTGAAAATTCAGGTAATACCGGTAATTTAAAACACAGAGAAATTATAAAAAAACGCAAGGATGATAATAAAAGCTATGCCCTTAAACTGTTAAAGGCAGTGGGATTACAGGAGCATAAGGATAAGCTTCCGGCTCAGCTATCGGGGGGAGAGCAGCAGCGCGCAGCGATAGCGGTGGCACTGGCAAATAAGCCGGACATACTGCTTGCGGATGAGCCTACCGGAGCCGTGGATACAAGGACTGCTGATACAATCTATGAGCTGTTTCATAAGCTGAACAAAGAGCTTGGTATAACCATCATCATAGTCACACACGATATGGCACTTGCAGGCCGTGTAGACCGCACAGTGCTTATATCTGACGGAAAGGTAAGCACGGAGAAATTGAAGAAACACCCTGCAATGGAATATACGGTATTGGATAAGGCACACAGGATAAAACTCACTGATGAGATGCTTGAGGCAGCGGGGATAGAGTCTAATAAGGTCAGGGTTGATGTGCAGGATGGAAAGCTTGTGATATCGCGGATTTAAAGATATATTAAACGTTTAGTGTTATAGAGACACAAAATATATCATTTTCGTTTTTAACAGAGATAAAACCACTATTTCTATTTACACATTCTTTGACATTTTCAAGCCCATATCCGTGGATAACTCCGGCTTTTTTAACCGAAACCGGTGGAATAGGATTGGATATTTCATAAAGCAGCACATGATTTTTCTGGCGCAGCGTACATGAGATGGATGGTTTGTGACCTGCCTGAAAAGCATCGCAGGCTTCTATTGCGTTATCCATAGTGTTTCCAATGATTATGTACAGGTCAACAGGCGAAATGTTAAGGTCAGTGTCCAGCCATAGATTAAAGTTTATGGTGATTCCCAGACTGCCTGCTTTATTAGAGCCATAGTTTAGGATGCCGTCAACAATGGAATTACCGGTATCAATCATTTGGTCAAGGCTTGAAAACTTTTTCTTTAAGGCAGAGAGCTGGCTTTCGGCTTCAGGTCGTGTTTTCGTAGAAACCAGATTTTCCATTGCCAGCATGTATTTTTTTATATCATGCCAAAGTGCGCGGGATTCGTCCTGACGAGCAATGATATCCTGATAGTAAAGCTCCTGTTTGGCAAGCTGCTCCTGCATACAGAGCTGATTTTTCTGTAATTCATAAGATTTCTTTACTATTTCCGTATATCCACAAACCACTATATTGATAACAAGCATACATATGGTGGTCATCACAAAGGTGGAGTATTTACCATTGTCAATAAAGGTAGTGTACTGGGCAAACAGAATAAATATGCTTGACAGATTGCAGAGCATGAGTGGTATGGCATGCAGTAGAGCCTTTGAATCAAATCGGGCATTGGTAAATAAAATAATTATGACCAGCAAAAACAGATGAATAATCTTGCTTGTGGTATTGTAGATAAGCCGTCCTTCACTTATTCCTAAAAGTTCATTCATTGAAATTCCAAGTCTGGAAAGTACAAACGCACCAATAACATCGGAAAACATCGACGTAACAAAAAATAATATAATAGTATAGGTGATTTGGAATATTTTGCATTTGAAGTAGAAAGTATAGCATAAAAACAAAAATAAGCTGATAATGACAAGCCGTATAAACATAGGTGTATATAGGGTTGATAGCATTATGACCGCAAAGAGTGATATGCAAAATAGGATAATATATCTGCGGGAAGGGTATACAGGTCTAACCTCTTTATGAAAGAAGTAGAAAACAAGCAGGCATTCTATAATAATGGTATATACTTCAATTGGAAAATTCATTTGATGGTACCTCGTATCAAATTGTTAAAGCGCTCTTGGAAAATGGTCTGTTTTTTCCGCGAAAGTGGAATTTTGCAGCCGTCAGTCATAGTGACAGCAAGTGGTGTAAAGCTGTCCACATAATTCAAATTGATGCAATAACTTCTGTGAATCTGTACAAATGAAGGATATGAAAAAACTGAAATCATATTTTCCATTGAATCCTTTATCTCCAATGTGGATGTATTTGCAAAATGAAAAATAATGTGCCGGTTCAGACTCTCAAAATATATGACATCGTTTATAGAAATCATTTTCTGAGTTGAACCACACATTATCGCTGCCTTTTGCGGAAGAATCTCGTCAAGAGCCTCCCTGACAACACTTTGAAACATTGTAATCGTTATCGGTTTGCATAGAAATCGAAAAGCAATTCCATATCCTCGGACTGCATACTGCAGTGCGTTTGTCGTAAAAACTATTACGGGACGAGGAAAATATCCTGCTAAAATAGAGCCAATTTCAAAACCATTTGGCTTATTCATTTCTATATCAAGAAAAATTAAATCATAAAATTGGGATTTAAAAGCCTCAAGCAGGGCAGAGGCAGACAAGAAAGTAGAAATATTGTATGGTAATTTGCATGATTTGCAGTAATTGTAAAGTATATCAATATCTTGTTGTTCATCATCACAAATAGCAATATTCATAAAAATAATCCCCTTATCAAAACAATTAAGCTATGAAGATTATAAATTATAAATTTTGAATTTACAAGATTAATTTAGGTTTTTCAAATCATCCATCAGATTGAGAACAATATGTTTTTTGTCAATTGATAATTGTTTGGCATAAAGAGCTATCTGATTATCCAATTGCTGACTTTCAGAAGTATGTGTATCGGTGCCCCAAAACAATTCATTTGCGTCTATTTTGAGAGTATTGATTATTTTTGATAAAACAGAAAGTGAAATTTTGCTTTCACCACGTTCAATTTGACCAATAAATCCGCAGGAGCAGTCTGCATATTCACTTAATTGTTCTTGTGTTAGATTATTTTTCAAACGGTAGAAACGTATGATTTTTCCTATATGCTTTATGAATTCTGTATCCTGCATGATTTACCTGCCTTCATATTTAAACTATAGATATTGTAGGTAAAAAAATTAATATTTTGAATATAGTATTACTATCATTTTATGATAGTAATACTACTATATATGTAAAAGGTGTGTATATTTATGTCGTTAGTGCATGAGCTATTGTATATACAGTGATGTTGAGTAGAATTGAGAGTGTAAAGAATAAAAACAAAGGAGCAAAGAATTATGGTTAAAAAAGGTATAGTAAAATTTTCAAAAATCGTTGCAACATTTACAATGGTACTTGCTGTTGTCTCTGTGAATGCAACATGTTTCTTTTTTTCACATCAGCCAGATATCCCAGACTCATTGAAAAAAAGAAATGATTAAGAAAGCAAGTACACTAATTGTTGAGTTTTGGATTAAAAATGCAATAATCAAGACTGATGATAAGGAATCATACTGCTATGGTATGGAATTGATTTTGTCAACATTAATAAATGTTGCTTTTATGGTTATATTATCATATTACGTTATAGGATATCCTATAGCATTTATTCCGTACATAGCAGTGTATACTCCGTTGAGGTTGACAGCTGGAGGATATCATGCACGTAGTCATCTTAAATGTATCTTGTATACGCAGATTACCTTTATTGTATTTGTGATGTCTGCATTGGCATTGGCAAAAAAAAATATATGGTGTTTGATAGTGCTATATATGGTGGCAGTGTTAACTGTACTGAGATTGGCTCCGGTTGAAGCAGAAAATAAACCATTAACAGGAGAAGAAAAGCATAAGCAACAATTAAATACATGGGGATTTCAGACTATCATTTTAATTGTAATTGTTATAGCAGCAATTTTTGGAGTACTGAAAAATGAAATAGTGCTTTGTGTTATGGCTGCTAATATTTCGGTAGCGATTTCGTTGATTCTTGCAAAAATTATTGATTAAATGTCAAACGTGTACGAATTTGTGTCATTCATGTATCTATCATTGCTATTTAATCATTTTAGTATAAGATAAAATTTAAACATTAGTAATTTTATTAGATAGGAGAAAATAATTGATAATTGAAGGTGAA
>OHIC01001219.1_pt1 | contig 10484 bp, 9 predicted proteins | sample 1568171 | NCBI WGS metagenome assembly OHIC01 (sample SAMEA3879506, study PRJEB24766) | human gut metagenome | biome: human-associated habitat; feature: feces | place: USA | collected 1985/1987
CATTGGCACATACAAGAGCCAGCAGCTGTGAGTATACTATATCAAGCAATCTGAAAAAGCCAACTCTGTAACCACCATAAAGCTTGGTGAAAAGTATGATGATGATTCCATACATTCCGATAACCGCCCAGTTTCCTCTTCTCCAGAACGGAAGCGTAAGCGTTACCTCATAGTACCGGTACCACATGAGTCCAAACAGCACCAGCTCCACAGCAATGAGTACGCAAGCCTCACCCACTGTTATGAGACGTTTATACCTATCCCTCTTTCTCACTCTTCTGTTTTCTTCCATATTAAAGCATCTCCCTAAGCATCTTGTTAACAGATCCAGGATCTGCTTTACCCTTCATAGCTTTCATAACCTGACCGACAAGTGCTCCGAGAGCCTTCTCCTTGCCACCCCTGTAATCCTCTACAGCCTTCGGATTGTTATCTATGGCTGCCTGGCATGCCTCTTTAAGGGCATTGTCATCCTGAACTGTCGCAAGTCCGTTATCCTTTACATACTTCTCAGGATCAATATTCTCAGCAAATACCTTCTCGAACACTTCCTTTGCCACACCGCCGTTGATAACCCTGTCATCCACGAGCTTGATGAGCTTTGCAAGATTCTCCGCTGAAAACTTCAGGTCTTCCGCATCAACAATGTTCTCTTTCATCAGTCTCATGGTCTCTCCCATAAGCCAGTTGGACACCTTCTTTGCCGGCGATCCCAGTGCGATGGCATCCTCAAACAGATCTGCCATCTTCTTTGATGCTGTGATTATATCTATATCATAATCAGGAATTGCATATTCCTCTTTGTATCTTATCTTTTTTGCATCTCTGAACTCAGGCTGTGCATCCCTTACCTGCTGCAGCCACTCATCACTGATGTGGATTGGTACAAGATCAGGATCAGGGAAATATCTGTAATCCTGTGCATCCTCCTTGGATCTCATCGGATATGAATACTCTTTTGTATCGTCCCACCTTCTTGTCTCCTGAACAACCTTCTCACCGGACTCGATGAGATCGATCTGTCTCTCTCTCTCATTCTCTATGGCTCTGGCGATGGCCTTGAATGAGTTCAGGTTCTTTGTCTCTGTACGTGTACCAAACTCCTCCGAGCCAACCTCTCTGACCGAAAGATTGACGTCAGCACGCATTGATCCCTCATTAAGCTTACAATCTGAAGCACCGAGATACTGTATCGTCTCCCTGAGCTTTTCAAGATATGCTATTACATCCTCCGCAGATCTCATGTCAGGCTCAGATACTATCTCTATAAGTGGAACACCTGAACGGTTGAAATCAACAAGTGAGCTGTCTGTATATGGATCATGGACAAGCTTACCTGCGTCCTCCTCCATATGTATCTCATGGATTCTCACATATTTCTTGACACCGTCCACCTCTATCTCTACCTTACCATCCCTGCATATTGGGTAGTAAAGCTGTGATATCTGATAGTTTTGTGGGTTATCCGGATAGAAATAATTCTTTCTGTCAAACTTACAGTTCTGTGTAATCTTACAGTTTGTCGCAAGACCAACTGCGATCGCCTTATTTACAACTTCCTTATTAAGTACTGGAAGTGAACCCGGCATTCCGGTACATACCGGACACGTATGTGTATTAGGAGCTCCTCCAAATGCTGTGCTGCAGCCACAGAATATCTTTGTCTTGGTCGCTAGCTCTACATGGACCTCAAGTCCGATGACTGTCTCATATGTCTTTGCCATCTCTTACAGCCCCCTTTCTGAAACCTGTGCAGGTCTCTTGTATTCTCTGGTCTTCTCAAATGCGTAAGCTGCTCTTATAATAGTCTTCTCCTCAAATGCATTTCCTACCATCTGTACTCCGATCGGCATTCCGTCCTTATCTGTTCCACATGGAAGTGATATTCCAGGAAGTCCCGCAAGGTTTACAGGAACGGTGTACACATCACCTAGATACATCTTAATAGGATCTGAGAGTGACTCTCCCATCTTCAGAGCTGTTGTAGGTGCAACAGGTCCAAGGATGATATCATACTTCTCAAACGCCTTGTCATATGCCTGTTTGATGAGCGCCTTTGCCTTAAGTGCTTTAACGTAATATGCATCATAATATCCTGAACTCAGCACAAATGAACCGAGCATGATTCTTCTCTTTACCTCAGGACCAAATCCCTCTGAACGACTCTTCTTGTACATGTTGTGAAGATCGGTGTACTCTGATGTTCTGTAGCCGTACTTTACACCATCGAATCTCTCAAGGTTTGAGCTTGCTTCCGCCGATGCTATGATGTAGTATGCAGGAATCGCATACTCAACCATGCCAAGATCAAACTCCTCAACTATTGCGCCTTTTGCCTTAAGAGCTTCAGCTACACCGTATACAGCTTCCTTTATCTCAGGCTCAAGTCCCTCTGTGAAGTAATCTCGTGGGAGTCCGATCTTAAGTCCCTTTACATCATCCACCAGAGCGCTTGTAAAATCATTGTCATCCCTGTTCACTGATGTTGAGTCTTTCTTGTCATACTGTGATATGACCTCAAGGATAGTTGCACAGTCCTCAACATTCTTTGCGAGAGGTCCTATCTGGTCAAGTGATGAACCGTATGCTATGAGTCCGTATCTTGAAACTCTTCCATAGGTTGGCTTTATTCCTGTGACACCACAGAATGATGCAGGCTGCCTGATTGACCCACCGGTGTCTGAACCGAGCGCACATGTAACCTCCTCTCCGGCAACTGCTGCCGCTGAACCACCTGATGAGCCACCCGGAACCCTGTTTATATCCCATGGATTTCTTGTCTCTCCAAAGTACGATGTCTCCGTTGTGCTTCCCATGGCAAACTCATCCATGTTGGTATGTCCAACGATGACTGCCCCTGCCTCCTGGAGCTTCACCACTGCCTCGGCTGTATATGTCGGGACAAAATTTGAAAGTATCTTTGATGAACAGCTTGTCTGAACACCAGCCTGACACATATTGTCCTTTATCGCAATTGGAACTCCTGCAAGAGGACCGCTCAGCTCTCCTGCATCTATCTTCTTCTGCACTTCCTCCGCCTGGGCAAGCGCTCCCTCACGGTCAACTGTGACAAAACTGTTGTAGTCCTTCTCACAAGCCTCTATGCTGTCAAGACAAGCCTGTGTCGCCTGAACAACGCTTACCTGTCCGTCTTTAATAGCTTTTCCCAGCTCTACAGCTGTCATACCCATTAAATTCACTTCAGCTTACCTCCTAGTCAAATGTCTTTGGCACCTTGTAGCAGCCGTCTTTCTGCTCCGGTGCATTCTTCAGCATGTTCTCTCTATCGTCGTTATTTGTGACTACGTCCTCGCGGAACACATTATTGTATGGGAATGTATGGCTCATGGCCTCCACACCATCTGTATTAAGTTCATTTAATTTGCTGACATAATCAAGCATGTCTGACATATCCTTCTTTGCCTGCTCCTTCTCCTCCTGAGAAAGCTCAAGCTTTGCAAGGATTCCAACATAATCAATAGTTTCATCAGTTATCGTCATGTTATTGTTCTCCTATCTTTTATGAGCAAAAATAAAGAATGTGCCTTTTTATTATTCTGTGTCAAATAATGTAAACACATTCTCCTGCCATGGTATTTTGTACCACAAAATTCCTTTAAAATATATCACATTCGAACATATTATGCAAGACTGAGAGTAGCTTTAGCCACCTATACATAAACACCGCCATGTAACATATTACTGTATACATGACGGTGCTAAAAATCTGCTATAACTTTACGATTCACATAACCTAACTGTACTTTTTAAGTGCATCTCTTGCCTGTTCTTCTCCAAGCCCTGTCTCTTCCAGCAGTATCTGTATTATTTCTTCATCGCTTTTATTGAATCTTCTACTTAGTCTTACTATCTCCTGAATACGTCCAATACGTACCCCATCCCTGTGTCCTTCTTCTCTTCCTTCTTCTCTTCCTTCTTCTCGTATCCTTTTTTCTATCTCAACACTCTTCATATACGCAAGACCTACCTCTCCATCATTCTTCACAGCAGTCACCATATGATGAAAGACCTTAAGTGAATCTGTACCAGCATTTTCTTCTATCGAATTTTCCATATAATGCAACAAACTCTGAAGTTCCTCCGGTGGATTTCCTTTTTTCCCCTTTGTGTACAAAAATAACGACACAGCCCCATCATCATACGGCATATCCGATTCTTCTATACACTTATTTTTCACCGTATAAACCATCCTGTCAAGTCCAAATGGATCATATGTTGTTATAAATATAACAACAACATTCCTTAAATTGCTATAATCGTCTCCAGCAGCCAAATTTGCTGAATCAATCTTCGCATGATAAAATCTGTTTCGCCTTGGCACAGCTTTTACGTCAGCCTTGCCGTCATTCTGATCCGGCTCGATATCAATTATCTCTCCATCATTTTCATCAATATACACATCCATTCTAATGCCATGTTTTTCCGGATCTGCACCGCACATAACTCGTTGCGGCACAACAGTCAGCTTGCCAAAACGGCGATTCAATATGCACTCAAGCATATACCTCACCGAACGATCTCCATACTCCTGATGACATATGAGACTCGTCATCAAAAAATCATCCACTAAATTCATGTCTTCAAGTTTCTTCATAAGTTCTCCTTTCTACAGTACATCAAAGAACCTTATCAAGAAACAGCGGCAAATATCCTTTAACCTCTCCAATGCACTATGCAAAAATAAAATATGGTATTTAAAAGCATAGAATTCATTGAATTGACTAAAGATTCTTAGATGCAGCCTTCGCTGATTGAATACAAGAATATATGCTTTGAGCATAGTTTAGCAAACTCATATATTGTTTTCAATAGTATATATTTATTTTTTTACTTTTTTATATATCACTATCCCCGCACTTCCCATAAGTGCAAGTACTATCACACCAGTTATCTCCTTTAAGGGAAGCCTGTCACCGGTATCGGGATGTCTGCCTGGCGGAGTGCTGCGCGTCGTTATCATTGTCACTGTTGTGCCAGTGGTGCTCCATGTGGTATGTTCCGTTGTCGTCTCCTCTGTCGTTGTCAACTCCGTGGTCGTGCCAGTTGTGTTTTCTGTCGTTGTGTCTTCTGTTGTCGTGTCCTCTGTTGTGGTATCCTCGGTTGTCGTATCTTCTGTGGTCGTGTCCTCTGTGGTCGTATCTTCCGTTGTTGTGTCTTCCGTTGTTGTGTCTTCCGTCGTCGTACCTTCCGTCGTTGTGTCCTCTGTTGTCGTATCCTCCGTCGTTGTGTCCTCCGTTGTTGTGCCTTCCGTTGTTGTGTCCTCCGTCGTTGTATCCTCTGTTGTCGTATCCTCCGTCGTTGTGTCCTCCGTTGTGTCTTCCGTCGTCGTGCTCTCAGTTGTCGGTTCTTCTTTTGGGAAATCAGTTCCCGGCACTCTGTGGAACTCTCCGCTGTTTGAGAATATCTCACTCACCACGCATCCATCCCAGTTATGTCCGAGATTTACTGATGCCTTTGGTGCCATCACAGTTCCAAATCCTCGACCTGCAAATGTAATACTGCCGCTGAACTGTCCATCTGCAGCAGAGCTGTCATAAAAGTTAAAATACATCCTGTTGCAGGCATTAAAATAGTTTCCATTGTCATTTGCCTTCGCGTCATTTTTGCTGCCCAATATCATATCCCCAAACACTACATCCTGCGCACCACTCAGATCAATGTTCATGAGAAGAACGGTATCCCCATCACAATCCGGGAACTCAAAATAAATCGGATTGGTATTTGCCGACAGTTCGTTGTAGTCCAGCGACACAACATGCATACCATCGCCATTTACCGCAATTCGTCTGTTATTTATATCTCCATCCAGATCTATATCCACAGTTTCCTCTGTATCAGCATACGCTCTAAGTTCCAGACTGTATTCAATAAATCTTCTCTGTATGTCAGACATATCGGCATACTTTGAGTATTCTCCCTTCTCAGCAAGCTCCGCATCAGTCTTAACATTTGCAGGTCTGTCAAGCTTTATCTCAGAGCCGTTGTTCATAATTATATAAACACTGCCATCCTCTGCTCTTCTAATGGCTGCGCCTGTATACAGCATATCAGTATCCACATCCGACACACAGCCATTCATATTCTCAGCGTCCTCAAAATAGAACTCCTCATACACCCCGTAAGAATTTCTGAGTCCCGAGTTGGAATTTGCATTTAGCGTCTTTGTTATAAAATTGCTGTGCAAATGTGTCTGCACATTCAATGTATCAAAACATATCACTCCGAAATCACCCATAAGTTCTGCGGTTGATCTGTCCTGCAGTACATAACTTCCATCATCAGTCTTCCCAAATGCTCCTATAATTCCAGTCGTCACGCAAAGCACTAAAATCACTGAAACTGCAGCTGCCATGAGCTGTACAGTACGAAATCCCATTCTCCTATCAAGGTTCCCTCTCATTCAATGTCCGCCTTAACTTTTTCGTCTAAAATACATGGTATTCAGCAAACATCGATGTTATTCATTTTAATTATAAAAATCCCGGGCGGATTCGACATTTTGCTCAAAACAGTGAGCTACATTATGTCTTATCCGTCCGGGATAATATTTATTTATATTTGCTTATATTTATTCGTACCTATCACTTACACTATAACTTTCGACCGTCTCCGTATTCTCATGTCTCTACTCTATGATACTCACTATCTCCTCAGAGTCAGCCTTGACATTATATGTCTCTCCAATATCAAGTTTGTCATATATAGCCTCTTTAACTTTATATATCTTTTCCTTATTCTTCACTTCACATGTGACTTCATATTCAACTGATTTTTCCCCTAACCTCTCCTTGTCTGTGAGCTGGGGATCTGGGTATTCCGGTGTCTTTCCACCGCCCTCCGCAGTCTCCGTCCTGTCGTACTTCCACCTCCATATTGTATAATAATACTTCGTCTTGTATATCGGCTTATCTCTGTACACAGGGACAGACCTCGTTCTCGTCACATATCCGTAATCATCCGCGTCATTTGCCACCTCGGAAAATGTTCCATCGCCATTGTCCTCATAGCTGTACTCCACATGGGAACCTATCACTTCATATGAATCATAGGTCTCCTCGCGCTCACCCACATATTCCTGTTCTGTATGATGGACCTCCTGTTTCGTGGTCTTTAGCGTAGCGCCCTCAGGGAGTTCCCAGTCATCTTCATCACATAGAAGATATTTCTCCACATCAACACTGGTCTTCCACGACATATCCTTGACTGTGACTGTTCTCTTCTTCGGCATGGCTATGATCGCCGCAAGTCCGATTATCGCCGCTATCACAAGCATGCCGATCAGTACTATCTTCCATGCTCCAAATGAGCGGCCCCGTTTGCTACCCCCCTGCCCGCTGTTTTGTCCTCCGGCAGCTGTTCCTGTTCCGGATGCACTTCTGGCATTCTTTGCATCCTGTTCTTTCCTGACATCAAAATAAGCTTTATCATTTGAACCTCGTTCAGCGCCACAGCTGCTACACCGTGTGTTAAGAGCAGAATTGTAATTACCGCAATGATCGCATAACCAGTCGGCACCTTTTCCCTTTGTCCGACTCTCCTCCGCGGACAAATACCTCACTCCATCCATATAGAACTTAACTTCCTGTCCTCTCGGCTTTCCGCAGGATGGACACTCACGTTTCGTTCCTTCTATATGTTTCGTACTACAATAAGGGCAGTCCCAATACCCCATTACAAGTTTACCCATATGCTATACCCTCCCTGTATATTTCCTTATCTCATCTCCTATAATACACAATATGTAACCACTCTTGGGCGTGATAACCACTTCATTATACCCTGCCACCTAATGAATCTTTAGCGACAAACTACAAATAACTTACCTGAACAGACTCATCGTAATCATGAGGTGTCTTGTTATCGGTCTTATGTCCAACTGCAAGCGCTATCTGAAATGAATACCCTTCTGGTATAGCAAGTGCCTTATCAAAATATGACTTCTTTTCCCCGTGAAGAGCATCATACACACAACCTATGATCAAGTTGCCAAGTCCCATGCTCTCTGCCGCTATAGCCATATTCTGAACTGCGATTCCTGAATCCACCTTGCTCCATCTGTAATCATCCTCTGCGCTCAGGAATATCAAAACAGGCGCCTCATAGTAGAAATTATGTGGCTGCTTATCCTGTCCTCGAAGTGCCCTCTTTTCCGCATCAAGTTCTTCCAGAATTGGTGCATCACCCTTGACTACTGTAAAATGTATCTCTTTCTTATTCATACCTGTAGGTCCCTGAAGTCCAGCCTCTATGATCTTCTCAAGCTGCTCCTTCGTAATCTCTTCATCACTATACGCTCTAGCCGAACTTCTCTTCCTTATTACCTCTAATACCTGATTGTCCATTGTCTTATACCTCCTATAATGAAATCTATGTTTGAATTTCCACATACTATGATTTTTATCTATCTACTACATTTTAATTCTATACCGTAATCTCTATCTGATTTCCTTCTATGGAAACTACACAACTCTCATAGTAGCCATCACCTGTCGTTCTCGGTCCGCTTATCACCTCGTAGCCATCAGACTCAAGCAGCCTGGTAAGTTCATCCACCTTTTCCTTGCTGCCCACGCTGAACGCTATATGTATCAATCCTGTTCTATTAAGCGTTTTTTCAGGATCATCCATTCCAGGTCTGTTCATTATCTCAAGCCTTGCACCATCGTCAAATGTGAGGAAATACGAACGAAAGCCCGTCATTTTATTGTGATACCCCTTGTTTGCCGATGCCCCCAGATATCTCTCAAAAAAACTCTTCGCCCCTTCAAGGTCATTCACATACATGGCAACATGCTCAATTCTCATAAATACAACTCCTCATCATCTTATACGCTACACTCAGATATAAGTTATTTTAACCTAGCGCTGCGATTTTCACAATGGTATAAAAATATCACCTTTATCCATTGTCTGAATAAAGGTGATATGCTTCTTTCTTTATATATTCTCAATGCTTTTATTATCTTGAATCACTTTTTAAAGCATTCCCTCAAGTGTCTCTCTGATAGCCTTGATGAAGTTCTCACTGTTGAGGACTGTTGGGTTCTCGAGAGTTGTGATGAGAGCCAGATCCTTTGTCATCTTGCCATCTTCTATGGTCTTGATGGTTGCAGCCTCGAGCTTGTCTGCAAAATCCTGAAGTGCCTGGATTCCATCAAGCTCTCCACGCTTTCTGAGTGCTCCTGACCATGCGAAGATAGTTGCAACTGAGTTTGTAGATGTCTCCTCGCCTGCAAGGTGCTTGTAGTAATGTCTCATAACTGTTCCGTGTGCTGCCTCGTACTCATACTTTCCATCAGGGGATACGAGAACTGATGTCATCATGGCAAGTGAACCAAATGCTGATGAGATCATGTCACTCATTACATCTCCATCATAATTCTTACATGCCCAGATGTAACCGCCTTCACTCTTCATAACACGGGCAACCGCATCATCTATAAGTGTGTAGAAGTACTCAATACCTGCTGCATCGAACTGCTCCTTATACTCTGCATCGAATATCTCCTGGAAGATATCCTTGAATGTGTGGTCATACTTCTTTGATATGGTATCCTTTGTGGCAAACCACAGTGTCTGCTTTGTATCAAGCGCATACTTGAAACAGCTTCTTGCAAAGCTCTCAATAGACTTGTCCACGTTGTGCTGTCCCTGAAGAACACCAGGGCCATCAAACTTATGGATAGTCTCCTTTATAACCTGTCCGTCATCGCCTGTGAATACAAGCTCTGCAGTTCCAGGACCTGGAACATCGATCTCTACACTCTTGTACACGTCACCATATGCATGTCTTGCGATGGTGATAGGCTTCTTCCAGTTCTTAACACATGGCTCGATTCCCTTTACCACAATGGGAGCACGAAAAACAGTTCCATCCAGGATTGCACGAATAGTTCCGTTAGGGCTTTTGTACATTTTCTTCAGATTGTACTCAGACATTCTGGCTTTATTCGGGGTAATGGTGGCACATTTAACAGCAACTCCGTATTTCTTGGTGGCTTCCGCTGCATCTATGGTTACCTGGTCATCAGTCTCATTTCTGTATTCCAGTCCAAGATCATAGTATTCTGTCTTCAGATCAATAAAAGGAAGAAGAAGCTCATCCTTGATCAACTGCCACAGAATTCTGGTCATCTCGTCCCCATCCATCTCAACAAGAGGGGTCTGCATTTGAATTTTACCCATTATTACCTCCTAGTATATGTTTTGTGGTAACTGTGAACTATGTCCACAGTTACCCTATTTTAACGTAATTCCAAGTCTCTGGCAAGTCTCTGCTACAATTGCTTCCAGTTCTGCTTCGCAAAGCACAGTAACACGACCATCCTCATACTGCTGGTCAACCCAGGACTTGATCATCTTTACAAGCTCACTGTTCTTATCAACTTTCTGGTCACCCTTCAGTCGATAATGGCTGTCGATCCAGTGTGCGATTCCGGCAGCTCCGGAAGTATTGGAAACGG
>OHIC01001223.1_pt1 | contig 10438 bp, 9 predicted proteins | sample 1568171 | NCBI WGS metagenome assembly OHIC01 (sample SAMEA3879506, study PRJEB24766) | human gut metagenome | biome: human-associated habitat; feature: feces | place: USA | collected 1985/1987
AAGCCGTTACGGCTCGATGATGTTGAAGGGATTGGTCCCGGTGATCGGGAACTGGTTCATATTCTCCATCATCAGCGTCAGCAGCTCTGCGCTGCCCTCGACCTTGACGGCCTTTGCAACCGTTTCCTGATTGTTGGTCAGGATCGCAAACAGCGCATTCTTCGGGCAGGTAATAGACACGTCCGCATCATCAGACAATGAATCCGCATAGACCAGCAGCACACCATTCTTCACGCGGAGCATGTGCTGTTCGCCCACGTCAGGCAGGATCACGTTCATGGTGAAGTCGCGGTCAGCCAGCGCCTGCTTGTCCATGACAATGGCCATATAGTCAAACAGCATGGGCGCGGAGAGGGCCTTGACCATGTCGCCGGTAGATTTGGTGGAAGCGGTGAAATTGGCGTTTCCATGGCGCAGCTCCTGCGCGGCGGTCAGATATTCGTTGCGCCACGGACCGGACTCCGCCTGATACCCCAGCTGCTCCAGTGCATCGGCGCACAGAAGCCGTGCATCGGTGTTCGTCGGGTCGGCAAAGACGATGGTGTTTGTGACCTCGGCGACCCACTGATATTCACCCTTGTCAAAATCCGCCTTTGCCATTTGCAGGACATTGTCAACATCCCCCAGGTACTCCACCCATTTTTTTGCGCTGTCGCTTGGCATGAGGGGGTTCAGGTTGACAGGGTTGCTGTCATACCAGCCCATGAACTTCTGGTAGACCGCCTTGGCGTTGTGGGCGACCGTCCCGTAGTACTGGCGGGTGTACCAGATTTTATTGAGAGCCTCCGGCAGCTCGATCATGTTGGAGATCTCGTCGCTGGTGTAGCCCTGATTGATATAGGTCAGAGTCTGGTCGTTGATGAACTTATACACGGCAGCCGTGTTGACCATGTAGTCGTTCACCACGTTGTTTCCCCAGTGCGGCCAGTTGTGGGACTGGAAGGTGACCTCCGCGTCCTTGCCGTAAAGGGAAATGGCCTCGGTGATATAGCTTGCCCATGCCGCGCCGTCGCGCACCTCCGCGCCGCGCAGCGTGTAGAGATTGTGGAGCGTGCCGGTGCAGTTTTCCGCCATCCACAGCGCCTTGTACTGGGGCAGCCACGTGTTCATTTCGGCGGGCGCTTCCGTACCCGGCGTGAGCTGGAACTCCAGCTCCACACCGTCGATCGTCAGCTTTTCGCCGGACTGCGTGATTTCATAGCTGGGCGTCATGAACGAGACCGTTCCGGTGGACTGTCCCATGCCGATGCCCTGCGCCAGCTTGCCGGTCACGCCGGGGGTCAGAAGGACGCCATACTGATAATTGCTGCGGCGGCCCATACCCTTACCGGAGTAGACATTTTCCTTCACAGAGTGCTCCGTGAAGCCCACAGGCGTGATCACGGGGATCTTGCCGCTGGCGAGCTGATCTTCAATAGAAAGTGTCTCGTCTGCCTTATCCTCTTTCGCCATCACGCCGGCGATGCCGCCAAAATGGTCGGCGTGGGAATGAGAGATGATGACGGCCTTGACCGGGAATTTACCAAGGTTCTTTTCAATCAGCTGCATGGCAGCCTGGCTGCACTCCACGCTCATCAGCGTGTCAAAGACGATCCAGCCGGTATCACCCTTGACAACAGTGAGATTTGCCATGTCATAGCCGCGGACCTGATAGATGCCATCCGTCACTTCAAAAAGACCATAGGCATGGTTGTTCTTCGTGTTCTCCCAGAGACTGGGATTCACACTGTCAGGCGCTTTTTCATAATCGTCCAGGAACGCATAGGCTTCCTGACTCCAGAGGATCGTCCCATCCTCGTCCTTTAGTTCCAGTGTTTCCGGCGCGTCGATCAGTCCGCGAGTGGCGAATTCATATTCCTGCTTATCATCAAAGTCAAGTTCATCGTAGACGGCGGCATTTGCCTTTGCCGTAAAGTCTGTGGCGGGCTTGACCTCGGCGGTCAGACCCAGGTCTGCCTTTTCCGAGTCCGGCTCTTTGCGCCCATCCTGCGCACAGCCGACGCAGGACAGCAGCAGTACCGATACAAGAAGCATTGCTGCAATACGTTTCATAGCCATTCCTTCTCCATTTCCTTATTGTTCGCGGATAACAGGTGGCTGCCAGCTATCCAGTGCTGTCATATCCGGTACATAGATCCGCATGAACAGATGAAATTCCCCGTCGGAAACAGGCAGCCAGTTAGAGGTGTCTTCCGGTGCATCCTTGGACAGGATAATATCCAATGTGCCGTCCGCATTCAGCTTGAAGTCGGAGCGGTCGTTGATGCAGTAGCGGTCGATGGAATTGTCAATGAGGAAATCATCCTCTCCGTAGGCGGTCACGGACCAGAAGCCGCCCTCCAGCGTGGGAGGAAGGGTTTCAAAGTGGATCGTATACTTCTTTTCTCCGGTCAGCGCTGCGCCGGTCTCATCCACCGCTGTCTTGGGATAGATCGCCACGTCCACGGTGTTGGCGCCAAGCCCCACCAGCGCTACCATCGCGCGGTAGGTATACTCCGTGCCGAAGTCGCCGATGGGCTTGCCGTAATAGATCCACTGACCGAGTTTTTGCGCATACTTCGCGCCGTCGGCGGCAAGCGTGGCGCGAAGCCCCTGAAGCATCTGCGTCCAGCGCTCGGCAGCTCCTTCGCCCAGGAGGGCGGCGTCGAAGGTCTTGCCCGCGCCCACGTTGATGGCGGAGAGTTTCTTCAGCAGTTCCTCATCCGCATCGGCGGGCGGGTTGACCTGCATCAGAGCGTTCGCCGTATTGAAAAACTCTGCTGGCGTCATGGAAAGCACCTTGTTCACGGGAACAAAGTCATTTTCCTCTTTATAAGCTCCCTGCGGTGCGGTATACTCGCCTCCCTGTACATAAGCCGAAAGAGGCAGGAGCTGCATCTGCTCCTGAATGGCATAGACATTGGGCAGATCCTCGTTCCCGGACAGCACCGTGCGGGTGATCGACCACACCGTTGCGGTGGGCACGTCCACGCGCGTCACACCGTCGGGCAGCTCGCCCTCCCAGCCGGGAAGCGCAATGGCATAAGCACCCGCCTTGTCCAGCACGGCGGCGGTGTTCGTCCACGCATCCAGAAGCTGCACATTGCAGAAGCGATCCGTTTCCGGCAGGACGTAGACCATAGGCTCTGTGCTGATGTCAAGCCATGCCTGCGAATAGACGGTATCGACGTTCGGCGTCACGACGGTGCGGAAAGAGGCGTCCGCCAGCTTTTTTACATGGTTGAACTGATTGATGGGCGCACGGCCAGTCATGGTCCCGTCCGTATTGGTCGATAATGTTTTGGTTGCGTCGGTCAGCACCAGCGGGAACGCATAGATGTATGCCTCGCTGACCGTTTCCCACACGGTTTCAGTATCCGGTGTATCCGGCTGCGTTTTTTTGGCAGAGCAGGCGGAAAGAAGCCCGCAGGAAAGCAGCGTAAGCAGCGATAGTAGAATTGCAAGTATCTTTTTCATGTTGTCCTCCTATGATTCTTTTCTGCTTTGGTCATCTTCACGGAACGGTTTGTGCGTATGGATTAACGATGAAGTCGTTTGTGATTTTCTCTTTATGGTAAACTATCGATTATTCCGCCCCTTTCTTTCCGCAAGCCATGAAAGCTCTTTTTTGACCGCTTCGATTTGTGGGTCAAACAGCGCTCGCTCGGCAAAGATCATATAATTGTTGATGGCAAGGATCGACAGATGAACGAACGGCGCAACCTCTTCGTCGGTGCAGCCGAGGATCTCCGCAATCCTGCCCGTGTAATAAGGGTATCTTGCCGCAAGCCGCACAAGGGAAGGCTTTACCTTTTCTCCGTATTCGCGCGACACACATACGCTGACCAGAAAGCGCATGGTAGGCGACATTTTATCCGCCAGCGCACCGAGATGATCCATCATGCTTTTGATGTCACTAATATCTTCAAGCACGATGGCAAACGCAGCTTTTTCAATTCGACTGATCGCTTCTTCGGCGCAGGCAAGAACGATTTCCTCTTTGGTGGAGAAGTAATAGTAGATGCCGCCGTTTTGCAGCTTTGCCGCCTTACAGAGATATTTCGTGGTGGCAACGGTCAGCCCCTTTTCGACAAAGCAGCCAAGGCAGGCGTCTACAAGCTCCTGTCTCTTTTCAGCTTTCTTTTCTTCCCTCAAAACACAATCCCCCCATTTCTGCGCATTATCCAGTGTTTGTTATAATAGCATATCAGACCTCACAAAATAAATCAAGCGCTTGCTTGAATAAGAATTATAAATTTTTAGGCTCACAATGCTTGATCAAACATCACAACAGCCTCACTTGGCAGCTTTGCCTCCGGTAAGCTCTGTATGTACCGAATCGCCGTCCTTGCAAAGACATTGGACTTTATCGTGTCCCGCTCCGCCAGCCAGACGATCTCCGCTGTGCCGGTTGCAAAGTCAAATCTAATCTCTCCCCATTCGCCGCCGTTGTCTACCTGATATAGGTAGACAGCGGCGGCTATTTTTTGTTCCTTTTGCGGCATTCGGTCTGCTTCAGCGTCACGGTATGGACAAGCCTGCTTTCCAGCAGCTTCAGGCGCAGCTTGTCAAGCGTCCGCCGGTAGAATCGCTCCGCGCCACTGGCGGTTGTACCCTCGAAATCCACCGCCAAGTCCTCAAAGGTAGACTGCGTGGACAAAGGGCTGACGCGTCCACAGGTCATGCAGAGGCTTTCGCCGCCGACAGTTGCTCTGATCTGCTGGTTTTCCTTCTTGACATGAACAATGCTCCCTTCGTGATTGATAGTGTATTTATTTCACTGTCTCTCATAAAGGGAGCATATCAATCAGAAACGGGGGTAATTTTGTAGTTTTTTGACAGCTTTCCTTGAGTCTTACTTTACAAGTACAACGGAAATTTTGATCTCCTTTTCCGTCTCGCTCAGGTCGAACGCGCCGCCGTCCGCGACACTCACACGCAGCTCATACAGTGTGCCATCGGACAGGGTATCCACGGCAGCGCCTGTCTCATCCGTGATCGACCACAGCTCTTTGCCGACCTCCGCCAGCTTTCCATCTGCACCGTAGGCATAGAGCTTCAGCTCAGCGGCGCTTCCGGAAAGGTTGTTCATCCGGAACGAGACCGTCGTGTTGGGATGAACATTTTCGACCGTCACAGTATTGCGCCAGCTGGCGACCGTGCCGTCACCGCCGTCCTGCTCAAACTGTTCCTGTGTCAGTACGTTCCGCGCGGCCTTATCGAGATCGACCTCTCGGTACGGCATTTCGGGCAGATAGGCGAAGCGATCCTGTAATCTGAGCAGCTCCAGATAGCCCGTCGGGCAGTAGAGCGCGTTGCCGCTGTTTCCGGCATACATACCAATTGCCATGTTGTTGTAGCCATATTTGTTGGAGACGTCCATGGTGAATACCGTCTCGCCGGTCGCAAAGTCCAGAATGATGTACTGCCACATGCCGCTTTCCAGATCCTGCACATAGCCGTAGATATAGCCCGTCGCGGTGGAGAGCTTGAGAATCGATGTATCGCTCAGGTCATTTCGAGACCAGATGCTCTTCATCTCATAGCCGGAATCGGTTTTCACGGTGTCCACGCGCTCGACGCCGGGCGCGATCATGCAGTTGCCCTTTGTCAGCCAGTTCATATCATAGATGTTGGCGTAGCTCTGGATGGAAGAGTCGTTGTTGGGGTCAGCCAGACCTGCGTTGCCCGCGCCGAACCAGTTGCACACGATAGTGCTGACGGTGCCCTCGCTGTCATCATAGACGATGGCAGAGTTTTCAACCGCCACCTGATAGCCCTCGGGCAGATCATCCAGAACCGGCATGCTTGCAACGATCTCACCGGTCTTCATATCGAGCGCCAGCAGCTTGACTGGATCCGCATTGTCGGTGAACATCACAAGATCCGGCGTCAGCGACGGGGAGCAGCCGCCGCCCCAGGCAAGACCGCCGCCGGTGGTCTTGTCACCCTCGCCGCTGACCTTCGCACCGACGCTCTCATACGGCGTGCACCAGACAGCCTCGACACCGTTATTGGCACGCAGCAGATAGCAGTTCTGGTTCGTCAGGATGACCGCGCCGTCCTTGGAGGCGGCGATGCCGTTTTCCGCGCCCTCGCCGAGCGCCAGCCCGTAGACGAAGACGGCCTTCGAAAGGTCGGCCTGCTCTCCGTTTAGGATCGCCTCGATCGCCGAGTGGGCGATGTAGCCGAGCACGCCCTGCTGCTCACGCTCGGGATAGATGCGGAAGCCGCCGGTGGCAAACCAGAGGTTGCCGTCGTAGTCAAAGACCACGGAAAGAAGATTCTGCGTCAGCTCCTTGCCGAGCGCAGCTTCGGCTGCCGCCTTGATGTCAATGTCCAGTACCTTTTCAAACTCCGGCAGGACGTTTCCTGCTTCATCGGTTGCCCGCAGCATCAGCACATGGTTGTTGCTGGTGGGGCAGACGATGCGGTTTTCCGAGTCAAGGAACGTGTAGGAGCTCTGGATGACGTAACCACCGCCGTCGTGCTGCTTCGGAGAGAAATAGCCAAGAGTCTTCGTCTCTTCGGCATTCAGATCGCGGATGGCGATGCCGCCGAGCAGCGGAACGACTGCGTGGCCGTAGCTGTCAAAGTAAATGGCAGGCGAAGCGTTCGCGTTGGTTTTTTCATAGGAAACATTGATCTCCGGATAGATGCCAAGCGGCAGGACTTCATCCGTAGAGTCGGTATTGTAGCCGTCGTGGTGAATGTTGGCGTCGCTCTTTGCCATATAGGGGTTTTCATCGACACGCTTGGCATTCATGGCCTTTACCGGCAGGGCGGCGCTTGCCGCGGAGTCTGTATCCGATGCAAGCATGTCGGAAGACTGCTTCGCACCGCAGGCCGCCAATGTCAGGCACAACACACCGGCCAGCAGAAGGGTTGGTACAGAACATTGTAACTTTTTCTTTTTCATTGATATCCTCCATTTTTGTGCTTGTTGTCTTGGTTTGGTTCGATGCCCGTTTATTCAATCCAGGCATTCAGTCCTCGCCGGAATGCTTCCTCGGAAACCGGCTCCAGCAGGAAATAGTCTGCCCGCAGCCGGAAGGCGTGAAGGGAGAAATCCAAGTCGCTGCACCAGATCATCCGGCACGCGGGGCATAAGGAGCGAAGATGCTCCGCTGCATTCAGTCCTGCCACTCCGGAAAGTGCAATGACGGCATTGGTTGGAGCATCTTTCTGCGCCGTTTCAAAAAAGCGTTCCTGGTCGTCATATTGTATGACCTGCGGAAACAGCCCCTTCGCTTCACAAAACCGGGTAATTTGCTCGGCGTAGCGCTGCCGCTCTGCTTCCTGTTCTGCCAGCACGGCAATACGATACACAGATTTCCCTCCTTCCTTCATCCGATTTGGCATTTTGCTTGCGCTCAGTATAAAAAGGCCATTCGGTTTTTTCAAGCGCCGTAGCACGAAAGGGGCGATTTTGGCACGAATTCCGACAGCGGTTCTTTGTCATCCTCGACACGCTGTGATATAATTATCTTGGAATTCAAGCACAAGGAGAGAACCCTGCATGAGAATTGCGATTGTGGATGATCTTGCTGCGGAACGTGCACTGCTGAAAGACCGGCTGGAGCAGCAGCTTCACCGGAGAAATGTGCAGGCGGATATTCTGGAATACGAAAGCGGCGAGACATTTCTGGAAGCGGCAAGGAAAGCGCCCTTTACTGCCGCATTTCTGGATATTTATATGGATGGCATGACGGGCATGGAGGCGGCAAAGAAGCTGCGGAAAACCAACACGGACTGCCTGCTGGTGTTTACCACGACCTCGACCGACCATGCGCTGGAGGGCTTTCAGGTACGGGCGCTGCACTATCTGGTCAAGCCCTTTACCGAAGCGGACATCGATGTGCTGACGGACGAGCTGCTTGCCCGCATACCGCAGCCGGACAAATATATGGAGCTAAAGGTGGAGGGAAGCGAGATCCATCTGCGCTATCAGGACATCGTCTACGCAGAACACTTCGCCCACTTGATCTACGTCCATACGACGGTTCAAAAGACGCTTGCCACACGCCAACCCTTCAAGACGTTCATCGCCCCACTAAAGGATGACACACGCTTTTTTGTGTGCGGGCGCGGCGTGATCGTGAATCTGGAACACGCGAAGGATCTGGAAGGCTCCGCCTTCCGCATGGCGGACGGAAGCCGCGTGTTTGTCAGTCAGGACCTTCTGAAAAGCGCCCGGCAGGCGCTTATGGAGTTCTTGCTTCAAAGGGGGCGGATGGCATAATGGAGCTGCTGCGTCCAATTCTGGAGCTCGGCGTGGTGATTCCCGGCATGCTGCTTGCCTACTTCCCGGCAAAATCCAGCTTAAAGCAGCCGCTGTCAAAGCTTGTTTTGTGGCTTGTTCCGCTGCTTGCGCTGCTTTGCGCCGCCGGAGGCGTGGTGTGCTATGCGCGCCGCATGCCGACTGCGCCGATGCTTGCAGGCCTAACCTTGCTTGCAGTCGTGATCTACATAAAAACGCTCCGGATTTCGCTTTGGAAATCCGGAACGATTGCGTTGTCCGTCTGTGCGGTATTTGCCTGTATCAACAGCCTTTGCCGGGCGATCAACGCCGCTATGCTGGCCGGTTTGCCGCAGGCACAAGCTGCGCCATGGTTCTGCCTGCGGTCTGCGATTTGCTATCATGCGATCTGCTGGCTGTTTGCCGCCATCGCCTATTATCCTGCGACGCACAGCGTGCGGAGAATGGTCGAGGATGAAAATTTTGCGCAGACATGGTATGTGTTCTGGGTGCTGCCGCTGGTGTTCATTGCGCTGAATCTGTTTATGATTCCCAAGTATGCGGACACGCTCTATACCGGGCGTGTTTTGCAGGGGTATTTTGTGATCAGCATCGCACTTTTGTTTTTGATGCTTTTCTTCAACGCAATCTTCCTTCTGATGGCGATCAGCATCAACCGGAATGCGAGATTGCAGCAGGAGAACCAGCTGCTTTCCATGCAGCAGCAGCGCTACGAAAGCCTGAAAGCTGCCATTGAGGAAGCCCGGCAGGCGCGGCACGATCTGCGCCACCAGCTATGTCAGCTCGCTGCCCTTGCAGAAGAAGGGAATCTTGAAAAGATCAAAGCCTATCTCTCCGGTGCGGTTTCCAGAATTCCAAGTCTTGAAATGCATTTCTGCGAAAACCGGGCGGCAGACAGCGTGGTCGGGTATTACTGCGCGCTTGCCAAACGGGAGAATATCCCGTATTCCGTGCAGATTGATCTGCCGGAATGTCTTCCTGTAGACGAGATCGATCTGTGCCTGGTTCTCTCGAATCTGCTGGAAAATGCGCTGGAAGCCAGCCTGCGCACCGCGCCTGCCCGACGCAGGATCAAACTGACCGCCTATCTGCATGGCAACAGTCTGGCACTGATTCAGGTTGAAAACACCTATGACGGAGTCATCCGCGAAAAAGGTGGTGTCTTTCAGTCCTCTAAGCGAAAAGGAGACGGCGTCGGACTTCAGTCCGTCCGTCACATCGCAGAAAAATCCGGCGGGGTGAGTACGGTTACCTATCAGGACGGCCTGTTCTGTGTAAAGGTCATGCTCTGCGGGTAATTATGCCCTGCCTTTCCAAAACGGCACGACCATAGATTTCAGCATTCTCGCCTTCGGCAATCTCTGAACAAACCGGATCGCCGTTTTTGCAAAGATGTTTGACTTCACCGTATCCCAATCCGCCAGCTTTACGATCTCCGCTGTACCGCTTTCAAAATCAAACCTCAGCTCGCCCCACTCGCCGCCGTTGTCCGCCTGATACAGGTAGACAGCGGCGGCTATTCTTTTGTTCTTTTTTCGCATATCGGTTTGTTTCAGTGTCACGGTATGGATCACACCGCTTTCCAGCAGCTTCAGCCGTAGCTTGCCTAATGTGCCGCCGATAGAATCGCTTCGCACCGCTGGCTGTCGTTCCTTCAAAATCCACCGCTAAATCTTCAAAGGTGGACTGCGTGGACAAGGGGCTGACACGCCCGCAGATCATGCAGATGGCGTTCCGCTTTTCCAGATACCATTGCTCTTTGTAGGAAAGCTGCTCAAGCGCCGCCGTGACCGCCTTTGCCTGTATTCCGTTCCATAGGATTTCGGCGTAGTTCCAGCTATCGTCGCGCGTCACATCCTCGCCGGCTTCTTCGCCGTCCTCGTCCTGCTCCGTGTGGCACCTCGATTCTATATGTTGATCCATCAGGGAATCCAATAGCGGATGATCTGCACCACCTGCTCCTGCCGGACAGTGATGACCGTGTTGTAGCAGTTGAAGGGTGTTTCACTGGACGTAATAGCCGATGGGACGTCCTCGTACTCATAAACCAGGCCATCAGGTTTCTGTTCCAGGTCGGCGTGATCTTCAAAGGTGCAGTCGGTAGATAGGGGCAGGGTGATCGTTCCCAGATCATAGTAGATCGGCTGGTCATCCATTGCGTACCCTTTCCCTGTTTCTCTCTTTCGTAGCCGGAGGCAG
>OHIC01001229.1_pt1 | contig 10389 bp, 8 predicted proteins | sample 1568171 | NCBI WGS metagenome assembly OHIC01 (sample SAMEA3879506, study PRJEB24766) | human gut metagenome | biome: human-associated habitat; feature: feces | place: USA | collected 1985/1987
GCCTCCATCGCACTGTGCTACTCCGGCGAGGCTGCACTGGCCATGGCAGAGAACGACAATCTGGATTATTCAGTTCCAACAGAGGGATCAAACCTCTGGATCGATTCCTGGTTCATTCCAAAGTCCTGCACTAACCAGACCAACGCTTTAAAATTCTTAAATTTCCTGTGCAAGGATGATATCGCAGAAAAGAATTTCGAATATGTGCAGTATGCCTCTCCGATTACATCTGTGGTAGAAAATCAGGACGCTGACGTAAAAAATAACGAAGCTATCAATCCTTCCAGTGACACGATAAAAAGATGTGAAATCTATAAAGCATTAAGTGATGATGATTCCGCCAAGTACACAAAGCTGTGGCAGGAACTTCTCTCTTATTAAAAAACCGAGAAAAATGATTGCAATTTCAGTCAAAACATGCTAAAGTAAATCCACGGTGTCTGGTTAACACCGTGGATTTTTCATCTTCGGAAACGGTCATTCCGAAATTTCCCATATATACATTTGTTTTCAATTACATATGAACTATCAGGAATTTTTAACAACGATCCGTACACAGCTTTCTCTGCGTATCGAGACAGGTGTCACTTTAGACATTCGTTCCTTTACCAAAAATAACGGAACACATTACGATGGTCTGGTACTTCTCCATCCGAAGAAAAACGTGTCACCTGCGATCTATCTGATGCCATACTATCATCGCTATCTGGAAGGGGTATGCCTTGAAGAAATCTGTGAAGATATTCTTCATACCTATCAGGCGCATGCCCCGGAAAAAAATTTTGACACGTCCTACTTTACCGATTTTTCCCGTGCCAGCGAGCACATCGTCATGCGTCTTGTAAGCTTTGAAAAAAATCAGGAACTGTTAAAAGAGGTTCCGTTTTTCCGCTACCAGGATCTGGCCGTAATCTTTTACTGTCTGCTCCATGCAGGTGCCGAAAACCAGGCAAATATTCTGATCCACAATCATCACTTAAACCTTTGGAAAACCGACAAAGAAACGCTTTACCGGCTTGCGAAGAAAAACACGCCACAGCTTCTTCCCCCACAGCTTACCCCGATGAGCAGTCTTCTCAAAGAAATGCAGCTCGTCGCGGAAACTCCACTCCCGGAAGCAGCCCCGCCACTGTATGTTCTGACCAATACGTACCGGACCAACGGTGCAACCGTTCTCCTCTACGATGACATCTTAAAAGAACTGTCCGATTTGTTTGAAAAGGATCTGATCATTCTGCCAAGCAGTATTCACGAAGTACTGATTCTTGCCACCGATGAAAACGACAGGCAGAATCTCGACCATTACACCGCAATGGTAAAAGAAGTGAATGCCTCACAGCTTCAGGATGAAGAAATTCTGTCCGACCATGCCTACTATTACTGCCGGCACAGCCATCTGCTGACCATGCCGCAGCCGGTCTGCACTTCATAGATTATATTTCCAGACACAAAATCCCCGCAGAAAAAATTCTGCGGGGAACATCTATTACATTTCTACCAGTTTATCATATAGCTTCTCATATGCATGTGCCGAAACATTCCAGGAAAAATTGCGATCCATCGCACGATAGATCAGTTCTTTCCATGCGGCCTTTTGTTCATGCTCCACACGATACGCATACCGGACAATATCTGCCATTTCCTGTGCATTAAAATTCGCAAATGAAAAACCACATCCTGTATTTTCATATTCATTGTATGGTTCTACCGTATCCCGGAGTCCTCCGGTTTCACGTACGATCGGAAGTGTTCCGTAACGCATGGCAATCATCTGTGCCAGCCCGCATGGTTCAAACATGGAAGGCATCAGCAGCACATCACTTGCCGCATATATATGGTGCGAACGCTCCTCGGTAAATCCGATATGTACGCTTACCTTGTCCGGATACTTACTCTGATAATGGTGGAACATATTTTCATACTGGCTCTCTCCGGAACCAAGAACCACCAGCTGTATATCCATTTCGGTTAAAAGTTCATCCAATACGCAACCAATCAGGTCAAATCCTTTCTGGCTGGTCATACGCGATACGATTCCGATCAGGAAAGCATCCTCCCTGACTGGAAGCCCAAGTTCTTTCTGTAATGCAACTTTGTTTTCTTTTTTCCCACTCACTGCATCTTTTTTCGAATAATTTACCGAAATATAAGGATCTGTCTGTGGATTATATTCTTCATAATCAATTCCGTTTAAAATACCATAAAGGCGATCCTTTCGGGCAGTCATCAGGCCACTTAAGCCCTCTCCCCCTTCTACGGTCGTAATCTCATTTGCATACGTCGGGCTGACGGTAGTAATATAATCTGCATATACCACGCCACCCTTTAAGTAATTTGCCTCCCCATAAGATTCCAGTTCATATGCATTGAAAATGTGTGCCGGAAGTCCTGTAATATCCATTATCTCCTGAATTCGCCAGCGTCCCTGAAACTGCAGGTTATGAATCGTAAACACGGTTTTGATTCCCGCATAAAAATTATCATCTCCAAATACCGTATGCAGAAACACCGGAATAAGTCCTGTCTGCCAGTCATTGCAATGGATAATGTCCGGGGCAAAATCAATATACGGCAGACTAGCAAGTACTGCCTTGGAAAAATATGCAAACTTTTCCACATCTTCATAGATATTGTTGTATGGAGATTCTCCTGCGAAATAAAATTCATTGTCCACAAAATAAAAGTGAACACCATGATATTCTGACTCGAAAATTCCAACATACTGCCTGCGCCAGTTCAGATTTACATAAAAATGGCACAAAAATTTTAAATTTGAAAGAAATGAGCGATCCATGCAGGCGTATTTCGGAATAACTACCCGCACATCATACTCTTTTTTGTCAAAATATTTCGGAAGTGATCCGACAACATCGGCAAGACCTCCGGTTTTCACATATGGCACTGCCTCTGATGAAACAAACAGAATCTTCTTCATACATAACACTCCTTTACTTACTCTTCATCTGTAATCGTATTTTGTCCGTAATAAGAGCGATAAATTCCGAGTTGGTCGGTTTTCCTTTTCCATTGCTGATCGTATATCCGAACAGATCATCCAGCGTATCCATCTTGCCACGGCTCCATGCTACTTCAATTGCATGACGGATGGCACGCTCGACACGGCTTGGTGTCGTATCAAATTTCTTTGCGATCCCCGGATATAAAATTTTCGTAATAGAATTTAACATGTCCATATTCGTCACAGACATGATGATTGCCTCCCGCAAATACTGGTATCCCTTGATATGTGCCGGAACACCAACCTCATGAATTATCTCTGTGACATCCTCTTCCAGTGTCTGTAACGAGTACTTTTCCGGTTTCTTTTCCATCTCAACCGGTCTGCCAATTTCTTTTCGTACTTTGTTTTTTCGACGGTTGAGTGTCTTGATCCGGTCCAAAACAATATTCCGGTCAAACGGCTTCATAATGTAATAATCCGCTCCCCGCTCAAACGCGTCTTCGGTAATCTTTTCATTGCTGATCCCACTGATCATCAGAAATGTTGGCCGGTTCTTTAGTGTATGATCTGCCCTGATCCTGTCAAGGACTGCCAAACCGTCCAGTTTCGGCATAATAATATCCAATAATACAACATCCGGTTCTTTTTCCTTGATCAGATGGCAGGCTTCTTCTCCATCCTTCGCCATCCCGATCAGGTGCAGTTCATCATCACTGGTTACCATTTCTTCCAATAAGTCACGCATAACCTCGTTATCATCTGCAATTGCGACATTTAGTTTTCCCATGTAGGCCTCCTAGAATGTCAAATTCAGTCAAAAATAAGCATACCAGAAAGCACTGTCCGATTTTGTCAAAATTTGTCGATAAATACAGTTAAACTATAGCACAACTGCCAATTTATTTCAATGTCTTATGCATTCTCTTCGAACTGGGAATTATACAGATCTGCATAAAATCCCTTTTGTGCCAGAAGCTGTTCGTGTGTCCCCTGCTCTATGATATCGCCATCTTTCATCACCAGAATCAGATCCGCATTTCTTATCGTAGAGAGTCGATGCGCAATGATAAAGCTGGTCCGTCCACGCATCAGATTATCCAATGCCTTCTGAATCCGCACTTCGGTACGGGTATCTACCGAAGAGGTTGCCTCATCCAGAATCAGAATCGGGTTATCCGCAAGGATAGCACGTGCAATTGTAAGAAGCTGTTTCTGTCCCTGGGAAACATTACTTGCATCCTCGTTTAACTCCATCTGGTAGCCACCCGGAAGTGTCTGGATAAAATGGTGGGCATGTGCGGCTTTTGCCGCCTCAATCACTTCCTCATCCGTGGCATCTAAACGGCCATACCGGATGTTTTCCATGATAGATCCCTTAAACAGCCAGGTATCCTGCAATACCATACCAAATGCATCCCGAAGCTCCTGACGGTTAAAGTCGCGGATATCATGCCCATCCACCTGAATGGCTCCGCCTGTCACATCATAGAAACGCATAAGCAGTTTGACCATTGTGGTTTTTCCTGCTCCCGTTGGTCCAACAATTGCAATTTTCTGTCCAGGTGTTACATGAGCGGAAAAATCCCTGATAATGATCTGGTCCGGATTGTATCCGAAACTTACATGGGAAAAATCCACGTAACCATCCACATGGTCGAGATGCACAGCATGTTCAACCGTCAGTTCTTCTTCCTCTTCGTCCAGAAATTCAAATACGCGCTCGGAGGCTGCAGCCATCGACTGCAGCATATTTGCCACCTGCGCAATCTGCTGGATCGGCTGAGTAAAATTCCGGACATACTGAATAAATGCCTGAATTTCACCAACCCCGATGGTTCCGCGGATTGCCAGAAGTCCTCCGGAAATTGCCACTCCGACATAACCGAGGTTTCCGACAAACTGCATGATCGGCTGCATCAGTCCGGATAAAAACTGGGACTTCCATGCCGATTGAAACAGAATCTGATTGGTATCTTCAAATTTTTTGATGGTGCTCTCCTGCTTATTATATGCCTGCACCACCAGATGTCCGCCATAGACCTCTTCCACCTGTCCGTTGATATGTCCCAGATATTCCTGCTGTTGGCGGAAATATTTCTGCGAATGTTTGATAATAAACGAAATCAGGATGGCAGATACCGGAAGAATCACAAGTGAAATCAATGTCATAATTCCGGAAATTGAAATCATCATCACAAGTGTTCCGACCAGTGTTGCCACACTCGTAATGATCTGCGTCACACTCTGATTTAAACTCTGTCCAAGTGTATCCACATCATTTGTGATGCGGGATAGCACCTCTCCGTACGTGCGGCTCTCGAAATATTTCATTGGCATGCGGTTGATTTTCTCTGAAATTTCCTTACGCATGCGGTAACAGGTTTTCTGCGTGATTCCTGTCATGATCATTCCCTGTATAAAACTGAATACTGCAGAACAGATATACAGGCCAAGTGTAAACAATAACACTTTGGCAATATAGGTAAAATCAATAGATCCGGTTCCCGCGATCTTTTTTCCGAGACCTTCCACCAATGCATTCGTTGCACGTGCCATAACCTTTGGTCCGGCAACGGAAAAGACGGTAGACACCGCTGCAAAAATCATAACGGCAACAATCGCATACCAGTATCTTCCGAGATAACGAACCAGTTTTCCGATAGAGTTTTTGAAATCTTTCGGCTTTTCTCCCGGCATCATTCCTCTGCCCGGACCTCCCATCGGACCGCGAGGTCTTTTTGTACGTTGTTCTGCCATCTTATTTCACCTCCTCAGAAAGTCCCAGTTCTTTGGCAGACAGCTGACTTCTGGCAATCTGCTCGTAAACTTCGCAATTGTGCAGTAATTCCTCATGCGTGCCTTTTCCGACAATCTTTCCATCGTCGAGTACCAGTATCTGGTCCGCATGCAGAATTGTACTGATTCGCTGTGCGACAATGATCACGGTCGTATGTTCCGTCTTTGTCTCAAGTGCTCTGCGGAGTGCCGCATCGGTCTTCATATCCAGAGCGGAAAAACTGTCATCAAACACATAAATCTTTGGATTTTTTGCAATTGCTCTGGCAATGGCAAGCCGCTGCTTCTGTCCGCCGGAAACATTGCTTCCGCCCTGTGCAATCGCACTCTCATACCCATCCTGTTTGCTGTCAATAAACTCTGTTGCCTGCGCAATCTCCGCTGCTTCCCGGATCTGCTCATCTGACGCATCCTCTGCCCCGAAGCGCAGATTGCTTGCAATTGTACCAGAGAAAAGAACTCCCTTCTGTGGTACAAATCCGATATGTTCCCGCAGATCCTGCAATGTATACTTGCGGATATCCGTTCCGTCAAGCGTGATCTCTCCACCTGTCACATCATAAAAACGCGGAAGCAGGTTGACCAGCGTAGATTTACCACATCCGGTACTTCCGATAATTGCAGTGGTCTTTCCCGGCTCTGCAACAAAATCAATATCCGAAAGCACATCTTCCGTGGCTCCCGGATACCGGAAATTTACATGATGAAAGGCAATCACACCCTCACACTGTTCCATGGCAACCGGCTCTTTCGGATCTGTAATCGTACTTTTTGTGCCTACAACCTCATCTATACGCTCTGCAGCTACACCGGCTCTCGGCATCATGATAGACATCATGGTCAGCATCAGAAATGCCATAACGATCATCATTGTATAAGTAATAAATGCCGTCATGGAACCTACCTGCATATATCCGCCATCGATCCGTTTTGCGGCAACCCACACGATCAGAAGCGTGATGCAGTACATGATCATCATCATTCCCGGCATCATAAATGTCATAACACGGTTGGTAAACAACTGCGTCTTTGTCAGATTGCGGTTGGCCTCATCAAACCGCTCTTCTTCCCGTTTTTCCCGTCCAAATGCACGAATGACATTTAATCCTGTCAGAATCTCTCTCGAAACCAGATTCAGCCGGTCCACGAGATTCTGCATAATCTTAAACTTTGGCATGGCAAGGGAGGTAAGAAGCATTACAAACCCAAGAATAACAAGCACCGCAAGCGCGATCGCCCATTCCATTCCTGCATGGGTCTGTGCAACCTTAATCACACCACCGATTCCAATGATCGGAGCATAAAGAATCATTCGCAGAAATACTGCAGTCACCATCTGAATCTGCTGTACATCATTGGTACTTCTCGTAATCAGGGATGCCGTTGAAAAATGATCCATCTCTGCATTGGAGTACTGTACGACATTGCGGAATGTCTTATCACGCAGATCTCGTCCGATGGATGCTCCCACACGGGAAGCACAATATCCGACAACCACTGCCGCCATAACCATCAGCAGCGCAAAACCAAGCATCTTGGCTCCGGTGGTCCATAAGTAATGTTTCTGAATGGCATCTACATCCACACCTGCATTTTTATCACAGGAGATCGCATAGGTCACACCCATGGATTTCAATGTAGAAGATCCGATCGCATCAATCTGTCCGGACACCTGCTTTCGCATCTCAAGAATCTGCTGATCCGGTACCTGGCCGGCTGCCAGTGCCTGCATCAGCTGCTTCATATCTACCTGCGTCCCATCCGTTCCCATTTTCCCCGTGAGAGCCTTCTCGTCAATATCGGACTCCTTCATCTGGGACATCTGATATACCATGACGATCGGCTCCAACAGAGACTCATCCATATCGTCAAGCGTATCCTCTTCACAATTTCTCACATAGTTTCCATCTTTTTTCGGCTCCTTATAACAGGCGGCAAATGTTTTCTTTTCCCTGCTGGTCATAAAAAGCTGTGCTGACACAAAATCTTCCTGTGTCATTTCTTCCGGAAGAATATGCTCCACTCCGCTGCTCATGATTCCGACATCGATAATATCCGATGTATACTGTGGCAGGGACAGATCACAAAATGCCTGCATCACAAGAAAAGCCACAATAACCAGAATCCATTTCCAGTATGGGAGCATGTTTTTAAATATTTTTCCCATGATTTAACTCCTTTTCATATGCATAGCTTTTATACTATCACGAACTGATTTCCAGAACAATTCCTATTATATAAAACTTTTCTTAAATTAAAATGAAATGTGTGGTGCAACCATGGGCACCACACATTTTATGTTCTGATTTTATACTGCTGGAATTATATAACCGGCCTTCTTCATTTCTTTTGTAAAATCATCGACAGACATTCCCGCTTTTTCCGCACCTATTTCCACGGGGATGATCCCATCTTGCACCAGGGATGCATATGCACGAATCTGTCCTTCTCGCTGACCTTCGCGCTGACCTTCGATTCTGCCCTCTCTCTGGCCTTCCATACGCTCCTCATTCAATTCATCTGCCATCAAAACACGTAATGCCTCACACATGATCCTTTCACTTCCTTTCCATTCCAGTACTTTCTCCATGTTACTGTTTACAATGACCTGCAGCACGATATCTGCAAGATTCTTCTCCCTTCCCTCAAAGGTACTCACCTGCAATAAATACTGACGCATCAACGATTCCTCCAGATGATTCGTCAATGCTTTTAGCTGTACATGCATATCCGTGTCCAGTTCCGATGATGCAATGATCTGCACCGGAAACATCACATCATAGACATAGTAAATCCCGGCTGTTTCTTTTTGGCATTCATACCCAGATTTTTCCAGTTCCCCCAGCAGCTTCACCGGCTTGCGGTCTCGAATCAGTGTAATGGTAATCTCCTCTGCCGGAATCTCATCCACATGATTTGGTAATACTTTATACAGGCATGCATACGCAACCGCCTTGTAAAAAGTATCAATGTTCAGCTCATCCTTCGGGGATTTATATTCAAAAATGTTGTGTTTCCGGAAGATCTTCCCGATTTCATTTTTTATTTTGCAGTCCCTCTTTACTTTTACAACCGTACAGTCAATCTGCAAAGGTTTCTCCGTAAGCTGGAACTCATCGGTAAATTCCAGATTTTCTGCATCCTCCAGCAGTTCCAGGCGCAAGGCTGAACAGAATGCCGGATGCCACTGCAGCTTTTGGGACTTTTTCTGATTCTCCTGTTGATTCTTCTCCTGTTGATTTTTCGTTTGTTCTTTTTCCAAATGTTCTCCTTATATTATATGTGGTTTTTGCTTTTATTTCAACGCATAAAAATTGCAGACTGTTAAACCCTGACCGTCAATCTCCGACCGTCAAAACCTGACTGTCAAAACCCGACCGTCAAAGGCACATTAAAGTTCACATCTTTCACTTATACAACAAAACAAATGGGATTTCTGGCAGAAACTGCCACTGAAAAAAGATATGATTACTATACCATATGTTTATGACCGCTGCAAGAAAAAACATCCCGAGCTGGAAAAACAATAGGAAAAACAAAAAGCCATGCAATGGAAAAATCCAATACTGCATGGCTTTACAAAATTAATTTTATACCGCAGGGATTACATAACCTGCCAGCTTCATTTCCTTTGTGAAATCATCGACAGACATTCCCGCTTTTTCTGCACCTGTTTCCACGGTGATGATCCCATCCTGCACCAGAGATGCATATGCACGAATCTGGCCTTCTCGCTGACCTTCGATTCTGCCCTCACGCTGACCTTCGATTCTTCCTTCTCGCTGGCCTTCAATTCTGCCCTCTCGCTGCCCTTCCATACGTTCCTCATTCAATTCATCTGCCATCAAAACGCGTAATGCCTCACACATAATCCTTTCACTTCCTTTCCATTTTTGCACTTTCTCCATGTTACTGTTTACAATAACCTGCAACACAACATCCGCAAGATCCTTTTCCCTCTCTGCAAATGCACCGACCTCTAACAAATATTGCCTCATCAGAAAAACAGTTCAGAGCAAATAAAATTTCCTGTTTGCATACTCTCCAAAAAGAGGTATTATATAGAAAAACACAGGAGGTATTCAAATGAAAGCACATAAATATTGGTCCCTTGGTGCATTGGCAACCATGATCGGAACTATCTATACCGGCTATAAAAATATGAAATCAGCTCACAAATATTTTGCCTGCAGTTCTCTTCTCTGCATGATTATGGCTATCTACTCTGGTCATAAAATGCTTTCTGCAAAATCCAGGAAAAAGAAAGACTCTGTTTCTCAAGAATCCGCAGAATAATTGAAATTATAGATGTTTTTACCCATACATACTACATGGCTTTACAAAATGATTTTATACCGCAGGGATTACATAACCAGCCTGTTTCATTTCTCTTGTAAAATCATCGACAGACATTCCTGCTTTTTCTGCACCAATTTCCACTGTAATGATTCCATCCTTTATCAGGGATGCATATGCCTGAATCTGACCTTCACGTTTGCCTTCAATTCGCCCTTCACGCTGGCCTTCAAGACGACCTTCCACGCGTTCCTCATTCAATTCATCTGCCATCAAAACACGTAATGCCTCACACATAATCCTTTCACTTCCTTTCCATTTTTGCACTTTCTCCA
>OHIC01001244.1_pt1 | contig 10246 bp, 10 predicted proteins | sample 1568171 | NCBI WGS metagenome assembly OHIC01 (sample SAMEA3879506, study PRJEB24766) | human gut metagenome | biome: human-associated habitat; feature: feces | place: USA | collected 1985/1987
AGCATCCGCACTCCGCCGGTTGCACGCGTATCGTCCAGTTCATGTGCCACCCGGTTTGTTTCCCTGTAAAAAACATCGTCATCCTGCGACTCATTAATCCGCACACCCCAGAGAATAATGGAAGGATGATTGCGGTACTGCACGATCATTTCCTTTAAATTCTGCATCGCCTGCCGCTTCCATTCTTCACCCCCGATGTGCTGCCACCCCGGAAACTCGGTAAACACAAGCAGACCAATTTCATCACAACGACGGATAAAATCCTGCGACTGCGGATAATGGGAAGTGCGCACAGCATTCACGCCAAGTTCTTTTTTGAGAATATCGGCATCGAAAATCTGCATGGATGCCGGTGCTGCATATCCCACATACGGATAACTCTGATGACGGTTTAATCCACGAAGCCGCAATTTCTTTCCGTTCAGATAAAAACCATCTTTCCGGAATCCGGCTTCCCGAAACCCTGTGATATCCACACGCGCATCTATCATTTCCCCATTTTTCCACAAACTTGTCCGGATTTCATACAAATGTGGATTTTCCGGTTCCCACAAACAGATCTCCTGCACTGGAAAAACGGTTTGCACATTTGCCTGTTTTACCGGCTTCTGTCCCAGGGGACTATATGCACCCTCGCCTTTTTTGCGGATTTCCTGCTGCAACGTTATCCCATCCGAAATATTCTGTACCGTAATCTCTGTAGTCACCTGCAGAGGATGTATCTGTGACTTGACAAATACATCTGCAAGATGTGTCTTATTTCTCACCTGCACATAAACCTCACGATACATCCCTCCAAAAGTCATGTAATCTATGGCATATCCGAACGGCGGAATATTCAAATTTTCCCGGCTGTCGACACGCACCGCAAGTACATTGTCCTCCCCATATTTCAGGTATTTTGCAAGTTCCACGGAAAATGCCGTATAACCGCAATGGTGCGCTTTCACTTCTGTCCCATTGACATAAACAACCGCATCATGTGCCACGCCCTCAAAGGTCAGTTCCACACTTTTCCCCTGCCACGCTTCCGGCGCCATAAAATGTCTGCGATATCCACACAGCATCTGATACGCATGCTCATCAAAGTAATGATACGGAAGCTCTTTGCAGGTATGCGGCAGCCGCACATCCTCCATCTCATTTTCCGGATATACTGCCTCTTTCATGGCTTCTTCCCACGTTTCGGCAAATTTCCAGTCATTGTTCCAATACAACCTCTCCATGCTTCTTTATGCTCCCCTTTCGTTTTACCTCTCCGAAGCAATTCCATACATCAGAATCCCGACAACCTCCTGCAATGCCTGCGCATAAGTAATTTCATTCTGCAGCAGGATATCGCGCTGGAAAAACTGCTCTAACGATGCTTCCAGCATCATCTTTAAAATCGGAATCCGGACCGGACGGATCACACCTTCCTGCATGCCCTGTTCCAACAGGGCAATGGTCGTTTCCCAGCCTGTTTCGAGCCGTACTTCCACCTGATGATAAATCTCCGGATATTTTTCTTTTAACTGATATAACTGTCGAAAATCCACATCCTGATAACATTCCGGCATCACACCAAGGATTGTGTGAATCTTTTGCAGGGTATCCATCTCCTGATTCTCTACGATCTTCTGCTCACTGTCCTTGATCCGGTCAAACAAATAGTCCACTGTTTCCAGAAACAAAGCCTCCTTATCACGAAACACCTGATAAATCGTCTTTTTACTGATCCCTAAAATCTTTGCAATATCATCCATCGTAAATTTCAAACCCTTTTGATTGAATGCCTGCAACGTTCCCTGCATAATGTTCTCTTTCAGTTCTTTATTCATTCTTTTCATCCTTTCTGCCGGAAGGAAACTATTTTCTTTGTTTCAGTTTCCATTATGGTAGCATGTTCTCTTTCTTTCTTCAAGAAACTAAATGCCCAAAAATCGTTTCCGATTTTTGGGCACATTTTTTGCGCTGCGTTTTATCCCCGCATCAATTCCCTGCGCACCGTTTTTCTCACAAAATAAAAACAGATGACCTGCATCACAATCGTGATGATCCAGGATGCCGGATAAGAAATAAACAGGAAGTACAACGATTTGTGATGTGGGAAAAATCCAAAAATCCAGAGAATTCTCGTTCCGACCGTACCGATCACCGACAGGATCATCGGCACTGCCGAATGTCCCATCCCCCGCAGTGCTCCAGGAAACAAATCCATAATGCCACACAGAAAATACGGCACTGTTGTAATGGCAAGAATCTCCATGCCACTCTCGATCACATCCTTTTCTCTCGTATATATACTAAGTACCTGCGGTCCGAAAAGCCATGCGCCACATCCCAGCAGCAGGGGAACACTGACCGTAAGAATCAGACAGTCGATCAGCACACGATCCATACGTTTATATTTTCCCACACCATAATTCTGACTCGTAAAACTCATACATGCCTGTGTAATGGAATTTACCGACATATACAAAAATCCCAAAATATTATTTGCCGCTGTATACCCCGCCATCGCCGTATCTCCAAAGGAATTCACGGAAGACTGCAGCAGCGCGTTTGAAAAGTTAATAACCGTACTTTGAATCCCGGCAGGAATTCCCACCTGAAAAATCTGCAGCAGATAAACCTTTTTTATTTTCAACTTCGAAAAGCGCAGCTGATAGCAGCTGTCGGTGCGGTACAGGCATAACAAAACCAGAATGCAGGAGATCATCTGTGCCGTAATCGTCGCAGTAGCTACGCCTGCCACACCCAGATGAAAACCGATCACAAGAATCAGATCCAGCAGCGCATTGGCACATCCGGAAATCACCAGAAACAACAACGGCCGCTTGGTATCTCCCACCGCACGCAGAATCGCTGCCCCATAATTATAGAGCATAAAAAACGGCATCCCCAGAAAATAAATCCGCATGTAAAGGGTTGACTGTGCAATGACATTGTCCGGCGTTCCCATAAGAAGCAGCGCACCTTTTGCACTGATTACCCCGATTCCAGCCATGAGAATTCCGCTGATCAGTGCCAGCAGAATGGCGGTATGTACCGTGTCTGACATTTCTTTTTCCCTGCCGGACGCAAAAAAACGTGCCGCAAGCACGTTAGCCCCCAGCGAAATTCCGATAAACAGATTGGTGAACACGTTGATGAGTGCCGTGGTCGATCCCACTGCCGCCAGTGCCTGTTTTCCCGTAAAATGCCCCACAACAATGATATCCACCGCATTGAACATCAGCTGTAAAATTCCAGACAGCATGAGTGGGAGTGCAAACGAGATCAGTTTATCCATGATCGAACCATTGCACATATCTATTTCATATTTGTTTGTTTTCAAATTTTCTCTACCCCCTTTTCGGTTCTGTTATCCCTCTGAGCCATAAAATACGCCGCTACTGGCGGCGTATTTGTTTGTCCTTATACATTCTCTGATCTGCGATCTCGATCAGTTCCATTATATTTTCATATTTTCCCACGGCATATCCCACGGAGGCAGATACCGGAATCTCACTGTTTTTCTGAATCGGCTTCATCACCTGCCTCCACTTTTCAATGACATCTTCTGCAATCTCCTGTGTCCCATCCGGAATAATCATAAGAAATTCATCCCCACCGTAACGGTAAGCATTGGTTTCCTCACTCGTCACTGCTGCCCGAATGGATCCCGCAATTTTGGCAATCAGCTGGTCTCCGTACAAATGACCAAACGTATCGTTTACATATTTCAACTGGTTGACATCCCAATAAATAACCGCAACCGGGCGTTCTTTGGGCTCCATATGTTCCACTGTTTCAAGCAGTTTATTTTTGCTGTAAAGTCCCGTCATATCATCCATGGAAGCCGCCTGTACCATACGCATTGCATTTTCCATGGACTTGCGCACAATACTGTTTACACTGTTACTTACATAATAAAATGCAACCGCCATCAGCGATCGCGGCATCACATAATAAAGTGCCAGCGTAACCATAGGATTTTCGTTTACTTTGTTGAGCAAAAACACACCATCCTTCTGCAGATGATCCAGTGATGTCACCGTCAACAGTGCCATGTTTGCATCACATACCCCAAAATAATAGCCCACATAAGTACTGATCGTAATCCCACCCACTGTAAATATAAAGGCATAAACCGACAGTCTCTTTGAAGTATACATACTTGCAATGATAATCGGGATCATCATAATAATGATCATATGGTAGGTAAGGGATGCACTCGCGACCATGACGATCAACCCGATGGCCGTAACGCTGAGATACTTGGTAAATGGGTGCTCAAGCCCCATCTTCACAAGCAGCAATCCATAAATCAGTGTCAGCACACATGCCGCCACATAGCCTCTGGTAAAAATCGCCTGATCCACGATAAAAATATGCAGGCAGTTCAGAATCATCACAAACGAATAGAATAAAATGCAGATTCCCACCACACGGAACGCAAAAATATTCTGCGTCACATCCTCCTGCTCGTAAAAAGCATTTTTATTTGTAATTTTAGATAACAGTGCCTTGCAGGTGCTCATCCATATATCCTCCAGCTTTGTCTGCCTTTAGTATAACATATTCCTGCATGAGTTTCACTACTTTGATGAACTTATAAATTCATCAGGAAAATTTTCCATAACTTTTTGTCAGTGTTCTGCCATTTTTTCTATCGTGCCATGCATAACGGAATCAGTCCCTGCAAATGAAACTTCGTCTATGATTTTACATACCACATCAATAACCTTTGTAAGACTTACTTCTTCATCACGACGTAATTTTGCCATCGTGTTAGGAGCAATTTCTGCCTTTTACGCAAATCAGATTTGCTCATTTTTTTATCCACTAATAATTTCCATAATTTGTTATATGACACAGCCATAGTATTTACCTATTCACATAAATCTTTTTCTGCTTCATATCTACCTTTGCAACAGCACCATACTGTAACGCACATCGTGGCATAGCATGTCCGAAATTCACATTATAAACAATCGGAAGTTTCTCATTGTCTATCACTCTAATAAGAATATCTTTATATTCCTGATAATAAGCTTCATCCTGTGGTTTTCCAACTAATACACCATTTACCACGTCGAATACTCCCTTTTCTTTCAGTAATAACACTTCTCTTTCAAACAATTCAGGAGTCGGTTTTTCTTCGCAGGTTTCTATAAATAGAATTTTCCCAATCCACTCTTCCTTATTTGGAAACAGATCATATCTTTCACAAACTTCCTTTTCATCTTCATATCTGCTATTGGTCAATACATCATAAAGGCTTTCCAAACATCCGCCTAATAATCCTCCTTGGAAAATTTCACTTCCCTGGAGAAGTTCAAACCCACGTTCTTCCTTATGAGCTTTTCTTTTTGTTCCTATTGCAGCTCTTGAAAAATCTTCTCTTTCTTCATACCAAGTATCACTGGATATAATTTCATCAGATTCATTACCTTCCAAATAACTCTCAAATGCCCTTTTGGTATATGGTAACATCTCATCTGCAATTTCCCCCAAATCACAAATAAAGTTTGGTCCGTAATAAGTAGACAAGCCCAGTTTATAAAACATCAAATGATTGATCGTAGTATCTGAGAATCCTGTAAATAATTTTGGATGCTCCTCTACCGTCTTTATAAACTTTTCATCTTCCATCAGATAAGGCAAAAGTCTGTATGTATCATCACCACCAATTGCACAAATAATCCCTGCAATAGAATTATCCAGAAATGCATCTTTTAGGTCTTTCGCCCTTGCTTGCGGGTGAGTTTGCAAATATTCAATACCCTTCAAAGCATTTGGCATAAATACCGGCTCCAAACCATATTCTTTTAATCTCTTTACGCCAATCTCAATATTATGACTGCAGAATTCTTCACCAAGCATTCCACTTGACAAGCTTACAATCGCTACTTTGTCACCTTTTCTTAATTTTCTTGCATATTGCATAACTACAATCCTTCCTTAGATAAAACAATATTAATTTTTATCCGCACGCTGCTTCCCCTTAAATTCCTTCTCTATATAACAATGTTCCTGTTTGGCAATCAACTTAAAACTGTAAATTGGACATTCAGATTCCAGTTCGTTACAGCTGCTTTCAAAGTCCAGTTCGATAATATATGGCACCACAGAATCTTTCTTACCTTCTTCCCAATCGTGTTCCGGCTGTGCGTGACGCACGAAATAAACTCTTGTCATTTGATCAGCTCCATTTCATCTTCCATTTTTACGAATCCATATTTTTCATACAATGGTCGTCCCATCTCTGTCGCCTCTAAAGTAATCTGTGATACGCCCTGTTTCCTTATAACCTTTACCAGTAAATCTAATGTATGAAATGCAATCCCCTGTCTCCGATATGCCGGTGCCGTATACATATTCATAATATAAGCCTTTTTACCTGTTGGATTATGATATGTCGGCATAACCTGATAAAAACTGACACCACCAGCGCCAATAAAGGTTTCGTTATCATACACCAGATATGCAATATGCTCACCAGTTTCTAATGCGTTCTTATAATATTCATAGGATTCTTTTTCCACCAATGACATATCCACATCATTCGATAGTTTATTGGCAGTACGAAGGACGATAATTCTAGTCCTTACAAGTTCATCAATGTCTGCTATGGTTGCTTTTTTATATTCATAGTTTTTCGCCATCACATACTACTCCTCTAAATCTGTTAACCTTTTCGTAAAACAAATAATTCTATTTGCTTCCGCAAACCCCATTTTCAAATGAAACTTATCAAAAATTCTTTTACTGCATCCGTGTGGATACGATAGTTTATTTTTGAAAGTTCTCTCTTTACATCCCATCCAATCGCTAACCGATCTGCTTCATCTTTCTTTAATCGCTGATAATCTTTGATAGCTTTTGTAATTAATCCTCCACTAGATTTTCATTTATATATTTAAAATAAGGTTTCTTATTAACTTCTGTGCTATGTTCCAAATACCATTTAACACTATCCCTCAATCCGTCTTCTAATGATATGGTTTCTGGGTATATTTTGTTTTGACGCGATACATCCAAATAGTACTCATAGTTGTAAAAACTGAAATAATTTCGCTGTTCAATATCTTCATAAACATTTACAAAATCCGGTATTTTTCCTAAGCTTTCATAGCATTTTGTGACCCAATCTTTAATAGAAACTGCTTCAACATTACCAACATTTAAAATATGCTCTTGTGGCTTGTCTTTAATTATTACCTCCATCAACCTGCATAAATCTTTTACATGAAAGAATTGTAATTTCATACTGCCATCTTTAGGTAAATAGAATTTTCTGTCCGCCAAGGCGCAATCAAATACAAAAGCCTCTCTATACACGTTATTCATTGGTCCATATAAATAAGGCGGTCTTAATATATATGCATCTTTCACTCTTTCAAGTAATGCCTTTTCAGCTGCTATTTTATCGGTTCCATATGAACCCCAAAATTTATTTTCGGATTTCTCTGATTCTTCCAGGAATGGCTGAACACCATACTCAGGATAAACGGCACTTGAACTAATCATAATATACTGATCAAAAGAACCCAATTCCCTAACAAAATCAATTATATCGTTATCATTATAGGCTGTTATATCCGCTACAACATCAAAGAATGTATCCTTTAATACACCACCCAAATTATGCCTATCTCCTTCAATGAGTTTTACACCTTGAACTTGTGGCTTAGAATTTCTGTTAAGTACAAAAACTTCATAACCCACATTCACAAAATATTCTGCCACATATTTACTTACAAAAGTTGTTCCGCCTGTCACTAATATCTTTTTCATAAAATTCTCCTTTACACAAAAAATTCGATTGATCAGATTCATAAAACACTATTTTCCGTAATTGTATCATAATCACATAATCCAGAAAAGAAATTAAATTTTCTTTTCCAATCCTTTTACTATCTTATCAAAATCAGATTCTATCGGCTGTGTCTTGTTAAAAATATCATATTCCTGATATGCTTTCTCCACTGCCTGCTTATGGGAAACACGCCCATTACCGACATAAAGCACTCTCCCCTTGGCTTATCTATTCTGCCCATCCCTTATAAATGGTTTCTTGATTTCTTTACTTAACAACGGACTGTATGCTTCTACCTTACGAAATGTGTTTCCTAACATTTCCCGATTCCTGTATTCTCTAATAGCTTCCATATCAAACTCCGCATAAAAAATTCCCTCAGTTTTATCATCAGCCAGCAAAACTGTGTTATCAACACATTTTCCATTTCTATCCCAGCAAATTGGACTATATGCGCAGGAACATCCAGCATTATCTCCATTCGGATTTGCCATAGCAACTGCAACCATATTTTCATAAGCTCTTGTAGAAAGTGCCATGATTCTTGGTTGCATAGAACCGCAATCATTTGGGACAAGAATAACCTCAGCTCCTTTTAACATCAGTATTCTTGCACTTTCTGGGAACTCTCTGTCATAACAAATCATAATACCTAATTGTATTCCTTCAAAATCACACACCTTAAATTCTTTCCCTGATTCAACATCTCTTTCATCTGCGAAATCACAGGTATGCACCTTAGAGTATTTCATCAATATATTGCCCGATTTATTGATAACAAAGGCTGAGTTCTGCGGCTGCTTACTACCTTTTGTAAATGCAGTGAGTACTACACCTATTTTATATTTCTTAGCATACTCACATATTTTGGTAATCCTCATATCATCATCTGCAACACTTTTTTCATATGACATAGGCAAATCGTATCCTGTAATAAAACATTCCGGCAATAAAAGAATATCTGCATGGTTTTCCGAAGCCTCTTCCATTGCCATAATGATAGTTTCAATATTCTTATCTATTTGTTCATTAATAGGACGTTTTTGTAGTATAGCAACCTTGAACATTCACTTTCCCTCCTATAGATAATTCAAAATGTCAGATAAGTTATTAACTTCAATATCGGCTTTTTCACTCTCGTCCATTACAGTCCACAAACTTCCAAATCCCTGTTTTATCCATATCGTTTTCATTCCTAACTGTTTTGCTGGTACAATATCATTATCAATGCGGTCACCAATCATTACAGCATTTTCCGGCTTACAGCCACTTCTTTCCAAAGCAATTTCAAATATACGTCTGTCCGGTTTTGAAACACCTTCTTCTGCTGATGCAATGACTAAATCAATATATTTTCGCACTCCGAGATTTTCTAATCTTTCAGAAGTTCCTAATGGTTGGTTTGCGATTATACCAATTTCATAATTTCTGCTTAACCTTTTCAGGCAATTTTCAGAATCTGTATACAGCTTTTCATATTGTGATTCCCATTTAGGTAGTTCTATCCCCAATTGTTTTGCTATCTCTAAATCACCTTTTTTATTTCTCCTGTATAATGATATCGCATGTTCATAAATTTGTTGCGGAGTTATACCAGATAATTCAGCTATTTTTTTCATCCTATCTTCATAAACGCTACTTTCATCAACCAGCGTCGAACCAACATCAAAAAATAACCATTTTATTTCATCCTTCTTAGGCAAAAATCCTCTTTGTCTCGCTTCTTCTAGCAGTCTTGGTTGAATTTCCGGATATGTCCAATTAAGCGGTAGTTCATTCATAATTGCTATTTTCTCTATCTCACTATGTAAATCTTTTTCAAACGTATGTATCTCCGCGAAAAATAACTTTCCAAAGGTTTCTTTCCCATTAAAGTTGTCTGGCGCCGTCACAGAATAAATACATATCGGATTTATCTCAAAATTAATGGCTCCTGTTTCCTCATACAATTCTCTCTTTGCTGTTTCAAGAATATCCTCACCTTGTTCTCTATGTCCTCCTGGCACTTCCCATGTACTTCTTTCTCTATGCTTACAGAATACCCATTTTCCATTATGTTTTGCAATAATAACTGCAAACTTTAGCATTGAATCATCAATGCTATCATAAAAATTCACTTTGGTCATATAATGCTCCTTATTAAATTTCTTCTATTTATCATTTATTGTTCCCACAAATAGAGCCAAACTAAAGCCTTTTGATAAAACAAATGCCGGAAACCCGCATAAATACAGGCTTTCGGCATTTTTCTCAAATGTTACCGAGCAAATTAGATACTCATAATCAACATAGATGTCCTTATACTGTTTTGCAGCTTTTATCATTTCCTGTCGGGCACGTTCCTTAAAACTTTCCTCTGCCATTTTATCTTGTATGATAATTAGGAAGTTAATTATCACACGTTCCCTTTCTTTTAATATCGTGGTTCAATACAATTCAGATACTATGGACTTTTGATTT
>OHIC01001254.1_pt1 | contig 10163 bp, 1 predicted proteins | sample 1568171 | NCBI WGS metagenome assembly OHIC01 (sample SAMEA3879506, study PRJEB24766) | human gut metagenome | biome: human-associated habitat; feature: feces | place: USA | collected 1985/1987
AAGACGTATAAGATAAAATTGCTCCATCAACTGTCACATTCTGCAATGTCCCGGTCCCGCTCATGTTCAACGTAATGGTTGATCCGATCGTTTGCGAGTTAAAATCAAGCGTCCCCCCATCCAGCGTAACAAGGCCGCTTCCCAAAGCGGAATTATTCATGCACCTTACAGTAGAGCCGGAGGTGATGACCCATTCAGCAGTCATGGATGCATTGGCCGCATTGTTTAAAACCAACGTACCGCTGAATCCTTCCCCGCCCACCGTAATGGTCCGTCCGGAAGAATTCAGTGCCCCGTAAACATTCAGCGTCTTGCCATTTGCCACAAGGACATTCCAGTCTGCATTCACATTAACCGGGCCCCATGCATTGGAGGAAGAACCCAGGGAAAAATCTTCACGAACCGTAAATAATACCGGCTCTTCCGTACCCGCTCTCCCCAGTATAAGAGTCCTCTGGGCATTATTGTTCGGGACAAGGGAGAACCCTGATGCCCCTTCCTCCACAATCAATCCCCCCATGGTAAATGGCGTAAAGGAGCAGGATGGATTTTTATTGGTCGCCGATACGGTGACATCGCCCACTTCCGTGCCTGATGCGACAAAGCGCAATGTGTTATATTCCGACAGTCCCGTTTCATTGGCAAAAAGGTTCCAAATACTTCCCTCCTCTGAAACGGAACCCCAATTCGTATTGACAGGACCGTATGTTCCATCCGGATTGGTCAGGACAATGCCGCCGTTATGAAAATCATTGGACGAACTCCCTACCCACGTATAGATATTACCGGAATATCTGCTGCCGTCCCACTCCGTAGCAGCGAACACATGAAAACCGGATATGGCATAAAACGACAATAAGGCGGACAACAACTTGAGCGGTAGACGTAACTTCATAACTTGCAAATATGGGTAAATAATAAAGCTATCCAGCCGTCCTGATTGGCTGTTTGCAATATATAGCTATTACCGAATTAGCAATCCGCCGTCAATATTTAACATTGATCCAATGCATGTTGCATACCCGGAAATCATCTTCTTCTTAATATCCAATTCAGAATTTTTTCAAAAAAAACATTCCATATCTCTTTCATTATAAACATCAAAAATATCTGATTCTGGTCTATTTTCTGGATAATGCTTCTGCGGATTGCTAATCCGCAATGCAACATTTCACATGAAAATAAAAATGGACGCAAAAATTATTTTTCATCCCTTCCCCATTCCTGAACAAACGATGCAGCAAAATAACACCTTTCGTGAATTTCACCTTTCATACATAGAAAAAGAGGGTGTATTGTTTGCCCGCAACAAGTTCGGAGCAAAGACCAGAAATCGTAGCAGTAGCTGATATGTCCCGTTTACTGAGCAGCCCCGTCCCGGATGTCCGCGTTCCCGTTCACGAAGATAGTTCCCTTCGTTCCCACCGGCACGCTCAGTCCGGCTCCCAGCTACAGCGCCGTCGTTCCCGTTTTCGCCCCTCTCACGCTTTGCGCGAAGCCGGGGTTGCCCAGCAGGGAGACGTTCGTTTCCCCTCTCCGGTCTCCCAGGTCCTGCGCCGCGTTGACCCGGATTTCCGCCAGCGCTTCTCGTCCGAAGATGTTGCTGCCCACCAGGCCCATCCACCGGCCGCCCAGCGCCAGCGTCCCCGTCGTCCAGTCCTGCCGGCCGACGTTCAGGCCCGCGTTGCCCGCACCCGTTTCCTCATAGCCGTCCATCCGCGTCGTCACCACCGAGGCGTTGAACAGCGGCTGCAGCACGCTGCTGCGGTTTTCGTTGAGGTAGATGTCGCAGGTGAGTTCGTACATCGCTCCAAAGCCCCACCCGCTGGTGCTTCCCTGCGTCCCGTAGCTTCCTTCCCCATAGTTGACCGTACGGTTGAGTTTCGCGTCGTTCCACCCTCCCGTCAGGATGAGCGTGTGCGCCCAGCGCCTGTCCTGGTAGCGGCCGAAGAGGCTGGCGTAGTAGCTGTCCAGGTGCCCGTCGGCGCTGTCCGCCGCGCTGGCCGTCAGGTCGCCGTAGTTGGCCGTGAAGGCCGCTCCCATCGTGAAGTGGTCGCTGAGGTCCGCGTCCATGCCTACCGTGCCTCCCCAGGTGGTGAGCTGGTAGCCGCTTTCATCCCCGCGGGTGTCGAGTTTGGCGTAGGAGCCCGTGCCTTCCATCCACATGTGGAAGCGGGGGAGGTCGTCGTTGACGTAGGCCGGGTTGACGCCCATGAGGGTGGTCCGGTTCCTGATCCAGCCCATCTGGTCGCGCAGGGCGTCCCTCTGTGCCGTCCCAAGCGCGTTGACCGTGCTCCCAGCCGCCGCCGCCATGGCGCGGGAGGCTCCGGAGAGGTTGCCGTCATTGATCATGGTGCTGACGCCGTTCATGAATTGGGCCAGCTGGGAGTCGGGGTCCAGGTTTTTGCGGGCTTCCCAGAGCAGGCCGGCTCCGGCGGCGGAGTTCCACGTGTCGGCCGCGGAGGCGAAGAGGTTTTCCTGCCGGAGTGTGGCATTGAGCAGGATGTCGTTTCCGTCGCGGCTCAGTGTGGCGTCCTGGTAGTAGACGGCGAAGAGGCCGGATATCCGGGCGGCGAGGCTCTGCCCGTCTTCCAGGCCGCTGATGCTGCCGGTAGCGCTCATCAGGACGACGTCATGGAGGTCGCTCCCCGCGTTCATGGCGGCGTTTCCTTTCATGTTGGAGAGGAGGAAGCCGGCTCCGTCCTGCACGGTGATGGTGCCCGCCGTCAGCATGGGGGCGCCAAAGGGGGCGTCCTGGTTGAAGTTGTAGATCAGTTCCGTCGTGGAGCCGTTCTGGAAGGTGATGTTTTCCACGTTGAGCGTGGTGTTGGCGCTGCCCTGGGCGTCCCCGGTGGCTTCAATACGCAGGGTGCCGTTGTTTCCGGCGGTGATGCTGTTGTAGTTCAGCGTGGGGGCGTCCGCGGTGCCTTTCAGGACCAGGACGCCTCCGTCACGGACGGCGAGGTCGTAGTCCTTATTGCCGGTTTGCAGGTATTGGGTGGCTTGCCCGGAGATGTCCAGGGTGCCGCTGCCTGCCAGCGTGCCGGAGAAGGTTCCGGAGGAGGTTGTCGCCGAGGAGATGGAGAGGCTGCCTCCGTTCATGGACAGGGCGCCGCTTCCGGAGAGGCCGCTGATGGCGCCGGATTCCGTTCCGGTGAGGGTCAGCGTGCCGTCGGCGGTGACTGAGGTTCCGTCCAGCCGGGCTTCTCCGCCCAGGGCCAGTTCCGCTCCTTCCCGGATGCGGAGGGAGCCGGTTCCGGTGATGGCTCCGTTGTTGATGCTGCTTGTTCCGGTCAGGTCAAGAGTTCCCTGAATGGCCAGGGTTCCTCCGGCTTCCGTGCCGGTGATGGTTTCGATTTCGGCGTTGCCGCTGATGGTCAGGCCTCCTCCTTCCAGCGTGAGGGTGTCCAGGGAGTTTTCCGTGCCGTTGAGGATGATGTTTCCTTCTCGCAGGGCGAGGGTTTCCACGTCCATCGTTCCTCCGACCGTCAGCGTCCCGGTTCCTTCCTTGATGAAGGTGACGTTGCTGCCGCCCGTGATGCTGCCGCCCATGACGGTGTCCTGGCCGGCCGGGTCGATGTCGTCTTCTCCCGTCGTCATTTGTTTGTTGTTGAGGATGACGACGGCCGTGCCGTCTCCGGTGTTGTTGACGGCCAGGCTGCTGCCCGTGGCTCCCATCAGGTTGTTGATTTTAGCTCCCTGTCCGTCGGCTTCGCCCGGGGCTCCGGCCAGGTTGACCGTCAGGGTCTGGCCGCCGCCGATGACGACGCCGGCGTAGCCGGAGAGCGTTTGATAGGAGTTGACTTCATGGGCGTTTCCTCCTTCCTCCTGCACGCGGTAGAGGCCGGTGGCCGCTCCGCTGAGCACCAGGCTGCCTCCGTTCGTTCCGGTGACCCGGATGCCGTAGTTGGACAGAAGGTCGGTCGTGAAGGCGATGTCGCCCAGGTTGCCGACGGTCAGCGTTCCGCTGGTCAGGGTCAGGTAGCTGGAGGAGTCGTCGGTTTTGTGGTCCAGCAGGAGGTTGACGACGGCGTCGTTGCTCAGGTCCAGCGTCAGCCCTTCCCCCTCGATGGACAGGTTCGGGTCGCTTCCCGTTCCGCTGCCGTTGCTGATGACGGCGCCAGACGCCTGCGTGTCCTGGCCGATGTTTTCCGTTCCCAGGGCAATGGACAGACTGTCCAGACCGTTTTCCCCACCCACGGTGACGGTTCCGCTGACTCCGGTGAGGCGGGAGCCGGAGGCGATGTTCCACGTTCCTTTCATATGGCTGCCGCCGGCTCCGGAGAGGTTCAGGCTGCCTTCCGTGATGGTGATTCCTTCCGTGGTTCCGTCAAGGATGGTTTCCGCTCCTGCCGCGTCTGCCCCCAGCGTCAGGGTTCCCGCTCCCGTTTTGGTCAGGGACGGGCTGTCGGTCAGCGCCCAGATGGTGGCCGAGGATCCTTCCTGCGCGATATTGATTTCATCAAACCGGGTGAAGGTGACGTTTTGGAAGTCCCCGTTTCCAAAGGTTCCCTTGAGCTCCAGCGTCCTGTTTCCTTCGACCGCCGCTCCGGCGCTTCCGCCGACGGTGATGCCTCCGTCTTGTCCTTCCGCCCCGAAGACGCTTCCTCCCGTCAGGGAGACGAGGACGTCGCCTCCTGCCGTGCCTTTATTTCCTGCTCCATAAATGTTTCCCCGGTAGGTGCCTGTTCCGAGTTCTACCGTGATATTGCCTGCAGTGGTCATGGTGCTGCCTGTGTTTCCTGGCACTTTGGAGTAGGAGCCACCGTAGATGTTGCCGGTGAAGGTGGAGCCTCCGCTAATGGAGATGGAGGAATTTCCTCCAATCGTGTATTGGGCCTGGCCTGAATTTTCAAAGGAACCCCCAATGATGTCCCCCGTGAAGGTGATTCCTTCCCTGCCGATGATGGAAACGGAGGTGTCTCCGTTGATGTTGTTGACCGTTCCGGCGTTGTTTACATTGCCATAACTGCCGCCAATGATTGTTTTGACGAAGCTGTTGTGTTCCTCTGTTCCGGAAAGCGTGATTCCGTTCAGGTTGATTGTAGCCGACGTGCTGCCTTGAATCGTTGTTCCGGAAGTGGTATTGCTTGACCAGGAGCTTCCTCCGATGATGTATGAGTTGGAGAGTCCCCCATCCAGGTTCTGGGCCGTGTTGGAATATTGGACATTGGTTACCAGCACGCTCGTGTTGCCCGTGATGGTGGTGACGGCGTTGTGGGCGGAGGTGCTCCCGCCGATGATGGCTCCCGCCACGATGGCGTTATCCTTGACGGTAACGTTGGTGTTTCCCGTTAATGTTGTAGACGCTCCCTTGTTGTTCCCGCCGATGACGTGTTCCGCCGTGGCGTTTCCGGAAAGCTGCACATGGGTGTCCCCAGTCAGCGTGCTGGTCTGGAGTTTGGTGCTCCATTCATTGGTGACACCTCCGGAGATGATGCCGAATGCTCCTCCGCTGATGTCCATCCAGATGTCCCCCCGGTAGTTGAGGTTGCCGGACGGCAGCGTCTCCCCTCTGTTGTATACCCCGTTCAGGTTGATTTTGGTTCTGCCGGTGTTGGTGATTTGATAGACTTTGTCCCCGCTCGTCGTCAGCGTACCGTTCAGATAGCCCAGGCTGACGTTGGCCGCACTTCCCTCCCCAAGAGCCAGCGTAAAGGCATTCTTGACCGTTTCTTCCAATGCCCCTCCCGCTCCCGCAGATACCCACGTCACGCTGGATATCGCCCCGTCTTCTATCGTCAGCACGCTGCCTTCTATTCTGTATTGCCCTGTATCTAAGCCCAGTACGCTAAAGCCCTCGCCAAGCTCCGCTCCCAAATCAACGGTATTGGAACCTTCGGCACTAAATCCCTGCAACAAACGCCCAATATCTATTTTCCCGGACGTCCACGTGGTATTTGAAGCAGTAATCCCATCATTTCCCGATGAAGACGTATAAGATAAAATTGCTCCATCAACTGTCACATTCTGCAATGTCCCGGTGCCGTTCATGTTCAGAACGGAATTTGCCCCCAGAGTGGCGGAGGTGAAATCCAGCGTTCCTCCCGCCATGGTGATTATTCCGGAATAGGCCAGGGAAGAATTGTTGATTTTCAAGGTGCCACCTTGGGCCGTAATATTCGCGTTGATGACGGATCCCGTCAGGTTTTGCGTGCCTGTTCCGGCCATAATCAGATTTATTCCTCCCGTGGGAGTAGTGTTGCCGTTTACTCCGGAATGCTGCGTGGTTGCCCCGATACTTCCCCCATACGTGTAATTTCCGTTGCCCGTCAGGGTAAGATTCGCTCTGGAGGAATTAGCCGACTGGACGCGTCCTTTATGTGTTCCGCTGAAGCCGTCAGCATCATTTAAACCGGCCAGAGAGGCGGCATTGGAAATTTGCAACGTCAGGGCGCTGGAACTTTGATTGATTGAGCCTGACAAATCTACCGTTGCGTTGGCGAGAGCCGTTCCCGTAATCTGGAGAATGGCCCCGCCGGGCTGCGTCCCCTTCTGGGAAAGGATAATGTTCCCGGAAAAACTGCTTTCCTGGGAACCAAGCACAAACTTGGAGGCATAGCCGGCATTGCCGTTAGCCGCTACCAGCGTCAAATTTCCTTCTCCGGCAAATGCCCCGTTCAAATTGATGGTACAGGCGCCGTTCGTATTCTGATTAATGGTAAACGAGGAGCCTGCTCCGATATAAAGTCCTGTGGAATAATTGTTGTTTCCTGAATTTACATCAAGGTTGACGGATTGGCTCCCAGTAACTGAATACTCATTGGCGGGCTCATTGTTATTAAAGGTGGAGTTCGCTCCCCATGCGGGGGATTCAGATGTTGGGACGGCCAGGGAAACACTGGTGTAACAAGCCAGAACAGCCGCCAGCAGGGTAATAGGCAGATGGAGACGCATTATAAAAATATTAGATGTTAATTTTTTATGTATATAACGGATTGAAAATTCGATGTCAAGTTGAAAATACCAGTTCCCGGATTCTAATACTTTTACTGTAAGTGCATTATGATTTTTTAAATTTCTAAAATGGGATTTTCACCTTTTCATTTACCTCCCCCCTTGAAGCAAGGGAGGTATACTATAAGACTTTCATTTTGAATATAAAATATCAAATTTTATATTGCATGGGCCAATATTGGAATCATCGCCGAATTTTCAATCCGCTTTTCCTCTTTTCGTGAAATAACGCGGAGAAGACATAAAAAAGACCGCCCCCCGGAAACGGGGAGCGGCCCTTGAAGTGTGGGTGGAGAGAACAGGTTAGCGTTCGTTGTCGAAGTTGATGGTATCGTTCAACATGTCTTCGGCAAGTTCCGCCGCTTCCTCTTCTTCGCTGGCCGACGCGATTTCTTCTGCGCCCTCTGCGGGTTCCACTTCAATCTTGCTGTAACGGGAGAATCCGGTGCCGGCGGGAATGAGGTGGCCCATGATGACGTTTTCCTTGAAGCCTTCCAGCGTATCGGTCTTGCCGAGGGTGGATGCTTCCGTCAGAACGCGCGTGGTATCCTGGAAGGATGCCGCGGAAATGAAGGATTCCGTTTCCAGGGAGGCCTTCGTGATGCCGAGCAGAACGGGCTTGGCTGCGGCCGGTTGGCCTCCCTGGGCTACGGTTTGTTCATTGATGCGGTCGAACGTAGTCTTGTCCACCTGGTCTCCCCACAGGAATTCGGTATTGCCGGGTTCCGTGATGACTACCTTGCGAAGCATCTGGCGCACGATGATTTCCACATGCTTGTCGTTGATTTCCACACCCTGGAGGCGGTACACTTCCTGAACTTCGTTGACGAGGTGTTCCTGAAGGCGTTCCTTGCCGCAGACATCCAGAATTTCTTCCGGAGAGACGGGGCCTTCCGTAAGCTGGTCGCCCAGATGCACATGGTCGTCTTCATGAACGATAACGTGCTTGTTCATCGGAACCAGATGATCCACCAGTTCGCCCGTGGGTGTTTCAATGGTAATGACCTTCTTGCCGCGGGAGGTATTCTTGCTGCTGAGGCGCACAATGCCCTCCACGCGTGCAATGGTGCAGGCATCCTTGGGCTTGCGGGCTTCGAACAGTTCCGCCACGCGGGGCAGACCGCCGGTGATGTCCTTCGTCTTGGCTACCTTGCGGGGCGTCTTGGCCACCATCGTGCCGGCGGAGATGGTTTCCCCGTCCTTCACGGTGAGGTTGGCGCCTGCGGGAATGGCATGATGAGCCAGAACTTCACGGGTCTTGGCATCGCGGATGACCACCTGCGGGTGAAGTTCCTGCTTGTGTTCCATGACGACAAGGGAGGAGGCTCCGGTTTCCCGGTCCGTTTCCTTGGAAACGGTGATGCCGACGATCATATCCTTGAATTCGACGATGCCGCCCTTTTCTGCAATCACGGGTACGTTGTACGGATCCCAAGTGGCGAGGGTTTCATCCTTCTTGATAGCGCCGCCGTTGGGCACGTACAGGATGGTGCCGATGACGGGCTGGTAGGATTCCAGTTCGCGGCCCTGTTCGTTTTCGATGCGGACGGAGCAGTTTTTATTCAGAACGACAAAGTTGCCGTCTGCGTTTTCCACCGTGCGGAGATCTTCCGTGTAGATGACGCGGCCGTCGTTCTTGGCTTTCACAATGGGCTGCTTGAACGCCGTGGTGGCCGTTCCGCCCACGTGGAACGTACGCATGGTGAGCTGCGTGCCGGGTTCGCCGATGGACTGGGCGGCAATAATGCCGACCGCTTCCCCGATCTTCACTTCCTGTCCGGTGGCCAGGTTCAGGCCGTAGCACTTGGCGCAGCAGCCTTTCTTGAGTTCGCAGGTGAGCACGGAACGGATTTTCAGCCGTTCAATGCCGATTTTTTCCAGTTGTTCCGCCTGCTTTTCGTTAATGAGGTCGTTGATGTCCACGATAACCTCGCCGCTGACGGGGTCAACGATGCGTTCGCAGGAAGTCCGGCCGTAGATACGGGAGGCAAGGGACGCCACTTCTTCGTCGCCGTCATAAATGGCGTGAACGGTGATGCCGTTGCTGGTGCCGCAGTCTTCCGCATGGACGATGACATCCTGGGCCACGTCCACGAGTTTGCGGGTCATGTAGCCGGAGTCCGCCGTTTTCAGGGCGGTATCCGCCAGACCCTTGCGAGCGCCGTGGGTGGAGATGAAGTATTCCAGCACGGAAAGGCCTTCACGGAAGTTGGCCGTGATGGGGCGTTCGATAATTTCGCCGCTGGGTTTCGCCATCAAACCGCGCATGCCGGAGAGCTGCTTGATCTGCGCCTTGTTGCCTCGGGCGCCGGAGTCCACCATCATGAAGAGCGGGCTGGCCATCTTGGAGCCTTCGTTGTGTTCCAGCTTGCGGTACAGAGCCGCCTGGATGACATCCGTAGTCTGGGTCCAGATGTCCACCACCTTCTGGTAGCGTTCCCCATCCGTGATGATACCGTTCTTATACTGGCGGGTCACCTTGTCCAGTTCCGCATAGGCTTTTTCAATTTCCGTCTTTTTCTGGGAGGGAACCACCATGTCCACGATGCCGATGGAGCAGCCGGAACGGGTTGCTTCCTTGAAGCCCAGGTTTTTCAGGGCGTCCAGAGTCTGTACGGTACGTTCCTTGCCGACGGTCTGGTAGCAGCGCCAGATGATGTCGCCCATCTGTTTCTTGCCTACGTTGCGGTTAATGTAACCGAGTTCCCGGGGCCAGATTTCATTGAAACGCACGCGTCCGGCAGTAGTGATGATAACCTTCTTGGTGACATCCCCATACACCACTTCGGAAGGCTTTTTACCGTAGTCCGGGTTGTGCAGGCGGATCCAGTCATGGTAGCCGATTTTGCGGGCGGCAATGGCGTATTCCACCTCGTCGATGGATTCGAAGAGGGGAAGATGGTGATGATTATCCTGATTGTTCTGCACTTCCGCAGCACGGGTGTGTGTCAGGAAGTACGCGCCCAGAATGATGTCCTGCGTGGGTGTGGCAATGGGCTTGCCGGAGGCAGGCGAGAAAATATTATTGGGCGCCAGCATGAGCTGGCGGGCTTCCATCTGCGCTTCCACGGACAGAGGCACATGTACAGCCATCTGGTCGCCGTCGAAGTCCGCGTTGTACGCATTACAGACGAGCGGGTGCAGACGGATGGCGGAGCCTTCAATCAGAACCGGTTCAAAAGCCTGGATGGAGAGGCGGTGCAGGG
>OHIC01001257.1_pt1 | contig 10114 bp, 10 predicted proteins | sample 1568171 | NCBI WGS metagenome assembly OHIC01 (sample SAMEA3879506, study PRJEB24766) | human gut metagenome | biome: human-associated habitat; feature: feces | place: USA | collected 1985/1987
GAGATTTCTTACGATGAAGCAGACGCCGCGCGAAGCGCCTCTAATGCGTCTGCACATTAATCGTAAGAAGGACCCGCCGCAAGGTGGGAGATTTCTTACGATGAAGCAGACGCCGCGCGAAGCGCCTCTAATGCGTCTGCACATTAATCGTAAGAAGGACCCGCCGCAAGGTGGGAGATTTCTTACGATGAAGCAGACGCCGCGCGAAGCGCCTCTAATGCGTCTGCACTATAATATCGTAAGGAGAATATAATATATGAGATGCCCATTTTGCTCAGCAGATGATACCAAGGTCATTGATTCCAGACCAGCGGAGGATGGAAGTGCCATCAGAAGAAGAAGACAGTGTGATGCGTGTGGCAAGAGATTTACCACATATGAGAAGGTTGAGACCATACCACTCATAGTCATCAAGAAGGATAAGAACAGAGAGACATATGACCGTTCAAAGATAGAGTCAGGAGTCATAAAGTCATGTCACAAGAGACCGGTGTCGGCGGAGGCTGTCACAAAGTGTATAGATGATATAGAGAACACCATCTTTAATATGGAAGTCAGGGAGATAGAGAGCACGACCATAGGTGAGATAGTCATGGACAAGATAAAGGACCTCGATCAGGTAGCATATGTAAGATTTGCATCGGTGTACAGAGAATTCAAGGATGTGAATACATTTATGGATGAGCTCGGCAAACTGCTCACAAACAATTCGGAGAAGCGATGACGGGAACATACAACACTATAATCAGCGAGGGACAGGACGAGATAGTCGAGAAGAAGTCGAGATTTATCGGATATGCAGTACCTGTCTCCACGGAAGAAGAGGCATATGCTTTTGTTGAAAGGATAAAGAAGCAGCACTATGATGCGAGACACAACTGCTTTGCATTTGCCATAGGAAGCGAGAATACGCTTCTCAGGTTTTCGGACGACGGCGAACCACAGGGAACGGCGGGAAAGCCTATACTTGAGGTGATAACCGGAAATCAGGTGGTGAATATATGCATAGTTGTGACAAGATATTTCGGAGGCACGCTGCTCGGAACAGGTGGCCTGGTGAGGGCGTACACAGAAGCGGCGAAGCTTGCACTGGCAGATGCCGGTATTCATACGATGCAGCTCATGAAGCTGGTGAGTATCACGACGAATTATAATGATTCTGGGAAAGTACAATATCTTCTGAGCAACAGCCAGGCAGTTATAGACGGAACAGATTACACTATGGATGTGTGTTTCAAGATCGCGATTCCGGCTGACGAGTATGGCCGTTTAGAAAAGCAGATAACTGAGTCTACATCTGCGAGAGCTGTGCTAGAAGTAACGGGAGAAGAGTACAGATGATGACAAACGGCATGGCAATTGTGAATACCTTATATCGCCTGAGTATCATACCGGTCAGCATGGAAGATGCGAGACTAATGACAGATACTACAGCTATGTGAACCGTTATGTATAAAATGCTGGCATAACTCATATATATGATCAAAGATATAAAACTCATGATAGCAGCGGGAATTATTCCAGCTGCTATATTTTTTGTGCAAAAGGACAGTTTTCTATATCCGGGCAGGCTCGAATATACACCGTTGTCTAAATCTTTAAGATAGTTCTGGGTACCCAGCAGTGCGCAGATAAATATAGTCATGTAGATCAGCAGTTCGGCAGGAAAGTTGTTTGGAACGATCTTGTCAGGGGATGTATATTTGCCTGAAAGACCTCCGCTTATGGAGAAAATGTCATCGTTTTCTATATATCCGTTGAAGCGCTCCCTGATAAATTTGTCTGCACGGTCTTCTATATCAGTGCTGGTTGTATCGAATATATATCGATTTCCCAGCATGTTTATGGACATATCAGCGGCATATGCGTAGAGAAGTGCCGCGTAGACTGATTCACATGTAACGTTTTCAAATGAACTTCCAGCAGAGGTGTAGACATCTACTTTGACATTTGTGTCCATATGGATCATAGCCTGGCTGAAATCTACGGGAAAACTGTATCCTGCGTCAAGCTTACCGGATGCCACATCATCTTTCATATCAGGCAGAGACTCATATGGCTGAAATGTAAATCCGGTTGCGGTGTTGTACAGATAGCCGGTGAAAGAGTCAGTATATTCGTCCGGCGTCTCGATAAATATACCTGAGACGATCTCGGTGGACTGCTTTTTTTCAGGCAATGCGTGGACAAGTATAAGAGCCATAGGTATCAGCATCAAAACAGCTATCATGGCTGGTCTGCAAAGCATTCTCTTTATCAGTATGTTGATCTGCACAAGGTTTTTCATATACCCTCCTTATGAAAAGTATTGACACATAAAATGGACAAGTCTGTTAAATGGAGATAGCTGGCAAAACTCTTTAGCAAAGTTTGGAAGCATGGCCTCCGGTACAAAAAATCCGCTGAGGTATGCAAGTATCATGGCTGTCACGGTGAGAAAAAGAACGCATCCGTTTGTTCCGGCAGGTACAAAACATGCGATGATTATTAACAGTGTGACAAGGGCTGATACGGCAAGTCCGAACAACGATCCGGTAGCAGTCATGTGGATCTGAAGCTGATCTGTGAAAATAGATACGGCAGACAAGGCGGTGTATACAGTCATATAAAGCAGATACTCCCAGGTAAATACGGATAAAAAGCTGCTGAAAGTCCTGCTGGCAGCTCCTATACCGTATGAACGCAGTCGGGTTTTGTATGAATTCGGTATATCAATTATGAACGGGATAAATACGGAACCACTCAGCATCATCATGAGAACAACAGCGGCACATGTGTAGAAGGTAGTTGTGCTGACTGCCCGTACTGCATTTATCTCATTTACAGCAAATGTAGAAGCCCTGTTTAATACCTGGCTTAGGAACATAGCGTTGATATCATTGCTGAGCTGCTCCTGCATCTTTGCTGGAAGCTCCATATCTCTGCCTATTGCCTGGACAGAATATATTGCAGCCTGTGATATTCCGAGCATTGATGATGTGGAACGGAAAAGATCGTTCAACACAAATGTGTTGATAGAGTGCATGTCGGAGTAGTATACCTCCACAGGCGTGTTTGTGCCATCCATGATGTCGCTTATTATATTGTCGGGAACATATATCACTGCAAACAACTTTTTATCTTCAAGCATCGATAAAGCTGTGCCTTTGTCGGATATTTCAGTGAACACGCATGATGTGCGGTAACTGTCCATGTCCTCTATGGTTGAGTAAGCCATGCGCGCCATTTTTGAGTCGGCGCTCATAACAATGCCGATGTTAAGTGGAGTCTGATCATCATCGGAATAGAGTATATCATCAGCCTTTATGGCAAGACCAAGAAGCACAGACATGATGACAAATGCAGCAATTATCATGTATATTCCGTAACCGGTTATTCTCTTGAAATCAGTTTTTATGAGTCTGAAAAACATAGTACTCCTTTGATAAAGCTGACGATGGTTCAGTACAAAAGTTTCAAATAAGTATCAGAGGCAAATCCGTCAGGATCTGTTTTCTTGTCCAGGGCAAGGCGGATGTGACCTCCTTTTAAAGTGTATATCTGGTCACAGATATCCAGAGCCGATGTCTCGTGTGTTGCGATGATAACACTTCCTCCGCATGCAGTGTATGACTGCAGATATCTCAGAATACCGTTTTTGCAGAGAAGGTCAAGGGATGCCAGGGGTTCATCGAGAAGCAGAAGATCAGGATCTGACATCATAGTGATGGCTAGACTCAGACGCTTCTTCATTCCGCCGGATAACTTGGACACCCGCTTGTCAAGAAATGTATCAACACCGAGACTTCGGCATATGCTCATGTTGTGTTCATTCAGTACGGATCGCTTGCTTCCCGGATTCCACAATCTGATATTGTCAAGGGCACTAAGCTCGGGAAGAAGTGGATTGTCCTGTGGTAGAAGGGCTGTGGAGGCAGGAGTGTCAAATCCAAAGCTCCCGGAGTCCGGTTTTATGCTGCCGGCGAGAATTCCGAGCAAGGTTGATTTGCCAGAACCATTGATTCCAAGAAGAGCAATGCACTGTCCTGGTTCCACAGTCAGAGATATATCGGTAAGGACCTTGTTTTTTCCGTAGCTTTTATTTATCGAGGAAACATAAAACATTTTAGTATTCCTCCTCAATTACGTGAAAATCAAGATAATCGAAATCTATATCCTCAACGAAATTGTCGGCTGTGAATCTTGTTCTGGCATTCTGTATGAACTCATCCTTGTTCTTTTTCAGCCAGATAGGCTTAGCCAGATCAAACTCATAACACATATCCTCAAGGGCTTTGTATACCTTGTGGGTGCGCGTCATTTCGTAATCATTTATGCATATGACAGTATCCTTTAAGAGACGGTTGTCCTTTATAAGCTTTCCCCATACTCTAAACATATGTTGTCCTCCTGTAATTTTTATTACTTGATTAGTATATATCATTTGTGCACAGAATTAAAACATTAAAGACACAAATATGACACATTTAATGCGTATAGTATCAACTGTAAGAAAGAGATAGGGAAATAAATCCCACGAAGATAAAAATTATAGAAAGCATTAGTCAAGAATCAAATATGTGAAAGGATGATAGATATGGAACAGGACAACAGAAATCAGATAAACGGTGAAAATATTTCAAATGCTTCAGCCGGTGGCACACAGCCGGAACAGAATACTCAGAGCAGTCAGAACATGCATCCAGAGCAAACTGGTCAGGGAACGCAGCAGGATAGCCTGTATCATTACAGTTATATGAACAATAAGGGTGATGCAAGATTTGACAGACCTGCAGGAGAGACTTCACAGCAGAGAATGGGTGCACAGACACAGAATATGCGTGAAACAGCAAATGTACAGGGTGGTACACAGAATACAGCGTATTCGGGATTTCAGAGAAATGTAAATGGCATGGAGGCTTGGTATGACAGCCAGAGAATGAATGCCGGATATCAGAATCCAGAAAATAATATGGGTGGATATGGACAGGGAAGTCAGTCGGTGCCTCACAAGACTGAGACTTCACACAAGCATGAGAAACAGCCTAAGCCAAAGAAGAACAGCAGAAAGAAGAGCGGGGTTGGCAAGAAGGCAGCCGGAGTCGTAGCGGCAGCAGTTGTTTTCGGACTGGTTGCCGGAGTTGTATTCCAGGGTGTCAGATATGGCTCAGATAAGATGCTGAACAAGAACAGTGCGACTACTGAAGCGAGCGCAGATGCAACTACCGAGAACAATGCACCGCAGCTCAAGCAGGCGTCATCGGATGCCACAAACACAGTTTATGATGTGGCAACAGTTGCCCAGAAGGTCATGCCGTCTATAGTATCTATCACAGGTACATATGTGACAACATATGACTATTGGTTCAACTCATATCAGCAGGAGTCAACAGGAGCTGGTTCAGGAATCATTATAGGAAAGGATGACCAGTATCTGTATCTTGCAACAAACTATCACGTAGTACAGAATGCCAAGTCATTGTCTGTAACATTTGTCAATGACAAGAGTGCAGATGCAACGGTAAAGGGATACGTAGAGAACAATGATATAGCAGTTGTAACAGTTAAGCTTGCAGATATATCTGATGACACTTTGAAAGAGATAAAGGAGATTCAGGTAGGTTCATCGGATGACCTCTCAGTAGGTGATCCTTGCGTGGCTATAGGAAATGCACTTGGATATGGACAGTCAGTGACAGTTGGATATATAAGCGCACTCAACAGAGAGATCAGCGCATCGGATGAGACAGTAAAGGTTCTTCAGACAGATGCGGCCATCAACCCTGGTAACAGTGGCGGTGCTCTTGTAAATATGCAGGGAGAACTTATCGGTATAAATACAGCAAAGTATTCAGATACAAGCGTTGAAGGCATGGGATATGCACTTCCTATCTCAGACATACAGGACATCATCAATGACCTTATAGCAGGCAAGAAAGTGGCAAGTGACGGAACAGCATCAGGTCAGGCTTACCTTGGAATTTCAGCACAGACAATAACAAGCCAGTACTCACAGCTGCTAAATATGCCAGAGGGCGTTTATATATCATCAGTAGAGCAGGGATCAGCAGCAGAGGAGTGCGGACTTCAGTCAGGTGATATCATTTGCAGCCTTGACGGTGAGGACATAGCAGATATGGATACATTCCATGACAGGATAGTTGCTTGTAAGCCGGGCGATAAGGTAACCATCGTATACTACAGAAATAACAATGGTAACTATGAAAAGCAGACAACCACAGCGACACTGCAGGAGAAACAGTAAGATAAAATTCAGTGGTGATTTAGCACGGTGCTAACAGAACTGAAAGCCTATAGATTGAGATAACGGCATCTGTAAGTGAAATTACAGGTGCCGTTTTAGTTATGTGGCAGCGCGGCGAAGTATGCGCTTGCAAATTTAGTTAAAATGGTGCATTATATGACAGGATAACTGCGCCCACATAAAAAGATACTGGTGGGCATTAAATATCACCCGAATGTGGGTGGAATGTGACATTAAAAGAAAGGTTTACATAAAAATGTACAAGATACTTTGTAAAGACGGAAGAGCAAAGAGAGCTGAATTTCAGACCGTACACGGAACAGTGCAGACACCTCTGTTTATGAACGTGGGTACAGCTGCGGCCATAAAGGGTGCGGTGGCAACCACCGACCTAAAGGATATTGGCTGCCAGATAGAGCTTTCAAATACATATCATCTTCATGTGAGACCTGGAGACAAGATAGTAAAGCAGATGGGAGGTCTGCACAAGTTTATGTACTGGGACAGACCGATACTTACCGATTCAGGCGGATTTCAGGTCTTCTCACTGGCTGGACTCAGGAAGATAAAGGAAGAAGGAGTTACATTTAACTCACATATCGATGGACGAAAGATATTTATGGGACCGGAGGAGAGTATGCAGATACAGTCCAATCTGGCATCTACTATAGCGATGGCATTTGATGAGTGTGCCCCTGCACTAGCGGACAGACAGTATGTGGAGAATTCGGTTGCGAGAACTGCCAGATGGCTTGTAAGATGCAAGAATGAGATGGAGAGACTTAACAGCCTTCCAGATACCATAAACAAGAATCAGCTCTTATTTGGAATCAATCAGGGGGCGATATATGATGATATCAGAATTGATCATGCAAAGAGGATAAGCGAGCTTGACCTTCCGGGATATGCGATTGGCGGGCTTGCCGTTGGAGAGTCTGCGGAGCAGATGTATCATATACTCGATGTCACTGTGCCACATCTTCCGGAGGACAGACCGACATACCTCATGGGCGTTGGAACTCCTGCAAATATTCTTGAGGCAGTGGACAGAGGAGTGGATTTCTTTGATTGTGTATATCCATCAAGAAATGGCCGACATGCCCACGTATACACTAAGCATGGAAAACTTAATCTCAAGAATGCAAGATTTGAGACAGATGACAGACCGATAGAGGAAGGATGTGGCTGTCCGGCATGCCAGCATTACAGCAGAGCGTATATAAGACATCTCTTAAAAGCAAATGAAATGTTGGGGATGAGATTTTGTGTCTTGCATAATTTGTATTTTTATAATAATATGATGAAAGAAATCAGAGAGGCTATTGAAGAAGGAAGATATCAGTCATATAAGAAATCGATGCTTGAAAGCCTTGCTGGTGGAGAACAGTAGGTAGAATATATGTTAGGATATATAGTGATTATGTGTTAAGCATATATCTGACTGTAAATAATTAAGAAGGAGACTAGAGAATGAACTCACTTTCAACTATTTTGTCAAATGCATCTTCAGGTGCATCAGGTGCCAGTGGCGGTGCTAATATTATGATCATAATTGTTTATGTTGTTGTATTTGGTGCTATCATTTATTTTTTTATGATAAGACCACAGAAGAAGCAGCAGGCAAAGACACAGGATATGCAGAAACGTATTGAACCGGGTGATAATATCATGACAACAAGCGGATTTTATGGAACAGTACTTGACGTTGTTGATGATACAACTATCATAGTTGAGTTTGGAAACAATAAGAACTGCCGTATTCCAATGCACAAGAGTGCAGTTGCTGAACTTGAGAAGCAGGGCAGTGCAGTTGAGTCAGAGGATGACAAGAGCAAGAAATAATTTTTGTTTTTAATATCTGATGATATTATCGATGATTCGATCAATGATTCAATCATGGATAGCATAAAACATAAAAAGGTAAGAGGATCTGGTCAATGTTTGATCAGGTCCTCTTACCTTTTTATGTTTTAGTGCAGAGCTACTTTTGACAGTAGTTCTTAATGTCGTGGAATACCGCTTCTGTGATCCTGAGTCCGCCCCTGCCGCTGCCGACAGATATGTCAGGCTTTGCTGCGCCGTGAAAGTCGGAACCACCGGATATTAGGAGTCCGTGGGCTCTGGCGATTTCCCTGAGTTTGCCGGATTCATAGGAGTTGTTGGAGGAGTGATAGACTTCAAGACCTGCAAGACCGCAGGTTTTAAGTTCTTCGAGCATTTCTTCTATCTGCTTGTATCCGAATCCGTACAGGAGCGGATGCGCGACAAATGCAGCTTTTCCGTATGTGTTTATAAGTTCTATGGCCTCATCGGCTGGAATATCCGGGGTAGGTATGTAGTACTTAGATTTTTTGCCGAGATATTTTTTAAACGCTTGATTCATGTCACGGCATATGCCGTCTGCTATTAGAATCCTTGCAAAATGTGCTCTGGTTACGACAGTGTCAAGGTTGCCATGCTGAAGTCTCTCCATTGTCATGTCTATGCCATCTGCGCGGAAACGGGCACACATTGCCTCATTTCTGTCATAGCGTGCCTGCTTGATAGCTGCCAGGCGGGATATGAGCTCCGGATCGGTGTAGTCCATGTAAAAACCCAGTATATGGATCTCTACGCCGTGGTAAATTGCGGACATCTCTATTCCCGGAACAACTGTTATATGACGATCGCCACTGGATGAAAATGCAGATCCATTTTCCTTGGTGTTGGGGACTACCTCAGATGGCAGTGAGGCGTTGTGGTGCTTAGCATATGAGATGGCTTCGGAAACTCCGTCAATGGTATCGTGATCGGTGATAGCTATTGCTGCAAGCCCCTTATCTATTGCAAGCTGGCAGACCTCTGACGGTGAGCAGGAGCCATCTGATGCTGTAGTGTGAAGATGCATATCTATAAATCTCATGGTTGACCTCCCTGATATTGCTGTGAGCGTAATGGCTACAGACAAATTGTCATTTATAATACAAGTCCATATCACAGCGCATCACGTATTTTATTACAGAGTTATTTTATAATATTGGGGATGTGATGTTCAAGGTCATATAGAAGATTTGAAAAGTATTTGAAAAGTTATCAAAAAAAATATCAATAAGAATGTGTGTACTTGATAAAGTACATGTAAATGCGACAAATTTTTTCAATAAGCTATGGACTTCAAGGGTGTTTTGTGAGAAAATACCACTGATGGTTTGAATTAGAGAATTCGAAACCGCTTTTAAGAATTCATATTTTGAAAGGAGTTTCACAATGATTTACACTAAGGAAGTTGAAAACATGTGCCCTGTAGCAAAGGGTGCAAAGCATGAGCCAGCTCCTATTCCAGAAGAAGGAAAGTGGGTTTACTCAAAGGAAATCAAAGATATCTCTGGTTTTACACATGGTGTAGGCTGGTGTGCACCACAGCAGGGTGCCTGCAAGCTTTCACTTAACGTAAAAGAGGGTGTTATCGAGGAGGCTCTTGTTGAGACTATTGGATGTTCAGGTATGACACATTCAGCAGCTATGGCAGCTGAGATCCTTCAGGGTAAGACAATCCTTGAGGCTCTCAACACTGACCTTGTGTGCGATGCTATCAATACAGCAATGAGAGAGTTATTCCTTCAGATCGTATACGGACGTACACAGAGTGCATTCTCAGATGATGGACTTGCAGTTGGTGCCGGACTTGAGGATCTTGGAAAGGGTCTTCGTTCACAGGTTGGTACAATGTACGCAACAAAGGCTAAGGGTGTTCGTTACCTTGAGATGGCAGAAGGTTATGTAACAGGAATCGCACTTGATGCAGATGACGAAGTTATCGGATACCAGTTCGTTTCTCTTGGAAAGATGACTGACTTTATCAAGAAGGGTGATGACCCTAACACAGCTTGG
>OHIC01001263.1_pt1 | contig 10075 bp, 8 predicted proteins | sample 1568171 | NCBI WGS metagenome assembly OHIC01 (sample SAMEA3879506, study PRJEB24766) | human gut metagenome | biome: human-associated habitat; feature: feces | place: USA | collected 1985/1987
CCTGCTGGCATTTCAATATATGGAAATGCCAGCAGGGAAATGAGCCACGCGATTGTTCCCTGAGGCGTACGCGTATGGAGCAGGGCCGGAATCAGGCAGAAGGCGCCTGCAATGTGGCAAAAGGCGGCAAATCCCAGATATGGCTCTTCAGGAATGATCATGGAACGGAAAACCGGAAAAGATGCGGGGGATGAAAACGGCGGGGAGAAGTGAAAAGGCTGGCTTTTGGAGCAGGAGATGATACTAAGGTGACGCATGCTCGTATTATCACGGGTCCAGGGATTAGAAAAGCGTAATTTAAGGGAATGAAGCAGTATTTGGCACTTTTGGAGGATGTCCTGAGCAATGGAGCGGGGCGGGAGGACCGTACCGGAACGGGCACTATCGGCGTGTTCGGGCGGCAGAGCAGGTATGATTTGCGCGACGGTTTTCCATGTCTTACCACCAAGAAGCTTCATTTACGCTCCATCATTTATGAGCTGCTCTGGTTCCTGAAAGGAGAGACCAATATCAAGTTTTTGAAAGACAACGGCGTCAGCATCTGGGATGAATGGGCCGACGAAAACGGAGATCTGGGGCCCGTGTACGGCGCGCAGTGGCGCTGCTGGCCGGGAAACGACGGCAAACCCATTGACCAGATTGCCAGACTGGTTGACGGCCTGAAACACAATCCCTGGTCCCGGAGGCACATCGTCAGTGCGTGGAATGTGGCCCTGGTGGATGACATGGCCCTCCCTCCGTGCCATTCCCTGTTCCAGTTTTGCGTGATTCCCGCCCAGCCGGGAGAAGAAAAGCACGGCCTTTCCCTCCAGCTTTACCAGCGCAGCGCGGATCTTTTTCTGGGGGTTCCCTTCAACATTGCTTCCTATGCGCTGCTGTTGCTTATGACCGCCCAGGTATGCGGGTATGAAGCCCGGGAATTCATCCATACGTTCGGAGATCTGCACCTGTACCGGAACCATCTGGACCAGGCGAGGGAACAACTCTCCCGCACGCCCCGTCCTCTCCCGGTCATGAAGCTCAATCCGGAGGTAAAAACCATTGACGGATTCCATTATGAGGATTTTGAGCTCGTGGGGTATGATCCCCTGCCGCACATCAAGGCTCCCATCTCCGTTTAGAACATTCATCCCTTAATCCATCATGTCACAACCCGTTACTTATACAGGAGTGGTCGCCATGGCTCCCGACCGCGGCATTGGTTACCGGGGGGCGCTCCCCTGGCATTTGCCGGACGACCTCAAGACGTTCAAGCGCATTACGACGGGGCACCCCGTGCTGATGGGCCGGAAAACGTATGAGAGCATAGGCAGGCCTCTTCCCGGCAGGCAGAACATCGTGCTGACCCGTGACCCGGCGTGGACGGCGGAAGGCGTTCAGGTGGTTCATTCCGCAGGGGAGTTGGAATGTCTGGAATTGATGGATCCGGAAATCATGGTTATCGGAGGGGCGGAGATTTTTTCCCTGATGATGCCGTCCATGTCCCGCATGTGGGTTTCCAAAGTAAAGGGGGAATATCCGGCGGACACTTTTCTTTCTCCGTTTGAGAACCGGCTGGAGCGTGCTGTCCTGAAGGAACGGTTTGAAGATTTTGACCTGTATTTGTACGAGCAGGTCAAATAGCCGCTCTTGTCCGTAACTCCGCTGGAGGCGCTGAAGCATAAAAAAGACGGAGCGGCCAGGGCCGCCCCGTCCTTCATGGAGCAGTTTTCCTTTACATTTATTCCGCCTTTCCGGCAAACAGGCCTTTCACCCATTCGCGGTAACGCTGGAACATGGCGTACAGGGCCGGAATGAACAGAATGCCCACCACTGTAGCGAGAATCATGCCGTAGAAGGTGGAGATGCCAATGGCTTTGCGGCTTGCCGCTCCCGCTCCGGAGGCGATGACCATGGGGAATACCCCGATGATGAAAGAAATGGCCGTCATCATCACGGCGCGGAAGCGCTGCCGGGCCCCTTCCAGGGCGGCTTCCTGGATGGGAACGCCGCGCTCCCGCTCCATCTTGGAGAATTCCACCATCAGAATGGCGTTTTTCCCGGCCAGGCCTACCAGCATCACCAGACCGAGCTGAGCGTAAATGCTCAGAGGCGTGTTGCAGATAATCAGGCCGAGCAAAGCGCCCAGCAGGGCCACGGAGACGGAAACAATGACGGAAATGGGGACCGTCCAGCTTTCATATTGCGCCACCAGGAACAGGTAGCCGAAGAGCAGGGCCATCCCCATCAGCAGGACGATTTTCCCATCGTTCTGCCGTTCCTGATAGCTCATGTCCGTCCAGGTGATGGAGTAATTTTCCGGCAGCGGAATAGCCTCAATCTGGTTCATCAGCTCGCCGCTGCTGACGCCGGGTTTTGCCTGGGCGGTCACTTCCGCGGACATGAGCTGGTTGAAACGGGATATTTGCCGCGGCCCCACCATGTAAGACAGGGTGGCTACGGAGCTGAGCGGCACCATCTGGCCCTGATCGTTCTGAATGTAGGTGTTCATGATGTCATTGATGGTGGTGCGGTCCTCTGCCGCAGACTGCATCTTCACCTTGAACGTGTAGCCGATCAGGTTGAAATCATTGATGTACATGGAGGCCAGCTTGCTTTGAAGCGTCGTGAAGATGCGGCTGACGGGCACGTGCATGCTCTGAGCCTTTTCACGGTCGATGTTCAGGAAAAGCTGGGGGGTGTTCGCCTCATACGCGCTGCGGGCGTACATGGTTCCCGGCAGTTTGTTGATTTTGTCCAGCAGGTCGTTGGTCACTCGTTCCAGGTCTTTGGGAGTTTCCTCCCCGCTGGCCTGGAGCATGAAGGAGACGCCACCCGTCAGGCCCAGCCCCATGATGGCGGGCGGGCTGAACACGGTGGCCTTGGCCGCCGGAATTTCATCACACAGAACGGAAGCTTTCTGCATGATGGAATCCAGGGAGAGCTCCGGCGTCTTGCGTTTGTCCCAGGGGTCAAGCTGGGCGATGCACATGCCCAGGTTTTCTCCGTTGCCGCCCATGAAGCTGAATCCGGAAGTGGAGGAAACCTGGCGCACGCCGGGGATGCTCATCAGCTTCTGTTCCGCACTGCGCATGGCCTGTTCCGTACGGCCCAGCGTGGCGCCCGGGGCCAGCTGGATATCACAGAAAACGGTGCCCTTGTCTTCCGGCGGGAGGAAGGATTTGGGTACGGTCTCAAACAGTTTCCAGTTGCCGACCAGGACAGCGGCCAGCAGAATCAGCGTAAGCCACGCGCGGCGCACCATGATGCCGGCGCATTTGATATAGCTTTTGCGCGCCCATTCCAGAGAGGCGTTGAAGGGGCGGAAGAGGCTGAACCTGCTCTGTTTCTTTTGCTTCCTTTTCAGCAGCAGAACGCACAGCGCGGGGCTGAGCGTCAGGGAATTGATTGCGGAAAGGCAGAGGGCCACGCACATGGTTACGGAGAATTGCATGTAAATGTTCCCCACCATGCCGCCGAAGAAGGCGATGGGCACGTAAATGGCTACCGTCACCAGCGTGGTGGCGATGATGGCGCCTGTAATCTGGTGCATGCTCTTCCTGGTGGCTTCTTCCGGCGAGATATCCTCCGTCTCCAGAATGCGCATCGTATTTTCCACCACGATGATGCCGTCGTCCACCAGGGACCCGATTACCAGAATAAGGCCGAACATGGTCAGCACATTGATGGAAAAGCCCAGGGGCAGCAGGATGGCGAAGGTTCCTATCAGGGAGACGGGAATGGCGAGCGCCGGAATGAGCGTGGCGCGCCAGTCCTGCAGGAACAGGTACGTGATGCCCACCACCAGAATCAGGGCGATGACAAGCGTTTCCACGATTTCCGCCATGGTGGCGGAAATGTATTGCGTGGGGTCGTAGCTCACGACGTAGCTCACACCTTCCGGAAAACGTTTTTCCAGCTTCTCCAGCGTGTCTTTCACGCCGTTCATGGCTTCCAGGGCATTGGCGTCATCCAGGCGGTACACTGCCATGTTCACGGAGTCTTCCCCGTTGTTGCGGCTGCTGCCCGTGTAGGTTTCCGCGCCCAGCTCAATGCGGGCAATGTCATCCAGCCGGGTAACGTGGCCGTCCTGGCCCGTGCGGACGATAATCTTGCTGAATTCCTCCACGGTCTGCAGTCGTCCGGTGACGTTTACCTTATATTGGATGAAGTTGTTTTCCCCTTCCGAGCCGATGGAGCCGGCCGCGGCCTGAACGTTCTGCGCCTTGATGGCGTTGGAAACGTCATCCGGCGTGATATTCAGGGCGGACATGCGCAGGGCGTCCAGCCAGATGCGCATGCTGTAATTCTTTTCCGGCATCAGGTTGACGGCAGAGATTCCCGGTACGCGGGCGACCTCATCCTTCACCCTGGTCTTGACGAAGTTGTTCAGCTCCAGGGAACTCATGCTGGTGGACCGGAAGGCGAAGAATCCCAGGATGTCAGAGGAGCGTTTCCTGATCTTGATGCCCTGGTCTGTCACCTCCTTGGGAAGTTTGTATTCCACCCGTTTCAAGGCGTTCTGAACGTTCACCATGTTGATGTCCGAATTCGTACCGCTCTTGAACGTCAGGGACAGGGAATACCCGCCGGTGTTATCCGATTTGGAGGAGAAATAGAGCAGGTTTTCCAACCCGTTGAGTTCTTCCTCAATGGGGGAAGCCAGCGTTTCCATCACCACCTGGGCGCTGGCGCCCGTATAGGTAGCCTGCACGTTGATGCTGGTGGGCGCGATTTCCGGATACTCCGCAATGGGGAGCTGGTTCAGGCAGATGCCGCCCGCCAGCATCATCAGGATAGCGATGACGATGGCGAATTTGGGGCGTTTGATAAACAGGTCCGCAATCATGGGTAGCTCAGTTTTGAACGGAATATACCGGATTCACCTTGGCGCCGGGACGCACCTTGTGCATGCCGTCGATGATGACGACTTCCCCTTCCTTGACGCCGGAACTGAAACACTGTTCATTATTGACCGTGTTGCCCAGCGTAACGTCCCGACGTTCCACGACGCCCTGGTCGTTGACGATGTAAACGTAGCTCTTGTAGGCATCGTGCATCACGGAGGAAATGTTGGCCGCCGGGAAGCGGTCCACATTTTTCTTGGAAAGATTAACCGTGACTACGCCGCCGGGCGTCAGCACGTCTTCCGGATTGGGGAATTTTGCCCAGACGTTCAGGGTGTCCGTGGTCGTCTGGACGGTATTGTCCGTCATGAAAATCCTGCCCGGCTGGTCGTATGCCTTGCCGTTGGCGAGGTTGACGGACACAAGAGCGTCTTTCTTCATATTTTCCTGGGTGCCGAACAGGGAAAGGAAATCGCGTTCACTGATAGGGAACTTCACGTACACTTCATCGATGCCTGTAATGGTCACCAGGGAACCGGAGGTGGGGGTAATGTAATTGCCCGTGGAAAAAGTGACGCGGCCTGTGCGGCCCGTGATGGGTGCCGTGAGCCTGGTATAGTTAAGATCGTCCTTCGCTACCGTAATGGCGGCGTTTGCGGACTGGATTTCCGCTTCCAGGGCATGCATGGTGCTCTTGGCGTTTTCCACCGTGTCCATGGAGACGGATTTGGAGGCCAGCAGCCTGTTATAGCGTTCAAAACTGTTTTTTGCGTAAAGCAGTTTGGCTTCAAGCTGGGCCTTTTTGGCTATCGCTTCCTCCACAGCCGCCCTGTAGCGCGTATCCTCAATTTCGAACAGGAGATCCCCCTTCTTCACGACTTTTCCTTCCCGGAAACGGGTGGCTACGATGTTGCCGGAGACGCGGGGCTGCACAGTCACCCGGTCAATGGCTTCCACCTGGCCGATGTACTTCTTGTTCACCGCACTGTCAATAGCGGCGGCTTTCTGGACGAGTACGGTACTGGGTTTGGCTGCAACCCCTCCCGGCGTTCCCTGGGAATAACCCGGAACAAACAGGGAAAAAAGCAGGCCGGAGCCGGCCAGCAGACGGAGGGGCGCCTTCCGATGATGCGTGTGTTTTTTCATATGGTATTATTTACTGTAAACGTGATTGTAAAGGGTATCCACAATACGGCAGAAATTCTCCTTGTCCTCTTGCGACAGAGTGTTGAACAGGGTATCCAGTTTTTCCTTCATGCCGTTGAAAAGCATTTGGAACCTGGATTCGCCTTCCTCGGAAAGGCGGATGCACAGGGAACGCCTGTCGCGGGGATTCTCCTTGCGGTCGAACAGGCCTTTCTTCACCATGCTGTCCACCAGCAGGGAGGTGGAGGGAATGCTCATGCGGAGATAATAGGCAAGCTCTTTCAGGGGAATGCCTTCTTGGCGGTTGGTCATCAGGTGGTTCAGGGCACCCAGGGCGTTCATCTGCCGGACGGAAAGCCCCATGATTTTCTGGTAATGGCTCTGATCCACCTCATTCAGGTTATCCCTTTTGAACTGGTGGAGGATCGTCTCGAATTTGTGAACGGAGGCTGTGATATCCGCGGCAGTCTGAAGCATGAGGGTGTTATGTCAAAACCGGTTAATTGTTGTCAAACTAAAACAAATAAAGTTGAGAAGTTATTGCTGTATTGAAATAAATCGGGTAACTGAAAAGTTACGGTTTCTTCACCGTACAAACCGCCGGCGGTTGCAGAAGTTGCAAAAAAAGTCTTTTTTTCTTGTCACCGGGGTATAAAGGCGTGTATAAGCTTCCACGTCCCCGCCATCAGGCAGGGACGGCATCCAAGGTCATGGAGCGGTAGCTCAGTTCGGTTAGAGCGCCAGCCTGTCACGCTGGAGGTCGCGGGTTCGAGCCCCGTCCGCTTCGCCACCTTGTTCAGAAGAAACAGCCGCCTCCAAGCGGCTTTTTTGTGCCCGGATTGCTGCTGTTCCCGTATTCCGCTTGCTGTTTCAGGAAAATCGTCCGGGATGGCCCCTGCTTCTGAGGCATGGGGGTGGAATTTGCTTTTTACTCCGCTGACGATGCGTTTTCCGGAATTTGACTTTATCTCAACAGCGCGAAATGTACCGCGTCCCTTCCGGTTTGCGGGAAAATGACTGTTTTTCCTTCCCGTTGGAGAACTGCTTTCCTGCAGGGCGGGGGAGCGTGCTTGATTTAGGAGCAATTTTCCCTCATGATGTCAGCATGATTCTGGAACTGCACTCCCCGCTGGACATGCATCTTCACCTGAGGGACGGCGATATGCTGAAGCTGGTCGCCCCGTTAAGTTCCGCCTCTTTTGCCGGAGCGGTCATCATGCCCAACCTGGTGCCTCCGGTGGCTGATGCGGATGCGGTACAGGCTTACCGGCAGCGGGTGCTGGACGCTTGCGGAGACGATGTGTTCCAGCCGTACATGACGGCATTTTTCCGTTCCTATTCCGAGAAGGAATTGTCCCGGCTCAAGGAACTGGTGTTCGGCATCAAGCTGTACCCGGCAGGGGCCACCACGAACAGCGAGGGCGGAGTGAAGGCCATGAAGGATGCGGAAGCTACCCTGTCCATCATGCAGGAAATGGATATTCCTTTGCTGGTGCATGGCGAAAGCCACGGCTTCGTGATGGACCGGGAGGCCGAATTCCTGGATGTTTACCGTGATTTGGCCACGCGCTTCCCCCGGCTTACTATCTGCATGGAACATATTACCACGGCCGCCGCCGTGCAGCTGCTGGACGAATTTGAAAACCTGGCCGCCACGGTAACCCTCCAGCATCTTCTCATTACTTTAGACGATGTGGCCGGAGGCATGCTGAGGCCGCATCTGTTCTGCAAGCCGATCGCCAAAAGGCCGGAAGACCGGGAAGCCCTGTTGCAGGCTGCCCTTTCCGGGCATCCCCGTCTCATGTTCGGCAGTGACTCCGCCCCCCATCCCATCCATGCCAAGGAAGCGTGCGGATGCGCCGCCGGCGTATTTACCGCCCCCATCGCCCTTCCTCGTCTGGCGGCCCTGTTTGACGAACACGGAGCCCTGGACCGGTTGCAGGGCTTCGTTTCCAGTCATGCCTGCGCTTTGTACGGGTTGAATCCGCCTGCCAGGACGGTCCGTCTGCAGCGGCGTGAAATGCTGGTGCCAGACGCTTATGAAGGGCATGGACAGAAAGTGGTGCCGATGGATGCCGGATGCACCATTCCCTGGAGAGTGATGTGAGGGGCTTTTCCAGGGGAAGATGACAGAAAGCAATTTAAGGGAGCTGTCTTTATACTGGATATTCCGGGCGATCTCACTACAATCCCTGCCCATGGATCGGATTCGCGTTTATACGGGTGGAGTGGCTTCCTGTAATGGTTACCTCTTCAAAACGAGGGATAACACTTACGTGGCTGTGGATGCTCCGTCCGGTTTCGCGGACTGGATCTATTCCAAAAAGCCCGATATTATCATCACGGACCTTCTCATTACCCACCAGCATTTTGACCATGTGGAGGACGCCTGCCGCATGCGCCAGATTTTCGACTGCCGCATTCATGCCGGGCAGCCCTACAATGAAAGCCTGACGCTGGAAAAAATGGCCCGCGACGCCTGGGGGCTTCCCCTCAATGTTCAGCCGTTTGTGGTGGATGAAATACTTACTCCGGACATTCACACGGCGAACTGGGGCGGTCTGTTGTGGCATCTCCACCAGGTGCCCGGCCATTCTCCGGACAGCATTGTTTACGATTTGCCGGATGAAGGAATCATGTTTACTGGTGACGTCATTTTTGCCGGCTCCATCGGGCGGACGGACCTCCCGGGGGGGAACCTGCGCCTGCTGAAACAGGGCATTGAAAAGAAAGTGCTCAACCAGCCCGCCACGACCATGATTTTCCCAGGACACGGGCCTTATACCACCGTAAAGAACGAACTGCTGACCAATCCGTTCATCTCCTGACCGCGGTTCCTGCGCCGCTGTGCGGAATCGTGTTCTACTCTTTAGCAAGCATACAAGATCAATGTTATTTTCAGAATTAGGTTTATCGGAACCCGTCTTGAAGGCGGTGGAGAAATGCGGTTATGAACATCCCACCCCCATTCAGGAGCAGGCCATTCCCGTCATTCTGGAAGGCAGGGACCTCATTGGGGCCTCACAGACGGGAACGGGAAAAACCGCCGCTTTTGCCCTCCCTCTGCTGACGAAACTTCAACCCATCGGCAAACCTCAGATACTGGTGCTGGAACCCACCCGTGAACTGGCCGACCAGGTGGCGGAAGCCTTTGCCGAATACGGTGAATTTACCGGATTGAAAGTAGCGTTGCTGTACGGCGGAGTGGGATACGGAAAGCAGACGGAAGACCTGAAAAAAGGAGCGGACATCGTTGTGGCCACCCCCGGCCGTCTGGTGGACCACTTCTACCGCTGCACCATGCGCTTCGGTGAAGTCAAGGCCCTGGTTCTGGATGAAGTGGACCGAATGCTGGACATGGGGTTCCTGCCCATTGTCCGTAAAATCGTCAACCTCTGTCCGTGGGAAGGAAGGCAAACCCTCTTCTTCTCCGCCACCATGCCTCCGGTCATCGCGGGATTTGCCAAATGGTGCCTGACGGACCCTGCGGAAGTTACCATCGCCCGGCGTGAAGTGGCCGCCACCATCAGCCATGCCTTTTATCCGGTAGCTCTGGACCAGCGGGATGAACTGCTGTTGGCCCTGCTCAAGGGGACGGACTTCCGTTCCGTCATGATTTTCACCCGCACCCGCAAGGAGGCGGATGCGGTATGCGGCATCATGGCTACCGCGGGGAAGTGGCCGTCATGCACTCCGACATTCCCCAGAAGGAACGCATGGAGGCGCTTAAGGGATTCAAGAGCGGAAAATACGATATTCTGGTGGCTACGGATGTGGCGGCGCGCGGCATTGACATCAGCGGCGTGACCCACGTCATCAATTACCGCGTTCCGGAAAACGCGGAAGACTATGTGCACCGCATCGGCCGTACCGGTCGCGCGGAAGCTTCCGGGGATGCGTTCACGATCATGACGGCGGATGAGCTGGACTTTGCTGCGGCTGTGGAAAATTTCATCGGGAAACCCATTGAACGCAAAAAACTGGACGGGTTCAACTACACGTACACCGCCCTGTTGGAAGACAAGCCCGTCAAATCCGTCCGCAAGCCCAAACCCGCAGTTCCCAAGCGCCGCAGGCGCTAAGAAGGGGGAAACATGATGTTT
>OHIC01001267.1_pt1 | contig 10060 bp, 7 predicted proteins | sample 1568171 | NCBI WGS metagenome assembly OHIC01 (sample SAMEA3879506, study PRJEB24766) | human gut metagenome | biome: human-associated habitat; feature: feces | place: USA | collected 1985/1987
GATAAATACGGAAGCCGCCAGCCGACCAGAGAAGCATTTTGACGAGCCGCTCTGCAAATCTTATGTTCGCGGCAGCGAAAGCTTCGCCGCGCAGGCGCGTCTCATAGACGGTGATCTTGCCGTGGTCGCGTTCGACAGCGATCCGGAACGGGCGATCCGCTTCTTGCAGATACGCCTTCGCCCAGATGCCGAAGGGAATGAACCCCGGATCGAGCGCGGGCATATTCTTAACAGAGTAATCGATTCCAAGATAGTTCATACTGCCTCCCTCCGGTTCATGCGCGCGCCTCGAGCTCGGTCATCATCTGGTCGAGCTGCATGAGGCAGCGCGGCAGATGGAACGGTCCTTTGAACGTGCTGCCCTTGGTAGGAAGCCCGTCGCGGCGCAGATAGCCGTACCATTCGCCGTAGGCCGGATCGGAGAAATGCTTTTGGCAGTAATCGAGTGTTTTGAAGAACCAGTCGAGATCCTGCTCGTTTCCAGTGCCGCGGTAGAGCATCATGGAGGAAATGAGGATTTCGTTATGCGGCCACCAGAGCTTCATATCGTGCTCATAAGATTCAGGCGGCAGACCCTTGGCGTCGACAAAGTACAGAAGTCCGCCGTATTCCTCGTCCCAACCGGCGTGGATGGCGTTGTCGAAGATGGTCTGCGCCTTTTCGATGAGTTCGGGTTTGCCGAACTGCTTTGCGTACTCCAGCAGGAACCACACGCCCTCGATGTCGTGACCGGGATTGACAATACGACCGTCGGTGAAGTCAAAGCGCGGCGTGCCGTCCGGAGCGACATTTTCCAGTGTACATCCGAGATCAAACTTGACAAAATACTTGAAAATTTCCTCGACGCACTGCGTCGCGCGCGCGGCGTAAACATCCTTGCGCTCCGGGTCGCAGCGCATGAGGATGAGCGCGACGTTGAGATAGATCATCGGAATGCCGAAGGCGCGGCCGCTGCGCGTTTCGGGAATGGTTTTGGGTTCCATGCCGACCGGGTCTTCCATGCCGTGGTTGAGATCCCAATAGAGGTCTGCCATCTGCCGCGCGCGGGCAAGACGGCTTTCGTCGCCCGTGACGGCATAATATTCCGCGTTCGCCATCGCGCAGAACGCCTCGGAGAAGCAATACCGGCGCTGCAGCAGCGGCTGACCGTCCTTTGTAACGGTAAAATACATACGGTCGCCTGCGGCGTGATTAAAGCAGTGACGCTCCATAAAATCAAGGCAGCTGCGGCTGGCGTCGAGCCATTCCGGCTTCGTGCCGTAGACTGTGCACAGATGGGCAAAGATCCAGCCGCACCGCCCCTGCATCCAGACGCTCTTGTCCGTGGAATAGATTTTACCGGTTCGGTCAAGGCAGGTATAGACGCCGCCGAATTCCGGATCCATGCCGTTTTTCAGCCAAAAATTTACGCAGCGATCCAATTCCGCGCGTACCCAAGTATGCGCCTCGGTAAATTGCTGTTTTCTCATTTCGTTCATGTACATGCACCTCTTGCTACAATTCAAAAACAGGTCTGTGATTTATGCCTTTACATATTTCTGGACAGCCTCTTCGATCATCTGCTGTGCGCAGGAAACAACGTCCATGTCGGATGCGACAAGATTCGGCAGCGGCGCGCGCACAGTACCGACGTCCATACCTTCACGGCGCAGAATCTCTTTCATGACGGCGTAGAGATTGCCATGGCAGCTGCACATCTTATAAATGATGCGGCAGCATTCGTTTTGAATTTCGCGTGCCAGCTCCATGCGCCCGGCGTGATAGCATTCGTAAATTTTGAGATAGAGCTCAGGCATGACGGCGTAGGTGCCGCCGATACCGCCGGTCGCGCCGATGGCAAGACCAGAGATCAGCTGCTCGTCCGGACCGTTGAACACGACGAGCTCACGCTCGGTCGCATCGCGCCACATCTGGATGTCCTGCGTCGGCATAGACGAGTTTTTGACGCCGATGACGCGCGGATTCTTAGCCATTTCCTGCAAAAGCTGCGTACTGAGCGCGACGCCCGCGAGCTGCGGGATATTATAAATGATAAAATCCGTATTTGGCGCAGCTGCAGAGATGGCGTTCCAATAGTCCGCGATGGCATACGGCGGCAGATGGAAATAGATCGGCGGGATGGCGGCGATGGCGTCAACGCCGAGGCTTTCGGCGTGCCGTGCCAGCTCGCAGCTGTCGGCGGTGTTGTTACAAGCGACGTGCGCGATGACAACGAGCTTGCCGCCAACAGCGTCCATGACAGCCTCAAGGATGGTCTTGCGCTCTTCCACACTTTGATAGATGCATTCACCAGAGGAACCACCAACATAAAGACCTGTTACGCCTTTGGCAAGCAGGTACTTAGCCAACGACTTTGTTCGAGAAGTTGATACTCTGCCTGTATCATCATAGCAAGCGTAAAACGCAGGGAAGATGCCCTGATATCTTTTTAACTTTTCATCCATTGTGTATTCTCCTTTTAGGCGGTAGCGGGCTCTCATAATGAGAGCCCGCTGAACATTTAAATCGTCAGTTCGCAGTGAGTTCACTCATGGTAAATTCTTCATAGTACATATACCGCAAACCATCTGCCCACGAAGTGGTCGGCGATGCTTCATAGATCATTCCAATTCGTCCATCGCCAAGTTCAACTAGACTACTATAAGCAAAGAGTGCACTGGCCTCAGTAACCTGATAGACGTATTCCCAGTCGATAGAGTACTTCGTGCTCCCGTTGTCGTATTGACCATTTTCTTTGATCAAGCCGACATAGATACGCCCATCTGTTCTGGAGGTGTTATACGCCATTGACAGCAAAACTGCAGGATATGCTTGTCCATCTTTTTTCGAGACAACCGTTCCACTATATGAAAGTGCTGACAACTGGCTGTTCGTACCGGCCAGATTATCGCCAAGTCCCGATGTAACATCAATCCATGTTTCGCCGCCATCAAGACTTGTCGCGGTTTTAATCTTACCCCCGCTGCCGCTGGTATTTCGCATAAAAATCTGCAAATTGCCATTTGGAAGTTCTACAACAACAGATTCATGACCGACTGTTCCAGGAAGGCAGTCACCGTGTGCCCAAGTGTTTCCACCATCATCACTATAAATAACTTCCGTTCGTGCGCCACTTGTCAGCGTACCATTTCCTCCAGTAAGCTGATAGTAGATTGGAACAACCAGTCTGCCAGCATGATCACCATTCTGAATTTGAATGCCATGTCCAGGTCCAGTCAGATAGTACCGAGACTCTTCTCTCTTGACCATGCCAGAAATAATCTTGTCCGTATGCCACGTTTCTCCATCATCGTCTGAATAAACCTGCATGATATAACTGGTATTGTAAACTTGCAGTTCAGAGTCTTCATAGAAAATTTTCATCGGCACAGACTGCGAAGCTGCCTGTATGTCCGAGCTGCGCTGCGTAACATGCAAAAGCTGACCGTCCTTGTACAGTTCATAATTTTCACCGAGACTGTATTCTGAAAGCTCACCAAGCGACAAATTGCTATCATCAACTGTCGTTCCGTCGGAAGAATACTCCGTCGGTGTACCCAGCAAATGATAAACGTTATATCTGCCATCCGCGTTCTTCTCGCCATAAATATCAGCAGCGTAGTTAAAGCGACTGCGAACGGTGTTCATATTAACATTTCCAGACTTCACGTTTTGATCGGAGAGCAGGAAATATTTATGCCCCGCAATGGTGCAGAAGCCGTCACCGAATGGCATACTCCGAGCGACACCACCATGCGCTTGTCCATAAGCATCGATATTAAGTGATTGGAAACCGCCGCCGTTCCAAGCAAAGGCGTCTATCAACAGCAAAATTCTGTCTGTATACTCAGTATCTTCTACGATGACTCCATCAATAAAGGAGGCTGAGCCTTGTTTGTATCCGTATTCATCTGCATAGTCACTCATATGCAGACAATCTGGCGTAATCGCATCTTCCCAACCATCATTCGCTGTATAGCTGAGTGCCTGATGCTTGATTCTAAGTGCAGAGTCAATATTCTCTGCTGAATCGCCAGTGCTGCCATAGTTTGTATCGGAACCAGCAACTAAGTTTCCCTTTGAAGAGTACAGCAAATACGGAATTCTGAAGAATGTCGAGCTTGTAGCATCGCCCTCGTAAAAAACATTCCTGGACGTTGGCCTTGTCAGCTCAAGAAGCAGTTCGTCAGAAAGTGCCGACGTGAAGACATAGATATAATCAATTGTACCTGTGTATGGATAACTGCTGGAACTAATCAGCCGATCCATTTTCCCAATATAACCAGTCGTCAAGTTCGGAATATCGCCTAGCCATTGGTAATCATCACCTGTTTTGGCTGTCGTTCCGCCTTTTTGACCATTTGCAAATAACTTGTAACCTACGCCGCTTTCTGCCTTGAACGCAACGATATTGTCTTCATAACCGAACGTAGTGCAGTAAGCAGAATATTTAGGAGAATCAGAATTTCTAAATTCAAATCCAACACGGTTGCCCGATTGATACAAGTGGAAATGTGCATCGTTTTTGCTTGTATCGCTGACACTCAGAAGTGAACCAGGTCCATTTGTCGTGTTTTTGTACTTCACCAATATGGTAATGTTATCAGCGCTATTTAGAGTCTCAAGAACGTCATCACTAAGTTGGACTGCATCATCGTCACTCTGAATGTTCAAGTCATGCTTTGAGAATACCAAGGGATTACCAATAGGCCATTCTGCTCCGGAGATTGCCGCCGCTTCTTGCTGTGACATAAATTCTGGAAGAAACGCAACAAAAGAAATATCTCCTACAAAATTTGAATTATTACTCGAGTTTGCCAACGCGCCAGATGTACCACCAATATTCAAAAACTGAATATCATTAACCTCTGCATTATAATTGAACCACGAGGCGAAATTCGGAAACTGTGTAGTGGTACTCCCATCAAAGCTTGTTACAGATTTTGCTTGTGTATTTGTAAGGTCGCTAGCATCTACACTGTAAACAAAGGTATGCCAGCCAGACCCGGTAGTTGTTCCACGGAGATTTGCGACCATTCCACCTGGGAAATCAATTCGTTGCATTTTCATCCCCGAAACATTATTAACCATAACCGCGCCATATTTGTCCTTCTCTGTGGAGCTTCCCGCCGCAAATAGGACTTGATTTGTAGATGCCGTACTTCTATATCGAACAATAACTGTTCCTTGAGTGCTGGCTTTTAAGCGCGAAATATCCTGTTCTGTTCCCGAAACGATACGGCTTCCGTCAAATGAAGTATCGCCGTCAAAATTATAATAGAAGCCGGTTTTACTTGCTCTTGATAAGACTTCTATTATGCTGCTGCCATTTGTGCTGGAAGCGAATACCGAAAGCGGGAACATAGTCAAAAGGAGACACGATACAAGAAATGCGCTAAATAGACGTTTCAAAGTATGTTTCATTTGTTTGCCCTCTTTCTTTAATAACTCTGTACATATTTGTTTGATGAACAGAACTTGCTTATAATTTTTATAAAGAAAATGGAACTATCCTGTGATTTCAGAAACCTTAACTTTGCGGTCTTCACGAAGCGACTTTGTGGCCGCGTCTGCAGAAGCAATTGCTGCGCGTGCAGCTTCACCGGTCAGGAGCGGACGGAACTCGTCAGTAACCGGATCGCCATGCATAATGCCATTGAAGAACTTCATTTCATTCTTCATGATTCCGTGCAGCCACAGCGGCGGCTTTTTGCCCGGATGACCGTACTGGATTGCACCATCCATTTCTGTGCTGTGATAAATCTGAGTCCTCTGATCGTCTTCTTCCTGGGTCTCATGAACCAGATAATGCTCTTCTTCACCATCTGCAGTTTTAACCGTCATGCCGACATTGCACATATCAATTTTAATGTAGCCTTTTGTACCCTGAATCAGCACATAATGCTCCGGATAGTGGAAGGCAGAGCCGTATTCCACAACAGCGTAGGTGCCGTTTCCAAATTCCAGCAAGAGGAACAGCATATCGTCCTCGTCGCCAAACTGTTCACCCTTATGCGCAACATTACCGCCAGTCATGGTAACCTCTGTTGCCGGTCCCATCAGGAACTGAATGCAGTCCAGCTCGTGGATATGGTGATAAAGGTGACCACCGGATTTTGCGCGAATCTTCTTCCAGCTGATGGACGGCTGCGGCTCTTCCCAGCCGTTTCGTGCAGAGTGGCAATAGAGAACACGACCGATTTTCCCCTCTGCGATCAGCTGCTTTGTATGGCGTACCGCGCGGAAGAAGTTCATGACATGGCCTGCCATGAAGATCACACCGTTTTCTTTGCAGGCGCGTACCATTTCGTCGCAGTCCGCATAGCAAAGCGCGATCGGCTTTTCACAGAAGACGTGCTTCTTATGACGTGCTGCTGTCAAAACTGGCTCTTTGTGCAGATAGTTCGGCGAAGCTACCAGCACAGCGTCGACATCATCACGCGAGCAGAGCTTATCCAAATCCGTTTCGACATCGCAGCCAAGCTCTTTTGCCACAGTCTCAGCATTTTCGGGGTCATAAACTGCAACAATTTTTGCCCCCTCCTGCTCTTTCATAATGCGACCAAGTTCAGCACCGAAATATCCCGTACCGACAATTGCATATCCAATCGTTTTCATAACAATATCTCCTTTTATTTGATAGAGCCCTGTGCCAAACCGCCAGCAATGCGCTTCTGGATCAGCATGAAGAAAATTACAGAAGGAATTACGACAAGTGCGGATGCAGCCATCATAACGCCCCAGTCCAGCACCTCTTGACCCATGAGTGATTTCAGTCCAACTGCAACGTTGATCAAAATGAGTGAGAACAGGAACTCATTCCATACGTTGATAAATGTATAAATTGCCACGGCAACTACACCGGGTGCGACAATCGGCAAGACAACACGACTAAATACTTGAAGCTTGTTCGCACCATCCATGTATGCGGCTTCTTCAATTTCAAGCGGGACTGTTTGGAAGAATCCAACCAAAAGCCAAATCGCATATGGGACAGAAATCGAAAGATACACAATAATCAGTCCAACGCGGCTGTTCATCAGCCCTGCTTTGCCCATAATGATCGAATATGGGATCGCAAGCAAGATGGGCGGGAACATATATGTCGTGATCAGGACCCTCGTCATAATCTTTCCAAATCTCGGGAAGAACCGAACAACACCATATGCACCAAGCGCAGAAATCAGAATAGCAATGATTGTTGTGCTTCCGGCAACAACAACACTGTTCATAATATTTGTGCCGAACTTTAGTTGCTCAAAAACAATTTTATAATACTCCAGCGAAAAGACCTGAGGGAAAATCGCAGTGGGATTCGCTGTCAGTTCGCCCTTGCTCTTTACAGAAGATACTAATATCCAAAACAGCGGAAACGCTGCCAAAAGCGCAAGAATTGTCAAATAGGTATAGGAGATCGTGTCGCCTAAGATACCGCGTCTAAAATGTTTACGCTTGTGCATCACTTCTCCTCCTCCCACTTGTTCAAAAGCCTAAAGTACTGCGCACACACAATCAGCAGGAAGAGCAGCAACAGTACGGTAACTGCTGAAGATCGTCCAAGCTGCTTCAATCCCCAACCAATGTTATATGCATAAATCGGAACGGTCAGTGTTTTATTTGCCGGGCCGCCGCCGGTGATCAAGTAAATAATATCGAAGCTATTGAAAATCCAAATCGTGCGAAGCACGACCAACAAACCCACAACAGTACGAATATGCGGAACTGTAATGTGCCAGAAAGACTGGAATGTATTTGCACCATCAATTTGAGCTGCTTCATACTGATCTTTTGGTACGGTTTGCAGCGCTGACAGGATGTTGACCATGATCAGCGGCGAGCCGAACCAGATATTGATGAACACCAGCGTTGCAAACGCCAGATTTCCAGTCAAAAATTCCGGCGCGGTTGAGCATAGTCCGAGCTTGATCAGAAGATTCGGCAAAAAACCGTAAACGCCGTTCAAAATCCACTTCCAGGAAAACGCCAAAACGATTGATGGAATCGCCCAGGGAATAATCAGGATTGTACGATAAATACTAGAGCCTTTTTTGATTCGGTTCAACGCCAATGCGCCGGTAAAACCGACTATTAACTGCCCCAGCAGAGAGAAAAAGGTCCATTTCAGGTCGTTCCAAAAGGCCGTCCAGAAATCCGGATCAGTCAACGTTTTAATATAATTATCAAGACCGAGGAATCGATAAGTAGGCTTAATGAGATTTTTGTTTGTCAGACTATAGAAGATACTGGAAGTAACGGGATATAGCAGGAGTAAAATAACCACGGTGAGCGCGGGAAGAATAAACAGCCAACTGCTTGCTTTTGATGATAGCGTGCGCCTTCTTTTCACAATTTTGCAGACCTCCTTTGCTGCGCTAGAGATAAAGGAGGCGGGGGAAGCCCCCGCCTCCTGGGTCACCCCAATAAAATCTTATTCTGCTGCTTCAAACAACTCATTTAGCTGTTTGTTGGCGGCTGCCGCAGCGTCTTCAACAGATGTGCCGTTCAGGACGATGTCCTGGAACATATTCTCGACGACACGCTGGTTTGCAAGGATGCCAGCCTCGACGCAGGGGCCATATTCCATGCCAATATAAGTGCCGTGGCTCAGAGCATCGCTAATCACACGCATTTCGGCTTCATACTTCTGAATCGTCGGATCCGAAAGGAACGTTGGATCATTTGTGATTTCCTTCAGAGCAGGAAGCATGCCAACCGGAACAGAGTGCAGGAACGGGACATAAGTTTCCGGCTCATAGAAAGACTCGATGAATGCCTTGCAGATTTCAGGATGCTTAGAGTTCTTCCAAACAACCATCGGCATATTATTGACGATGTACTGCGGCTGCTCGCCTTCGTTGCGGGTGGGAATCGGTGCGCAGCTGATGGAATCCATCAGATCGGGGCGGTTTGCCTCAACGCCACTGATATGGAAACCGGAGTTGAAGTCAAATGCGTTTTTGCCCTGATAATAAAGCGTCGCCTGATCGAGCGTGTTGTAGTTGATCGAGTCTGCCGGAGAATTTGTCTTATACATATCCGTCCAGAACTTGATGCCTTCAACAATATCCGGATCGGTCAGGTTTGCCTTGCGGTCTTCTGTCAGAAGGGACTTGCCGCAGCTGCCAGCCCAGACATCCAAGAAGCACGTTGCATACATATCGTTCGTGCCCATCGGAACAGAGCAGCCGTAAACTTCGCCGTTCTCGCCCTGCGTGATCGCCGTCGCTGCCGCATTGAACTCGTCCCAAGTCGTGGGAACATCAAGATTGTACTTTTCCAGCAGATCCTTGCGGTACCACATCACAAATGCATGAGAGTAGATCGGTACTGCATAGCAGCTGCCATCATAGGTCATTTCCTGAATCGGAGATTCATAGAAACGGTCGCGGCCAATTTCGTCGATCATATCATCCAGCGGAATGATCGCGTCGGCGTTGATCATTTCGACAACCTGACCGGCCTGCGCGGTACTCATGTCGGGGACGTTGCCCGAGGCGAGGCCGGTCGTCCACTTGGTGTAGAAGTCTGCCCAGGAGTAGGTTTCAATGTTGATCTTAACCTTGGGGTGTTTTTCCATGAATGAATCGGCTGCCGCCTGAATCCGCTCAAGTCTGGGACCCTGCGTGAACGAGTGCCAGAACGTGATCTCACCCTCCAGCTCATCCGCTGTTTCAACAGGCTCTGCCGGTGCGGCATCTTCTTTGTCAGTGGTCTGCGGAGCGTCCTGGGTTGTTTCAGTTGGAGGGGTTGTCGTATCATCTGCTGAGCTACAACCAGCCAAGCAACTGAGAAGCATCAGTGCTGCCAAAAGAAGCGCTAAGTATTTTTTCATAATTTTTCCCTTTCTGCTCAATGTTTTTTTGGTGGTATTGCTATGGCTTCATTATAGAAAATTATTTTCATTTTGTGTAGAGGATGAAATGACCAATCATAGCATTATTCGCTCATAATTTGGGTGATTCTTTCCCTGCACGAACCGCCTGTCCGCGTGAGATCCGGCGGTATTGATGCGGTGAAACTCCAAATACTTGCCGGAAGGTGCGGGAAAAATAGTTTGCGTCGCTGAATCCGACCCGATATC
>OHIC01001275.1_pt1 | contig 10002 bp, 7 predicted proteins | sample 1568171 | NCBI WGS metagenome assembly OHIC01 (sample SAMEA3879506, study PRJEB24766) | human gut metagenome | biome: human-associated habitat; feature: feces | place: USA | collected 1985/1987
TGATGACATGGCACATAAAGATTTTATTGATTCAGATATTTCAAAGACAATTAGAGAATGTTTTGGAAGAACCTGATGCCATATATGAAAACAGAGGGTGTTTCAGACAATCGTATTTTCAGTTATGTACTAGTATGACTCTTACGAGGGAACCACCGGCACGACATTCCAGATTACATCACGTTCGATCGGAGAGGTAACTGTAGAAAAAATTGGTAAAAGTGCTGTATTTTTCGGGTGGGTACAACATTTTGTGTGAAAAATAGAATAATAAAATTGTTCCCGAAATTTATTGACTTTGAGAAAAAAATTTGATATATCAGAATCGAACAAAAGAGAAAGGAAATAGCAAACTATGCCGTCAAAGAAAAATATGATGAAAAAGAACTTGGAAAATTTGCATCTGAAGGAAAGGATAAACTATGGCTACAGAAAAGTCATTATTATGATGTTAGTCTCAGGTCTGTTTTCTATTGTGGTTATAGGTATGCTATTTGCCAATACGATGCATTATGTACAAAATGTTACTGTTGCAGACCGGGCGGTGAAAACCTGCAGGATAAATGTTAACGCAGCAGCGAGAAATATCAGGGAAATGGCACTAGAAAATGATGCATCCTCTTATGACGGTTATGAGCAGACGGTAGAAAGACTGCTTGCAGAAGTTAATACCCAACTGAAAAATTTAAAGAACTCCGGAGTTGTTCCGGATGCGGATTATGAAGAATACGCATCTGCCCTTACAGACTGGGGAAACATTGGTTATTCCATCATGAAAGAAATCAAAAGCGGTGACAAGGATAAGGCAGTTGATTCAATTCTGAATGATTGTACCCCGGCATTAAATAAAGCCGTAAAAATTGCAACAAGATTAGATGAAATGACCGATGAGGTAAGCAGCCAGGCAGTCAGAATTACGGTTATTTCTGCAGTGGCAGGAATTGTGTGTATTATTATTTGTCTGGTTTTGGCATGGAAACTGACAATAAAAACAGGCAAAAAAGTACTTGAGTCAATTTTAGTACCATTACGTGAAGTGGAAGCCGTTGCACAGGAATTAACAGATGGAAACCTGCACAGCACGCTGGACTACCATTCAGATGATGAGATTGGAATACTGGCACACAATATGCGCAAATCCATCCGCATTCTGGGAAGCTATGTAGATGATATTGGACGTTCAATGAAGATGTTTGCAGAAGGAAATTTTGATGTGCAGCCGGAAGTAGAGTGGAAAGGGGATTTCGTTGGAATTCTAAACTCCTTTATGTTGTTTGAAGAAAGCATGGCAGAGACAATAAAGGGAATCCAACATGTTTCAGATGAAGTTTCGGGTGCCGCAGATCAGGTAGCATCAAGTTCCAATGACCTTGCGGATGGAGCAACAAATCAGGCAGCAGTTGTAGAAGAACTGACCGCAACAGTCGCAGGTGTTTCTGAACAGGTAGGAAAAAATTCACAATCCGCAAAAGAAATCAGTGGAAGAGTAGACGAACTTGGAAATGCCATTCTGGAAAGCAATGGTAAAATGAGGGATATGGTTGATTCCATGAATGAGATCAACGGGGCATCAAAAGAGATTGACAAGATCATTGCAACAATCAATGAAATTGCGTCCCAGACGAATCTGCTTGCATTGAATGCTTCCATTGAGGCTGCAAGAGCAGGGGAGGCAGGAAAGGGATTTGCAGTGGTAGCGAATCAGGTCAATGTGCTGGCAGACCAGAGTGCCCAGGCAGCAAAGGAATCCGCAACATTGATTGAAACCTCTGTGAAAGCCGTGGAAAAAGGTATGGTGATTGCAGGGCAGACGGCATCACAATTGCAGGAGGTCGCTGAGAATTCCCAGATCATTACAAAAGAAGTCACAAATATTGCAGAAACGTTAGAGACACAGACAACAGAAATCCAACAGATTAATGATGGAATTGAACAGATCAATGATGTCGTACAGACGAATTCGGCAACATCTGAAGAATGTGCAGCAGCCAGTCAGGAGATGAGCAGTGAAGCGGAAAATCTGCGTGAAATGATCAAGAAATTTAAAGTTGCAGAAAATAAAAATTAAAAACGGTGCAAAAAATTATTGATGTTGAATTTACATATAAAGTTGTCGCAGGTAGGAACTATAATTTGACTTGTGACATATATAAATGCGGGAAAAGGATGCAATGAGGAAATGTGCGTTATTGGTTTTAAACTGATAACGCACATTTTAAATTATATGAACAGTAATATCATCGCAAAAAAGCATAAAAGTAGAAAAAGTTAAAAATATCGTGGATATAGTGCTAGAATTGTTGAAAAAAGTAAGTTAAAATACAGGAAAACAACAAGTGTAAAGGGGAAATTTTATGGAATATTCAGCAATTTTTCATGATATGGATAAAAGGTTTAGCTATGCGGTTGATAAGGATTTATTCGTGATACGCGTGCAGGTAAAAAAGGATGATATGAAGGAGGTAATCCTTCACTATGAGGACAAGTATATACCTATGGAGCGTAAGGATACCAGAAAGACAGTTCCGATGAAGAAGGTTGCTGTCTCACAGTTTCATGATTATTATGAAGCACAGATAAAGATGCATTTGATCTGCCTGCGTTACTTTTTCGAATTTACGGACACGCAGGGAGAAAAGGTATATTATGGAAATTATGAGTTTGATAAGGAATGCATTACAAACAGGGACAGAATGTTTGACTGTCCGCAGAACCTCCGGGAGGAAGAGATGTTTGAGGTGCCGGAGTGGGCAGCAAACAAGGTCGTGTATCAGATTTTCCCATCCCGTTTTGCAGCAACGGAGCCGGTAGACAAAGAACTGTGGTATAAAGCACCGATTACGCCTATGGATGATCTGCATGGAAATCTCAGGGGAATCATCGAACATATGGATGATATTCAGAATCTGGGAATCGATGTGCTGTATATGACACCTATCTTTCAATCAAATTCGTGCCATAAGTATGATACCACGGATTACTACCAGATAGACCCGTCCTTTGGAACAACAGAGGATCTCAAAGAGCTGGTACAAAAAGCGCATGAGCGTGGTATGAAGGTAGTCCTGGATGCGGTATACAATCATACGGGAAGAGAATTTTTTGCGTTTGCGGATATCCTGGAAAATGGTGAAAAATCCAAATACCGGGACTGGTATTTTATTGATGGATTCCCGCTTAAAAGCGAATGGGGAGAGATCCCAAACTTCAAATGTTTTGGTTATTATGGCGGAATGCCAAAGTTAAACCTGAAAAATCCTGAAGTTGAAAAATACATTACGGATGTTGCATGCTACTGGATTAAGGAATGCGATATTGACGGATGGAGACTGGATGTAGGAGACGAAATCAGCCATTTCTTCTGGAAGAATTTCAGAAAGGCAGTAAAGGCTGTGAAGAAAGATATGCTGATCATTGGGGAAATCTGGCATTATGCAGGAGATTTCCTTGAGGGGGATGAATGGGATACAGTCATGAATTATCCATTTTACCTGAACCTGATCGATCTGCTTGCAGACGAAAAGATTACGGTCAGCCAGTTCGTACAAAATCTTGGATATTTGAAGGGACGCTTACACAAAAACTGCTATCCCCTTATGTGGAATCTGATCGACAGCCATGATACCGCAAGATTTTTACATCTGTGTAACGACAATAAGAAAAAGCAGCATCTGGCAGCCGCTTTTCAGTTGTTATTGCCAGGAATGCCTATGATTTATTATGGAGATGAGTATGCGATGCCGGGAGCAAACGATCCGGACTGCAGACGGGGTATGTACTGGGATGAAGAATACCAGGACAAAGAGATGTATGAATGGTACAAGCGGCTGATTCAGGTCCGGAAAAGCCATGCATGCATTGTAGAAGGCGAACTGGCTGGGAGCGTCACAGAAGATGAGGAAGGGACAGTTGTCCTGATCAGAAAAAATGGCGAGGAGACCATTGCCATGATTTTCAACTGCAGCAGCAGTGCAAAAAAATTTAATGAGTACACGCAGAAGTACAATCTGCTTACCGAAAACACCTTTGATGGAAATGTAGAGGGGTTTGATGCTGCGGTAATCGTGCTTTAAGAAGCCTTACGGCAGATGGTTTCCCGGGAGTTTGTCTGTGGGAAGAATAGGGAAAGCACCAGTATTTCTGGTAATGTAAAGTACGGAGGATGATATGACGAATGTAAAAAAGAAGGATGGAAAACGGTTTGGGGCAATCGTACTTAGCCTGATATTATTGCTTTCCCTGGTGTTTCCGTATCCTGTGATGGCAGACCAGACAGCGGCAGACCAGACAACGGTAGCTTCCGTTTATGCCATTCACAAGACAGGTGATGATAAGGAAAATTTTGTGATTGTTATCATGGGTGAGGGCTATACCCGGGAACAACAGGAACAATTTTTAAAGGACGCAACGGCAAAAGCACAGGGGCTGCTAAAGTGGTCCCCTTATAAAGAGTATTCCGACAGGATCAATATTTATGCAGTACAGACGGTATCCAGTGAAACTGGTGTGGGCGTGATGTATGGGGAGTCGAACCCGGACACATATTTTCATGTGCAGGCATTCGGAAAATCCTGCTATTTTGCAAAGGACGGGGAAGATAAAGCCAGGGCACTGAGGGCAGAGCTGGAGAGCAGATATCTGGATACCGGTGCAGCCGTTGGAACCATCCATATCATTTGTAATACGACTGCGAATATTGGTTCTTCTTCCAATGCACTCTTTTCTTTTTCGGCAAATTCGGATGAGAATGAGCAGGGGGATGTCATGACCCATGAAATTTCCCACAGCATCGGAAGATTAGGCGATGAATATGATAAAAAGATGCAGGGAGAAAATATTTCCGACACATCGGATCCGGATAAGATTAAATGGCATAAGATGCTTGGGTTCCGTGGAATCGGAATAACGGCAGCAGGAACAGAAACGGTATTTGCACCGAGCCGCGTCTGCATGATGCGGGATCTTGGGAATCCTTTCTGTGAAGTGTGTAAAATGGAACTGGCGCGGAGATTAAATAACCGTGATTATGTCAGCAGGCAGGCATCTGTTTATGTGTGCGATCCTGAAATTACAATTCCGCATAGCAGGACAGGAACACTTGACAGGGATAGTGACCAATACCGGATCGATGAGACAAATATCACAAAAGCAAATGGAAAGGATCTGGAATTCCGTACAGTCGTACAAAATATAGTGGATGCCAAACAGCATTTGAAGATTACTTTCCGCATTATTGGAGCAGACAATACAGTCAAATATGAAAAAGAAGAAATATATACCGTTCCGCCACTCAGTAACTGGTATGATCCGGATGCTGCCAGAGAGTCCCTTTCTGTCACACTTCCTGCGGTAACTGGTCTGGTTTCCGGGGACAGACTGGAAGGAAAGATCATAGATGAGGACACTGGGAAAATTCTGGCTGACAATCAGACGGCAGGACAGGCGTGGAGTACCGTAACGATTCGTTATATGCTGCAAAACGAAGACGGAACCGAAACAACAGTGCCTGATACGGCACCCGCGACAGTATATGTACCAAAGAATTCTGCGTATACGTTAAGAAGTCCGGATTTATATGGATATACATGTGTAGGAAACAGTGCAAATCAGGGAGAAATAAACATCACAGAGGATCGCCAGGAGATCACTTATTATTACCGGAAAAACAGTGAGATGCCGGAAATACAAACCGTACCTGTCCGCGTAACTTATGATGGAAAACCCCATACATTTGATATCAAACAGGAAGATGGTGTACAAATCAGTTACAGTTTGACAGAAAACGGATCGTATACACAAACGGAGATGCCATTTTACACAGAAGCAGGCCAGTATAAGATTTATTTTAAAGCGGAAAAGGCATCTTTTATTCCAACATACGGGGAGGCTGTCCTGGAAATCGAAAAGGCTTCCACCAGTATGCAGCTGACTGCAAAAACCGATACGGTCAAAGGTGCGGGGACAGTAGAATTACAGCTTTGCAGACTGGGGATTCCGGAAGATGCCGGGATAAAAGTAACCTGTGATGTTTCCGGGATCACATTAGAAGAAAAGGGAACGGATCACTGGATGGCAACGCTTCCGAATGAAACGAAAACATATACGTTCACCGCATGTTATAATGGGAATGGCAACTATACAGGAAGTAAGGCAGATTGTCAGGTCCGTGTAACGGCGGATCATTCCCAGACAGGGGGCGGTTCTGGTGGAATATCCGGAGGCGGTTCAAGTGGAGGTTCTGGCGGAAGTTCTGGTGGAGGTTCCGGAGAAAATGCCGGTGGAAGCACGGACGGATCATCTGGCAATGTTTCACCGGATTCCGGCACATTACCGGCACCGGATCATGCAAAAGAAGAACCAGGGAATGTGACACCGCCACCCGCAGCAGATACGTCCGTTTCTGTTAAGGATATTAATGTCAAAGCAAAATCTGCAGTTAAAAATAATACGGTCAAAGTGAAGAATATTGCAGCAGTTTTGAAAAAAGAAATTACAAAGGCAGAAAAAGAACAGGGTGGCAGGATAAAAGACCTGTCTGTTGAAATAACTTTTGATACGGCAAAAGCCGGAAACTGGAAGAATCTGCATCTTGAAATGGACGGGCAGGCGGTAAATTTACTTGTCAAAAAGAATGTAAAAGAATTGAAGGTCAATGGTGGCAATGTAAATCTTACCTTTGATTCGAAGGCATTAAAAGAATTAAAGAAAGAGATGAATACAGCTGTGGTTATCAAAATGAAACAGGCTGACAAGAAAAATCTTTCTGCCAGGGCGGGGAAAATTATTGGAAAACGTCCAATTTATGATTTTTCCGTCACAGGAATAAAGAAAAAGCAGTCGTCTGTCCTGAAAAAGGGACGGATCAGGGTCGCTGTTTCCTATAATGCTTCGAAAAAGGAAAAAGACAAAAAGATTTTTGCATATAAAATTGATAAATACGGTGCAGCAGTTAAGATACCGGGATCTTATTATGATTCCGATACAAAGACCGTTAACTTTGTAAGCCGTGGGTTTTTCACAGTTGCAGTAGGCTGTGAAAAATGATGAAACATAAAAAATCATCGTTCACGTTAAAAAAACTGTAGTTCATGTCGAAAAAGACAAAAACCGGTTTTCATTTGGTATAATGATAGAGCTCATTTTAGTAAAAATGAGTTCATACTGTGAATGATGGAGGGGATAACAATCATCGTTTTAGAAGAAATATTAATGGCAAACGGTTTGACCGTGTTAATGATGTGGTTCCTTTTGTTTTGCAGACGAAAGAACAGAGAGAGCCTTCATGTGGGAGATAAAATATATGATGGAATAGCAATCGTAAATTTAGTGGGGGCATTGTCTGAAACCATTGCTTTTCTCGTAGATGGAAAACAGTTTACTGGCAGCCGGCAGATTAATTATATCTCTAACAGCATATGCTTTATAGGGACAGTCAGTATGGGTATGCTTTGGTGTATGTACGTGGAATTGCGTATCTATCGAAATTATAAAAGAATGGTTCAAAAAGCAGGAGTGGAGATATTTCCCTGGCTGGTAGAAGTAATTATGGTTTTATGTAATCTGTTTGGAACAGGGATTATGTTTAAAATATCCGGGGAGAATGTATACCAGAGAACTGCCGGTGCGCTGGTGGGATATATTTCGCTTGTCATATATTTTGCTTACAGTATCTATCTAGTGTATCATTCTAAAAAACAAGGGGTTAACCTGAATTTTTTCCCGGTGATCTATTTCGTTGGTCCTTGTTTTGCAGGTGTAGTTCTCCAGTTCCTTTTTTATGGAATTACATCATCATGGGTGCTGGTTGCGGTCGCATTGATATTTGTGCAGATGCAGTCATACGCAGAGAGTTTGTATATGGATGAGCTTTCCGGATTATACAACCGGAGATATTTTAATGCGGTGCTTGCGGAAAAGAAAATTGCAAGCCATAAATCCTTATATGGAATCATGATGGATGTAAACGATTTCAAGTGTATTAATGACAATTTAGGTCATAGTATGGGCGATAAGGCTATTTGTACGTTGGGAAATATACTCATCAGATCCATACCGGATGATGGTATGGCAATCCGGTATGCGGGAGATGAGTTTATTGTGCTGCTGTCAGGTGTTGATACGGAGCGTGTCTTAGCGACAATGGAGGAGATTAACCGTAATCTGTCCCGGTTTAATGAATCCGGGATAGAACCGTTTCATTTAAGTGTTTCCATGGGATACACGGAATTTGGGACAGAAGATGATGCAGAAACTTTTTTAATGCATATGGATGAGAAAATGTATGAGGAAAAACGGAAATATCATATGCGAAAGAAATCAGCCGGTTTGGAAAATAAAGTATAGCATTACGTTCCTGCCATTTGTCCGATAACTGGTTGCAATGGCACAAGAAAAGAAAATATTATAATCATCAAACGAGTAGCAGACTGGTGTAAATCCGGTTTTGCTGCTCGTTTTTATATTTATGGTTATAGGCAGGGATGCTCCGGATTTCAATACAGTAAATAACCGTGTTATGGTAATGTGGTATACAATCATGTTATGAGTGCAGATGATTTCTGTATCAATAAATTTGTTCCGGGATATTTTTCCCGTATCAATGAAGACGGTTCGTATTCAAACGGCTCAGGATGTGGAAATGATACAGCATCCGAGAGAAACATGGTACGGAAATATATTGTGGATTCCGTATGCTACTGGGCAGATGTATTTGAATACTATAAGGGACTTATTAAGTTCAGAAAGGCACATCCGGCACTTCGATTATCTACATCAGAGGATGTGAAAAAATATGTAAAATCCATAGAAGGACTTGGGGATAATATTGTAGGAATTAATATAAAGGGCGGTCAGAAAGATGAAAGTGCAAAAGAGATGTATCTTCTTTTTAATGCAAACACTGACAACGCAAAAGTTACAATTCCGGAAGGAAAATAGAAAGTCTGCATAAACGGACAGAAAGCTGGCGTTGAGACAATCGAGACAATCAAGGGTGGCGAGTATACAATGGATGGTATCAGTGCACTTGTACTTGTAAAACAGGATGGTGCGGCCATGACGATTGTTATTGTTCTGATTGCAGCAGCGGTAGTTGTTGCGGCAGGAGTTGTTATTGTTGTAATGAAAAAGAAAAAAACAAATAGATAATAAAGTTTATAATTAGTGTCTGCTTACTCAGCAGGCACTAATTATTTTGTATGGAATATCTGCATGGCCCCATACCGTGATAAGGTTAAACATGTTAAAGAAATAGTATCCTAAACTTTGGACGGTAGAGGATGCTATTTTTTTGCGCGAAAATATATCGAACATTTGATTGCTTTTTGATCGAAAAATGGTAAAATAAATACATACAGAAAGCAGTATCAAAGCATAGTGCGGTAGGCGGTTTGCCCTTATTACGAGGGCTATGGTGCCCTCTGGTTGAAAGGAGGGCGATAGCATGGTTACATATTCTGAACTTTTTCAGTTTTGCATACTGATTGTTGCTATTATCAATCTGATCGTAATGATCTTTTTTAACCATAAAAAATAACCGCCCCTACCAAAGACCGGTTATTTTTTAAAACTAACTTTGGCAAACCGCCTACACGGTATTGCTTTTTGTATTTTCATAATACCATTGCGTAATTTTTTTGTCAATGATTTAAAGATCTTTGCTGGATACCATTAAATTGTTTTATTATCTGCGAACAATTTCTAATCGTTCGCGCTGGATAAGTTTTTCATACTGTCTCAATTGAAATACTGTCTACCTGTGCACTTAAATGATTTTAGACACCAGATCCATATCTATTATAGAGTAAGATCAGTATAAGCAAAACGAGTATCACTATATATCTTTTTTTCATTATTATAAATAACTTGAAGCATAGAAATTGGTTTTACTCGAATAAGTTTGCGATGTAATCTTTACAATTCCTACATTTCCAACTCCAACATAAGTATCAAGATTTCCAGAACATTTTAAGGTAATACAGGAGGAAGTACATGTGGTTTTGT
>OHIC01001281.1_pt1 | contig 9984 bp, 6 predicted proteins | sample 1568171 | NCBI WGS metagenome assembly OHIC01 (sample SAMEA3879506, study PRJEB24766) | human gut metagenome | biome: human-associated habitat; feature: feces | place: USA | collected 1985/1987
GTGTTGTTATCGGTATTTTAAAACCGGACGGAAGGCTTGATACAGATAGGATGAAGGAACTTGTCGAATGTGCAAAGTCCGAAAGTAAAAGTGGGAAACGCCCATGTGCGGTCACTTTTCACAGAGCTTTTGATGTGTGCCGGAGTCCGTATGAAGCGCTGAGGCAGTGTATAGAGCTGGGAATTGATACAATTCTTACGAGCGGGCAGAAAGACAGCGCATGGAATGGCAGGGAACTTTTAAAAGAACTTGTGAGGGAAGCTGCCGGGGAGATTGAGATTCTTGCAGGAGCCGGGATAAGTCCTGAAGTAATCGGAAAACTGGCAGACTATGCAGGCGTGACGTCTTTTCATATGTCGGGCAAAAAAGTGACTGACAGTAAGATGGAGTTTCGCAGAGAAGACGTGCCGATGGGAATACCGGGTTTTCCTGAATTTGACATTTGGCAGACGGATGCCGGGCTGGTCGGGAATGCAAAGCGGATATTGATTGATTTACAAGAAGAGTCGTTAAAAAATGACCGGTGAAGAATTTGTGGTTGATCAATATGTAGTCGGCTCTTGACAAAAGAAGAAGTGTAAGCTAAGATATGCTTCATATTATATAGGCTTTGAAGGGAAGAAGTAACAGGTGAACGTGATGACAGAAAGCAGCCGGTTGATGAGAGGCGCGTGAGACGAATCTGTGAATACATCCCGGAGCTTCGCACTGAAAAGAAGTCTGTCCTGCGGTACAGGAGAAACCATTACCGCGGATGTAAAATGGCAGATGATGAGTAGGCTGTGACGGAGTGGTATACGTTATCGTACCGGAATGAGACTGAAAGCGCCGATGTTCGGCGATTCGGTGAATTAAGGTGGTACCACGGAAATATCCGTCCTTATTGCGTGAGCGATAAGGGCGGTTTTTTTGTATAGGCAACGAGCCAAAGTCCGGGCTTGCCCGAGACCTTGGCGACTGCTTACAATCCCGGAATGTGCCTTTTGGCACTTCCGGTGATTTAGAAACATTTGATATTTTACAGAGAATAAGGAGAAAGAAAATGGGAATTTACGAGGAACTTCAGGCAAGAGGTTTGATTGCGCAGGTGACGGATGAAGAACGAATCCGCGATTTAGTAAACAGTGGAAAGGCTGTATTTTATATTGGGTTTGATCCTACGGCAGATAGTCTTCATGTAGGACATTTTATGGCGCTGTGTCTTATGAAACGTTTACAGGAAGCGGGAAATAAGCCGATCGCATTGATCGGAGGCGGAACGGGATATATCGGAGATCCGTCAGGAAGAACAGATATGAGAAGCATGATGACGCCGGAGCAGATCTGTCATAACTGCGATTGCTTTAAAGAGCAGATGAGCAAGTTTATTGATTTCTCAGAAGGAAAAGCGCTTATGGTAAATAATGCGGACTGGCTTCTTGATCTGAATTATGTAGAAGTGCTTCGTGAGATCGGACCGCATTTTTCGGTAAACCGTATGCTTACGGCAGAGTGTTATAAGCAGAGGATGGAAAAAGGATTAAGTTTCCTTGAGTTTAACTACATGATCATGCAGGCTTATGATTTCTATGCATTGTTCCAGAAATACGGATGTAATATGCAATTCGGCGGCGACGATCAGTGGAGCAACATGCTTGCGGGAACAGAGCTTATCCGCAGAAAATTGGGAGAAGATGCAGGCGCGATGACTATTACGCTGTTTTTGAATTCCGAAGGAAAGAAGATGGGAAAAACACAGTCAGGTGCTGTATGGCTTGACCCAAATAAAACATCGCCGTTTGATTTTTATCAGTATTGGAGAAATGTTGCGGATGCAGACGTTTTGAAATGTATTCGTATGCTTACGTTCCTTCCGCTTGAGGAAATAGATAAGATGGATTCGTGGGAAGGAGCGCAGCTTAATACTGCGAAAGAGATTCTGGCATATGAGCTGACAAAACTTGTCCATGGAGAAGAGGAAGCGAAGAAAGCGCAGGAAAGCGCAAGAGCTTTGTTTAGTAAAGGTAATGCGGCGGAGATGCCGACTGCACAGCTTACAGAAGAAGATCTTACAGACGGAAAGATCGATATTCTTACAATGCTTGTGAAGAGCGGACTTGTTACATCTAAATCCGAGGCAAGACGCGCGGTACAGCAGGGAGGCGTTGCCGTAGACGGTGAAAAAGTTTCTGATATTGCCGCATCTTTCGGAAAAGAGGACCTCTCGGGCGAAGGAATTATTTTGAAAAAAGGAAAGAAAAACTTCCGCCGGGTTGTTGCAGAGTAAGAAGCGGCGAAAAAAGAACGGATCAGATCAAAGAAGGAAAGGAAGTGGCGGTATGGGATTGAATAACACACCGATGTCTGAACGGGTTCATATTGGATTTTTCGGAAGGAGGAATGCCGGAAAGTCGAGTGTTATGAATGCCGTTACAGGGCAGGATCTGGCAGTTGTATCAGATGTGAAAGGTACGACGACGGATCCGGTATATAAGTCAATGGAGCTGCTTCCGATCGGTCCGGTTGTGATGATAGATACACCGGGAATAGACGATGAAGGAGAACTTGGGAAACTGCGGGTGAAAAAAAGTTACCAGACGCTTAATAAGACAGACGCGGCTGTACTTGTTATCGATGCGGCAGCGGGAGTTTCAGGGGAAGACAAAAAGCTCCTTGAAAAGATCAAGGCAAAGAAAATTCCTTATGTTGTCGCGCTGAATAAAAAAGAACTTGCAGAAGAAGAGGATATGGAACGGATCAAGAAAGAACTTGATTCGGATGGTGGCTGGATCATCGAAGTGAGCGCGGCGGCAGGCGACGGTATTTGTGAGCTGAAAGAGAAGATTGCGGCAGCAGTGCATCAGGAGGAGACGGAGAATGTTCTTGTTCGAGATCTGCTTCATCCTTCTGATATCGTCGTTCTTGTAGTGCCTGTCGATTCGGCAGCTCCGAAAGGCAGACTGATCCTTCCTCAGCAGCAGGTGATCCGTGATATTCTTGAAGCAGAGGCGGTATCGGTAGTTGTAAAAGAAAACGGACTGAAAAATATTCTTGATCAATTAAAAGAAAATCCGAGAATGGTGATTACGGACAGCCAGGTCTTTAAAAAGGTGTCAAAGGATACTCCTGCCGATGTGCCGCTTACTTCTTTTTCAATATTGATGGCGCGGTATAAAGGCAATCTGGAACAGGCAGTTAGGGGTGTGACAGAACTGGAACGATTAAAAGAGGGAGATGTCGTGCTGATCAGCGAAGGATGTACGCACCACCGACAGTGCGAGGATATCGGAACGGTGAAGATTCCCCGCTGGATCAGGGAATATACAGGCAAAGAGATTCAGATAGAGACAACATCGGGAACGGAATTTCCGGATGACTTAAGTAAATATAAGTTGATCATTCACTGCGGCGGCTGTATGCTGAATGAGCGGGAGATGAAGTACCGTTATAGCTGCGCGGCGGATCAGGGGATTCCGATAACGAATTACGGAATTTTGATCGCCTATGTGAACGGTATTTTAAAGCGAAGCGTAGAATTGTTTCCCGAGCTTTATGAAATACTGTAAAACTGTAAAACAGGAATTGTTTTGGTTGACAATATTATATGTTGTTGTTATAATGAATTTAATTAAAGAGGGACATTGGGAATGTCACTGGTAATGCAGGCTAAACCAAAATCAGCAGAGCTGATTTTGGTTTTTTTGATATTAAGAGTTAATATTAGCGGTAAAAGAACCAGCCAAATGGTAATAAACGTTTTGCTTTTGGAGGAATAAAAATGTTTTTTTTGAAGAATCATGTAGAAAAAGTAAAGATAGAAAATATAAAATCGAACGAAGTGTATGCGCCTGTCGAAGGAGAAGTAATTCCGTTAGACGAAGTGGATGATGCTGTGTTTTCTGAAAAAATACTTGGAGACGGAGTGGCTGTGGAACCGGATAAGGGAGAAATCTATTCTCCGGTGAAAGGTACTGTTTCGGTTGTGTTTCCGACAAAGCATGTAGTGGGAATTACGACGGAAGAAGGGGCTAATATCATTCTTCATATCGGGATCGATACGGTAGAACTTAAGGGAAAAGGCTTCGATGTGAAAGTGGAACAGGGAGATAAAGTAGAGGCGGGGCAGTTGTTGATGAAAATAAATCTCCCGTTTATCAGAAAGCACCATCCTGCGACAGTTATGGTGATCTTAGAAAAAACAGACGAGTTTAAAGTTGCATGTACAAGGGATAAACAAATTCGGGCAGGCGGGCGATTATTGACGTTGGAAAGGATCATATGAAATGATTAAAATAGTACAGCCATTGAATAATAATGTTGTCATGGGATATGACAGAAAAAAAGGCGAAGTTATTATTATCGGAACAGGCATTGGGTTTCGGGCAAAAAAAGGTGATCAGGTTGATGAAAGTAAAATTCAAAAAATGTTTATTACAGGAGAAAATAAACAATTACTGGAAATGATAGGGGCGATACCGCCGGAATACTTTGAGCTTGTAGAAGAGATTTTTGAGAAGGCGAAAAAGGAGTATGGATTTTTGCCGAAAGAAAAGGAAACTCTTGCATTGCTGGATCATATACATTTTGCGATAAAGCGAATGAAGGAAAATCTGGTGCTTGATAATCCGTTTGAAACGGAAATCAGGCAGTTTTATCCGAAAGAGTGGGAAATTGGATTATATGCGAAGAAATGTATAAAAAGAAGATTTGGGATAGAGATACCGGATGCAGAAGTCGGATATATAGCAATGCATATAATTGCTTCGGAATTTCAAAAAAGCAGACGTACTGTAAGCAAAACATTTGAAGTGATCGATTTGGCGCTGAAATATATACGGGACAATTATTTGACAGATGTAAAAGAAGATTCATTGGCTTATACAAGATTGGTTACTCATGTAAAATATTTTGCGCAACGGTATGTAGATAACAAAGAAAGTATGGATGAAGACGAACTTTTGGATCAGACGATAAAAGAAAAGTTTGCTGCATTGAAGGCTTATCGGAAATGTTATATAGGAAGTATGGAAGACCGGTTACTGTGTCAGAAGAAAATTATCTTGTATTGCATTTGAGAAACTGTGTTGCCAATAAAGAATAATGGAAATGTAATAAATAATAAAACATGGAGTGATGAGGTGGTCACTATTAGATTAGGCCAGACTCAAAGGTGGAATATGCCTCTGCCTTTGGGTCTGTTTGCTTATATAAAAATAAAAAGTTAAAAGAAAGGAGAAGACATATGGATCTGAAAAGAACGGCAAGAGAAGTTTTGGAAAATGTGGGAGGAGAGGAGAACATCATCAGTATTATGAGTTGTTTTACTCGTGTTCGTGTGGAACTAAAAGATAAAACAAAGGTTGATGAGAAAAAGCTAAAAGAAGCGGATGGATGTCAGGGCGTGAATTGGGTCGGAAATACAGTGCAGATTATTTTCGGCGGACGATGTAATGATGTCTATGATGAATTAGAGAAAATTGTTCATATTACGGAGACGGAAGCGAACGGTGAAAAGAGTATTGTTAAGAAGCAGTCTGTATGGGCGGTAGTGATTGACTATATAGCAAACTCGATACAGCCTGTTGTTCCGATCTTGATAGCGTCTGGATTTTTACAGAGTGTGTTGGCGATGCTGAATTACCTTGATATTGACACGACGACATATACATATCAGGTATTGAATTCTATAGGACAGGCGGGATACTATTTCCTCCCGATATTCCTTGCGTTTGCAGCTGCCAAAAAATTAAGGATCAATCCTTATCTTGGGGCATTGGTAGGAGCGGTAATGGTTTATCCTGCGATAATCGAAGCAGGAAGCGCAGGGGGTACGGCATCATTTTTGGGAGTGCCGGTTACGCTTGTATCTTATGCGTCATCAATTACTCCTATTTTGATTTCTATGCCGGTTGTCATGTGGATCAACAAACTAGCAAAAAAAATTAGTCCCAAAGTATTGTCAAGTCTTTTGATTCCGATTATTACAATGATTTTATCAATACCGGTTGTTTTGATTGTAACAGGTCCTGTGGCAACGTGGATTGGAAACGGATTATGCGGAGTTGTTTCGTTTATATTTACAAAGATGTCGGTTGTAGGAGGGCTGCTTATCGGAGGGGCTGCGCCGTATCTTGTTTTGACCGGCGTTCATAATGGAATTGCTTTGCCGATAACTTTGTCGGAACTTGCGAGTCAGGGTTTTTCCTATTTTTTTCCATTGTTGGCATATGGCAACATAGCGGTCGGAGGAGCTGCTCTTGGCGTTTGGTTTAAGACGAAAAATAATCGTTTGAAAACGACAGCAATGTCGTCTTGCTTAATGGCTGTAGTGGGGATTACAGAACCGGCATTGTTTGGGGTGTTGCTCCCTGCGAAAAAACCACTCATCGCATTAGGAGTTATGGGAGCGGTCTGCTCGGCGGTTTCTTTGATGTTCGGAGTAAAATGTACGGCACTAAGTATGTGTGGACTTGGCGGCCTGCCGGCATTCTTCGGAGATACATTTGTTATTTGGTGTATTTTGATGGCGGTTTCTTTTGTCGGAGCATTTTTGATTACGATATTGATCGGGTTTAAAGATATACCGGAAGAGGAGGCGTAAAAATGAATATTGAAAGGGAAAGGGGAAAATGTAAATATCCACTTTTGTTTCAACCGTTGAAAGTGAACAAAATTGTTTTGAAAAACAGGATTATTTCGGCTCCATTGGGAAGTAATACAGATAAATCATTAAGTGGGATAGGGATGATTATCAGAGGAACGAGCGGATCGGTGGATGATACGCGTATGCGTTTAACTCCGGGAACGTATTGTTTTGCAGATTTATTCCAGGCGGCTAAAGTCAGAGAAGAAGTTTCATTGATCAGACAGCGCGGTGCGAAAGCGGAGTTTGAATTGTGTCACTGCGGTCAGTTTGCGGTTGTGGAAGAAGGTGATTATGCCATAGGGCCGGTATCCTTCGTAAGAAACGATGGAACAGAGGTGCGGGCTATGGATGAAAAAATGATGGATGAAATCGCAGATAAATTTGCAAAGTCGGCATGTGACGCAAAAGAGTATGGGTTTGATGGGGTATTGCTTCATTTCGGACACGGATGGCTTCCGGCACAATTTCTTTCTCCGTATTTTAATAAAAGAAAAGATGAGTATGGGGGGAGCTTTGAAAATAGAATAAAATTCCCGATGATGATCGTAGACAGGGTGCGGCAGGCGGTTGGACGAGATTATATGTTGGATATGCGGATAAGTGGAGAAGAGCATATAGAAGGCGGCATGGAGATTGATGAAGTTGCGGAATTTATAAAAAGGATTGAAGATAAGATAGATATGGTTCATATTTCCTGCGGAGTGGAAATAGATAATCGTACAAAAATCTACATGTCGCCTACGGCATATGCACCGCATAAAATCAATGCGAAAATGGCAAAACTTGTGAAAGAAAAAGTGAAGATACCTGTAGCGGTAGTGGGAGGGATTATGACTCCGGAAGAGGCGGAAGAAATACTTGAGGACGGATGTGCCGATGCTGTTGTCATAGGACGTCAGTTGATCGCCGATCCATGGTGGGTGAAAAAAGCATGGGAAGGCCGATCGGAAGATATTGTTCCGTGTATCAGATGCATGAACTGTTATAATCCATATCAATATAAAACAGAGGAAGAACGAAGAAAGCATGTCGGGCTCAATACAGTTCCGTGCTGCTCGGTGAATCCGAGATATTTGCATGAAGATCGCGTCCCGAATGAACTGCCGGAAGCGTAAAGAAAAAGACAGTAGTAGTCGGCGGAGGTCCTGCCGGAATGCAGGCTGCGTTGACGGCGGCACGAAGAGGACATCAGGTGATTCTTTTAGAACGAGAAGGGGAATTGGGCGGACAGTTGATCTGCTCAGAGTATGATGAGGTAAAGCAGGATTTAAAGAGATTGAAAGATTATTTGATCCTTCAAGTTCAAAAGGCGGAAGTAGAAGTAAGATTAAATGTAACCGCTACACCGGAAATGGTTAAGGAATTGAGTCCTGACAGTCTGATCCTTGCGCTTGGAGCTTATCCGATACAGTTAAATCTTCCGGGCACAGAAAAGAATGATCATGTTTTTACATGCATAGAAGCTTATAAATATCAGGAAAAGATTGGTGAAAATGTGGTCGTTATAGGCGGCGGATCTATCGGATGTGAGTTGGGGGTTGAATTGAGCAGAAAAGGAAAACAGGTGACGATTCTTGAAATTGAAAAAGTGTTGAACCGAACTTTGAATGATATTATGAAAACTGCTTTAAAAACAGAAATGGAAAAATGCAGAACATTAACCGTGCTGACAGAGACTCGATGTGTTTCGATAGAGGAGGGATTCGTAACTGCGGCATCTAAGGATGGGGAAGAATTTGAAATAAAAGCAGATACAATTATTTTTGCGGCAGGGATGAAGGCTAGAACCGATGAGGCGAATACATTTTTCGGAATCGCGCAGGACACGAATATAATCGGCGATGCAAATCGGGTAGGAACGGTATGGAATGCGATGGAGGACGGATATTATATTAGCGCGGGATTATGACTTTGGCGAAAGGGGCGATGTGGATATGTTTCCTGAACATTTTCTTTGGGGCGGAGCGGTTTCCGCAAATCAATGCGAAGGTGCGTTTGATGAAGAGGGAAAAGGAATCTCCATACAAGATGTACTTCCGAAAGGGTTGAAAGGTGGAATGACAGAAGAGCCGGTGAAAGAGAATTTAAAGTTAAAAGGAATTGATTTTTATCATCGGTATAAAGAAGATTTAAAAATGATGGCTGAGATGGGATTTAAAGTTTTTCGGACATCGATTGCATGGAGTCGGATTTTTCCGCGTGGAGATGAAGAAAAACCGAATCAGAAGGGAATAGAATTTTATCACAACTTGTTTGCAGAATGCAGAAAATACGGAATCGAACCGCTTGTGACATTGTCGCATTACGAAACTCCGTTGTATTTAGCGGAAAAATACGATGGATGGCGCAGCAGAAAGATGATTGATTTTTATAAAACATATGTAAAGGCAGTATTTGAAGAATATAAAGATGAAGTGAAATACTGGCTTACATTTAATGAAATCAACTCAATACTGGAGTCTCCTTTTATGAGTGGAGCGATCATGACTCCGAAAGATGAACTGACGGAAGAGCAGCTTTATCAGGCGGCGCATCATGAACTGACTGCAAGCGCATGGGCAGTGAAGATCGGTCATAAAATTAATCCGGATTTTAAAATCGGGTGTATGATTTTAAGCGTGCCTGTATATCCGCTGACTCCGGAACCGGATGATGTCCTGGCGGCAAAAGAACAGGAGCATAAAAGCTTAATGTTTGCAGACGTTCATGTTCGGGGAAAATATCCGGGATATGCGCTGAGATATTTTAGAGAACATGGAATTTCTTTAGAGATAGAAGAAGCGGATCGGGAAGTTTTGAAAGAGACGGTAGATTTTATTTCATTGAGTTATTATATGAGCGCGTGCGCGACTGCACATTCGGAAAAGATGCGAAGAGGTGAAGGAAATATATTGGGAGGCGTTCCTAATCCGATGTTGAAATCGAGCGAATGGGGATGGCAGATAGATCCGAAAGGATTGAGATATGTATTGGAAATATACTGGGAAAGATATCAAAAACCGTTGTTTGTTGTCGAAAACGGACTTGGAGCGAAAGATTATCCGATTCATAAAGAGGACGGAAGCGTGGAAATTGCCGACGATTACCGGATAGAGTATTTACGAAAACATATTGCGGAAATGGAAAAGGCGATTGAAAACGGCGTCGATGTTATGGGATATACGGTTTGGGGATGTATTGATCTTGTGAGCGCGTCTACGGCCCAAATGAGTAAACGGTATGGGATGATTTATGTAGATAGAAATGATGACGGAAGCGGAACGTTAAAGCGTTGGAAGAAAAAAAGTTTTGGCTGGTATCAAAATGTAATAGCTAAAAATGGAAGGGAATTATAAAAGTCAAAATTGAGAAAAACAACA
>OHIC01001303.1_pt1 | contig 9826 bp, 10 predicted proteins | sample 1568171 | NCBI WGS metagenome assembly OHIC01 (sample SAMEA3879506, study PRJEB24766) | human gut metagenome | biome: human-associated habitat; feature: feces | place: USA | collected 1985/1987
CGCAGATCTGCACCACATCCCGCATAAGCTGCAGAGGTTTCTCGGTCACATGGATTCTGTTCTGCGGGTTCGGGTATCGGAACACGCCCGGCAGACACCCAACATTTCTTTCAAGCGGCATCTTGCCGTTGGACCCCCACACAATGTACTCGGACTGCTGACGAAAGCGTCCTTTCTGCGGGCGGCTGGCGACTTTATCCCACACGGCTACACCGCGCCAGGTCCAGCCTGCCCACTGCAAAGCCAGCGTCATGGCGGGCAGCTGCCGCCAATCGATGAACAGGCAGACAGGCGTGCCGGGCTTGGCAATGCGGCGGGCATCCTGCAGCCATGCCGCTGTCCAGAACATCCAACTCAGCTGATCCATCTGGTCGGAATCGAAGTCGGGCAGTGCTTTGTCCTTACTCATGCTGCTGTACTTTTCGCTGGTGCTGCGGTTCTTGGTGGTCTGGCTGCTGCCGCCGCTGGCATAGGGCGGGTCGGTGATGATGGCATCGAAGCTGTTCGGCTCAAGCTGGCGGAGAATCTGCAGGGAATCCCCGTGCAGGATCGACCAGCGGTCACCGCCGCAGTGTTCGGGCATCCGGAAATCAGGGTTGAGAATGTTGAGCGTTTCGGGAGTGTTCGTCAAAGGCATCCTTCTTTCTTATCGTTCAAAATCATGGGTACGGGGTTCTTTCGGGGGCGGGGTCCGGTTTGCCGTCTGCACAGAAACACGGTCATCTTCGAGTACAAAGCAGTCCTGCGTCCTGTTGTCGAGCTTAGTGCCGGGCAGAACAACGGCATTGCCGCGGCAGACTACATTGCCAGAGATTTCGCCATAGATGCGGGCGCTGCCGTCAATGGTCGGTGCGCACAAGGTTTGCTCATCCTGCCGAATCACGGCATAACCGCAGACACAGCTTTTGCCCGTGAGCAGCCCGCCGCATACGATAGCATCATCCTGCACAGTGGCATCCCCTGTCACGGCGGCGTTCTTTCCGACATAGGCGCAGCCCTTTGCAACGGCATGATCTGTAAGGACTGCATCGCCGCAGACAACTGCATTTTCACAGGCGATGGCATCTTCCGAAATCCATGCGCGTCCCTCTTGGTCGAGGTTGTCATAGCTTTCCACATAGCCGCCGAGCATCCCGGCAAGGACATCCTCGGTCAAGTCCGTCACCGCGCGGATGCGGTGCAGGTTGGGATTGTCGGGATGGGCGATGTCGGTGATCTCATATTTCTTCATCTGGCATCACCCCGGTCACGCTTGGGCGTAGGTTTGGGCGACAGTTCGGTTTCCACATACTCGGAGATAATGTTGAGCGCTTTCTGGTAGCTGTCGCAGGACATAACGCGGTCACGCATTTCTTTGGCTTTGTCACCTTGCCCGCTGCTTTTCAGCAGCCGGGATGCGCGCCCCATAATGGCGAAAATGTTGCCGTCCTGCCCAATCAGCTGCATCTTGGGGCGCAGAAAATTCTTTTCCGGTTTCGGGATTTTCTCAAAAGATGGCGTCATCTTGAATCCATCTTCCTGCCAGAAATGAACAGCCAACGTGCCGTCATCCACACGAATATTTCTCTGCTCAAAGCCCTCACCCCAGCCGTCGCTGTACTGACCGGAAATGTAGTTGCACAGGACGGTCTGCTCATCATCGAGCAGAGTTTCTTTCAGTTCCACGGTCAGACACCCGCACAGTTTGTTGCCGCAAATTTCCACAGACGGCACAGCACTTACCACCTTGCTGCGGACGGAATCGTCCTCGTGGTAATACTGCATCAGGTCGCCGTTGAAATCTGCAATGTCCTTTTTCACGGCCTCATCAACAGCATCGGCATACTGCAGCAGGTCATGACCGTCCAGCGGACAACCCTCATACTCGTCGTAGAACTCGTCCTCATAGTCAGGTTCATTTGGGAAAAAGTCCGCAGTCAGCGGAGAATAAAATTTCATCTGCAAATCATGTCACCTCTTTCCGCCGCACAGGTCGTGGTCGATCTGCGCGGCATAGTAGTTTTCTATCGTCAGCGGCGCATTGTAGAGCGCCGCCAGTAAGTATTGCTTGATGTTTCGGATGCGGGGCGGGTTGTCCTTGAGGCAATCCAGAACATACTGGATATGTTCTGCGTTCAGCTTGAGAAATCTGGATTTTACTACCTCTGCAGGCATATTTTCGCCAGCGATACGGATAGCAGCCCGTTTGGAACAAACCACATCCAGCATCAACTCCACCAGTTCATCCAATCGCATCGTATCCATCGGGTTATTCTGCGCCAAAATCGGATACTCGATATTTTTCAGCAGCAGGGCGCGGTACTCTGTCCGCTGGCCCGCCGCGCGGATAGGATTCGATACGTTATTTGTTTCTTCCTTATTTATTTCTTTAGTATTTAATTGTGCAGGATTTTCCTGTACAGGTTTTTCCCGTTTAGGCTCTGCCTGTTTTGGTTGGGCACACTTAGGCGCAGCTTCTTCAGGACCCTGTTCCGGGGGCTGCGGCTGCTCTAAAACCGTGTACTCCATACCGCGCATCTGGCCGTTCCTGTCGCGGATGCGGCGGCGGATAATATATCCCGCCGCTTCTAACTCGCGCACGGTGGCACACACGCTGTCCACGCCCTCTTTGCAGATGGACGCCAGCCCTCGCGTGGTATAATCCCAATCTTCAGGCAGAGACAGCATCAAAGATAAAAGCCCTTTCGCCTTGAGCGAAAGAGCTTTGTTGCGCAGATGATGGTTGGACATAATGGTATAATTTTGCGTCTTTTGTACACGGAACACAGCCATAACGATTTACCTCCTGTTTATGCCCGATAAGTGGGCGAACGATTTCTAACTTTCATGTTGATCTCTCTCTATCGGAAAACTGCGCGGTGGGCGACAGTTCTTGCCATCAGGTTGTTTTTTGCCATATCAGCGTAATCTCCATTCTCGATGTTGGGCGGCAGGTCATGCATGGTGTAGCGGTCCGCGTAGATTTTCTGGATGCCGACACTCGCCATGCGCCCCTTGGCGTCGTTGTCCAACCGCAGTTCTATCGTGGTGATCTCCGGGTGCTGGCGCAGAAATTCTTGTAACGCCAGCGGCTCTTTGCCGGAGGACGAGACCCCGCCCAGTGACAGACGGTACTTGTCCGCAGCATCGCCGCAGAGCGTCATCTCGGCCATGGCATCTATGGCGGCTTCAAACACGGCCACGGTAGTGCCGGGCTGCATCGGCGGGATGCAGAATCCGTACTGTTTCTGACTGCCGGGAGCCTCGCGCTTGAACGGTTTTCCATAGTCATAAATACCGCGCAGAGCCGCATATTTCGGCACGCCCTGCGGGTCTTTGCCCAAGAAAACACAGTTGTGGTATTCTGCACTTTCGTACAGAATTTTTCTCTCAATACAGTACCGGATGGTAGGCAGTGAGATGCCGCGCCCAAGCAAATACCGCGTTATACGGTCATTATTCGGCGCGGAGTTCGGCAAACGGAACGGCGGGCGCTCGCGCTCCACCGCTTCATGCTGTACAGGGATGTACGTCGGGCTTTCTTCACATAACAGCTGCACTGCCTCTACGAACGGTACACCTTCCACATAAATCAAATATTTCAGCGCCGATTTCCCGCCGATGTCGCGGCTTTTCCAGTGCCACACACTGGATTCGCCGTTTATCTTGAAACTGTCGTGCTCTGCAAGCTGGTACTCGCCCCGTGCGCTGCTTTTTACCAGCAAACCGGGGCGGTACCGCCGCAGAAATTCTATCGCCGTCATCCGGTTGGCGGCATCAATCTGTTCTTTACTGACGCGCGGCAATTACACAATGTAAGCGGCGAGGTCGCTCATATGTTCAACATTTTCCCACGGAAAATCCTCGCGCCCGAAGTGACCGCCCGCCGCCGTGCGGGAGTAGATGGGGTTCAGCAGGTTCAACTGCTTGATGATGCCCGCAGGGGTCAGGTCATACACCTTACGCACCGCTGCTGCCAAACAGTCATCCTCGCAGATGCCGGTGCCGAAAGTGTTCACATCCACCATAACAGGATCTTTATCCCCGATGGCATACGCCAGCGTGACCTGACAGCGGTCTGCAAGATGGGCGGCGACCATGTTTTTGGCAATGTACCGCGCCATATATGCGCCGCTGCGATCTACCTTGGTGGCATCCTTGCCGCTGAACGCACCGCCGCCGTGGGGCGCAAATGTGCCGTAGCTGTCCACCATGAGCTTGCGCCCGGTCAAGCCGGTATCGGCATCCGGTCCGCCCTGCACAAACTTGCCGCTGGGGTTCAGGATGATTTCCGCGTCGTCGGCGGGCATACCGTCAAAGGCCAGCGGGAACACATACTCGTCCAGCAGATCCGCCAGCTTGTCAATATCGGTATCCTCTTTGTGCTGAACCGACACGACCACCGTGGTGATGCGCACAGGGGTATCACCGTTGTATTCCATCGTGACCTGCACCTTGCCATCCGGGCCGATGTCGGGGATAACGCCGGTCATGCGGGAGATTTCCAACAGCGTCACAAGGCGCTGGGCGGCAACCACAGGCATGGGCAGGTATTCGGGCGTTTCGTTGCAGGCGTAGCCAACCATAACCCCCTGATCGCCCGCGCCGAGGGTGTCCTCGTCCTCTCCCTCAGCCAATTCCGGCTCGACAGCGCCCGCAATGTCGGGGCTTTGGTCGTGGATGTAGCAGTCGATTTGGTACGCCTTCGGGTCATAGCCGACATCCCGCAGGGTGTCGCGGACGATGTTGAACACATCCGGCTTAACGCTGGTCGTGATTTCGCCCGCCACAATGATGTGACCGTGGGTTGCCATGACCTCACAGGCCACGCGGCTGGCGGGATCATGCTGCAGACAGGCGTCCAGCACGCTGTCGGCAATGAGGTCGCACAGCTTGTCGGGATGCCCGCGCATAACGGATTCTGCGGTGTAAAAGCGGGGATGCTCGTTTTCTTTCATGGTTTCGGTGTTTTCAAAAATGTCGTTCATTAGTTCTTCTCCTTGCTTGTTGGATGATTTCGGACAAAGAAAAAAGCCCGCAGGCGGACTGCGGGCTAGGATGGTAGTATTCATATCAGCGCTCCGGGGATTCTTTTGTGTTCGGTGGCGGGGTCATAACACGGGAGTATTCTTCCGGCGTGGTGTGTTCCACGCACAGGGTCTTGCCCAGCAGGAAAAACAGCTGCGGATCGTGGTACAGTTCCTCGTAGCGCTTCATCTGCTGCGGGGTAAGGTCAGTAAAATCGTTGCTGGTCAGCCCGCAGACAAAAAACGTGCCATGAATGATGTCATAGTCGCCCAGCATACGGTTCAGCGGCAGGTTTTCTGCAATGCCGTTGTCATTACAGACGTTATGTGGTGCACCACATAACGTCTGTAATGCGTAGTTATATGTTATGTGTAGCATAATTGACATCTCCTTTCGTACCTCCTGATTTCATTTGTATTTTAGCCGGTAGCTTTTTGTGATACTCTACATAATGTAGAGACACAATGCTCTGCAAATAACATCAGGAGGTTTTATAATGTCTGAAGCAACAATACCAATCAAGGAATTGATGGAAAAGACCGAGCAATGGCTACTCGGTCAGGGTTACAAGAAAAGTACTCTTGGGTTTTATAGAGCTACATGGAACAGATTTCTTTCGTATTCAGCCTCTCCCGCTTATAGCCGTGAAACTGCAGAGCAGTTTTTGCTTCAATACTTCGGAGTCGATGTCCACGCTATAGATCAGACTCTTGACGGTCGAATGCGCCATGCACGGCGTCACATGAATGCATTGGACGAGATTTTTCGCACGGGAACAGTGTGCCGCCGTAAAGTTTATGGCGTTGCTTCTATTGATGACGATTGTTTCGATAAGTTTTTTTCCGACTACTTGAGTTATTGCAAAATGCAGAATTTTTCGAGATCGTGGATGGACAACACAATAGCAGCATTGAGGCTTTTCTTGCTTGCTGTTCATTCATCAAACACACAGAACATCAAAAGCATAAATGCGGAGACTATCAACTGTTTTTCCACGGCTATGAGCAATGCTTCAGAAATATGCATGAATGTTCGTAGAGCAAGATGCCGACAAGTTGGTGCTTACCTGCACTGGCTTTATGACCACAAATATACGGATTTGGATTATTCCCTTCAACTCCCAAACTTCAAACGCACTGCACCCCAGATTCCACAGGTATGGAGTCCTGAAGAAATCGACAAGATTCTTGCAGTCATCGATACTGCCAATCCAGTTGGAAGGCGGAATTACGCGATTTTTCTGCTTCTTGCAAGAACAGGGTTAAGGATAAGCGACGTTTTGGGACTCAAATTTTCAAATATTAACTGGAAGGAAAACTGCATTTCACTTTCTCAGCAGAAGACAGGGAACGCCTTGAGTCTGCCACTCAGCAAAGAGCTAGGTATGGCGATTATTTCTTATTTGCAAGATGGCCGCCCACAGTCCTCCTCGGCTTTTATCTTTCTGAGCCATAACGCACCGTTTCAGCCATTGGGTGAGCATAACAATTTCAATCCGGAATTTCATAAGTATTTACGCAGAGCAGGGATTGCTATCCCAACAAAGAGGCACACAGGCGTACACACTATCCGCCATTCGTTTGCCACAAATATGCTGAGAAAAGGCACTCCGGTGCAGGATGTGTCCCAAATCCTCGGTCACAGTAACATCAGTGTAACAGAAACCTACTTGCGGGTCGATATTGAACATATGCGGTTATGTTCGCTGAGTTTGGAGGGATTACTATGAAACAATTTACTTTCACAAGCCAGCTTGCGCCAATAATATGGAAATATCTGGAATCTCGACAAAATGAGGGATATACCTCCGTGCATTGCGGCTATTATATGCAGGAACTGGACTGCCTTTCAAAGGAACTCTCGGATGCCCCCGTGGTGACAAAAGAGCTTATTGACGCATGGGATTTATTAAAGCCATATCTTTCAAACCGTTCGAAAATAGTCAGACATAATGCGATACGCGCTTTTGCAAAATTTGCATACACGCAGGACGGAATCTCCTATGTCCCGGATACCAGCAAACTAAAGAACAGTTCGACTTTTACCCCGCATATATTTACTGTTGAAGAAATACGGCGATTATTATATGCAGCAGATAATCTGCCGGTCAGGAATAATGCGCCAACAAGGCATCTGGTCATACCTGCTGTTATCCGGCTTTTATATTGCTGTGGTTTTCGTATAGGTGAGGTGCTCCGGCTAAGAGTGAAGGATGTCGATTTGGATACAGGCATTATTACTGTACACAACGGGAAAGGAGGTAAGGATAGACTTGTCCCTGTCCACAATAGCGTAATAGAGTATCTCCGAAGCTACTCTGCTCAGTTACCAGATGAAAGAGAATGGTTCTTTCCATCTGCTTGTGGCCATTATTCTATTAAAACAATCTATGATAATTTTCGCGAGCTGCTATTCGCATGCAATATTCCTCACACCGGCAATGGCCCTCGTGTGCATGATTTTCGGCATACATTCGCAGTTCATACACTGGAAAAACAACTTTCTGATGGGTATGATCCCATGGTAATCGTTCCTCGCCTTGCCGCGTATTTGGGACATAAGAGTTACCGTGAAACCTGTTGGTATATTCACCTGACGGTTGCTTCGTTCCCGGAACTTTCCCAAAAACTTGACAGAGCATTTGTCGGCATTATTCCGGTTGGAGGTGAGACGGATGAGGAAAACTGACTTTACCAAAGCACTGACCGAGTATTTCTCAATCTATCTGCCTACTACATGCGGGGTGAGTCCCAATACCACCAATTCATACAGAGATACTTTCAAGCAACTCCTTCTATTTTTTCAAGAAAAGAAAGGCATCTCCGCAAATTATATAGAATTGCGCTATCTGAATATGGAACTTGTTTCTGAATTTCTGGATTGGTTAGAAACATCCCGCCATATTGCGGTTACAACAAGAAACCAGCGACTTGCCGCCATAAAGGCCTTTGCTCATTTTGTACAGTACAAGTTTCCGGAAAACATAGAAAACTGCGTTGACATTATTAATCTGCGACCCAAAAAGTACGAAAAGGCATTGATACCGTTTTTGACGGAGGATGATCTGTCACTTCTTCTGTCCCAACCAGATGCATCTACCCGACAAGGGCTCCGAGATTTGACACTTCTTGCACTACTGTATGACTCTGGCGCACGGGTACAGGAATTGGTGGATCTTAGGCTGAAAGATGTCCGTCTAACACACCCCCCAATGGTTATTCTAACTGGAAAAGGACGAAAAGTTCGTCAGGTTCCCCTGATGAAGGATACCTGCAAACTGTTGGACAGATATATCCGCAGCTTTCATTCCGATTCTCAGTCTCAGATGATTCCGCTATTTTATAATGCAAAAAAGCAGGCTTTATCTCGCTATGGAGTCACCTATATTCTGAAGAAGTATGCGGCAAAGGCATCTCCGGTACTTGAACCACAGAATATATCTCCTCATGTATTACGCCACACCAAAGCCATGCACTTGCTGCGAGCTGGTGTTAACATGATATATATTCGAGATTTTCTTGGGCATGCAGACATCTCTACAACAGAGGTTTACGCTCGCATCGATGCAGAGATGAAGCGAAAAGTATTTGAGGAGAAAGTGCCGAATTACACACCCAATACCACAATGCCTTGGGAGGAGGATGAAGATTTATTGCAATGGTTAACACAATTTGGAAAGAAAACTTTCTGATTATGTGTAGTAAATTATGCTTAAACGCCCGGGATTCTGGGCATTTTGCTCAATTACTACTCATTTGTAGGAACTACTCATTACAGACGTTATGTGGTGCACCACATAACGTCTGCAATGACGAGGGTAAGCTCCAAGGTCTCCCGCTTAACCGCGCCCTGCGTGATGAAAGTGGAGAGATCTATGATATTGTTGCCGGGACATTTGCGATTGTCGGTTTGACCGATGACAGCTTCGGCTCTCTGGACGGCGATCTTGCTATCAAGTATGCCAACCTTTTTAAGCAGCCGGAGCAGTTTGCAAAGCTTGGTGACAGGATCATTGCCATTCCCATGATTTCCGAAGAGCAGAAAGAACAGGCTGGCCGGGAGCAGAAGGATTTTGAGGTGAATATGGATACCACCGGCCTTGCTGTCTCCGGGCATATCGGGACATGGCATACCATTGACCATCGTGTGGTAGACGGTGCGGCCTTCTATCTCATGGAGCATGATACTTTTGGAGATGATGCAGCGTGCATCATTGTGGATGAGCGCGGGAAACTGGTTCTGGATCAGGTCTATGATGGATTTGACGAACAAACGATGGAGCGGCTTCATCAGGAGGTAATGCCGGTTGACAGAATGCCGGATGAATCCGTTACAGTGGATGACATGAAGGCATACGGCTACGCATGGGGCGGGATGCTTCCGATGCGTGAAGAGGCTGCGGCTGAGGTTATGAAGAGCTGCACCGTCTTCCGACTCTACGGCGACAATACCGAAAGCCGGGTGCAGGATGCCAGTGAACTCAAGGATCATGCTCAGAAGGGCGGCTTGTTCGGTGTTGAGAAGGTGGAATGGAAGGCCGCACTGGAGCGCGAAAACTACCTCAAGTCTGCGGAGATGTCTACCGAGGATGACTATGGAATGATTGATGGAATCATCAACAATGGTCCCAAGGAAGACAAAAGTGCTGAGCGCAGCGGTAAGTCCTCGATTATGGACAGACTCAAGGCGGCGAAATCCGAGCCGCAAAAGAATAAACCGGCACCTCACAAGGAATCCAAAAAGGAGCACGAGCTATGAGCAGAAGCCAGAAGTGGAAGGATGAGTGGGCGTTCTTTCTTGGGGACACTGGTAGGCGCAG